>ENA-OQAS01000941-OQAS01000941.1-human-gut-metagenome-genome-assembly--contig:-NODE-941-length-14445-cov-2.621944_pt1 | contig 14445 bp, 17 predicted proteins | sample MGYA00242733_ERZ504523 | MGnify/ENA primary metagenome ERZ504523 (study PRJEB26092, sample SAMD00036239) | human gut metagenome | host: Homo sapiens | study: EMG produced TPA metagenomics assembly of... | reverse complement strand
GAGTTTTTCACACTGTACCATGTGGTACTGTGCGCTTATGCGGTATTACCAGCCGTTTCCAGCTGCTATCCCCCTGTATGAGGCAGGTTACCCACGCGTTACTCACCCGTCCGCCACTCAGTCATAAGCAACTTCAATCCGAAGAAATCTGTCGCAAATGCTTCGTTCGACTTGCATGTGTTAAGCACGCCGCCAGCGTTCATCCTGAGCCAGGATCAAACTCTCATAAAAAGTTTGCCTTGTCAGTTACAAACTAACTAGCTTTAATAGTTTCCTTATACTGTGTTTAAGGATTCATTCAATTGCTTGAATGATGTTCACAAAAGATGTATACTTAATTCTAATGAATTCTGTACTCATCTCGAAATTCTAAAAAGAATTTTCAAGGTTGTCTTTCTGTTCAGTTATCAAAGTTCATTATCAGGAAGCGTTTGCTTCTTATCTGTTAGCAACCAGCGTTTCTCGCTGACAGCTATGATAGAATAACATTTTGTTTGATGTTTGTCAACAAGTTTTTTAAACTTTTTTAACTTTAGTTTTTATATTGTTGGTATTGTACTAATGTGTACTCACATTGTATCAGATGCCTTCAATATATGATCAATTATGTTATCCGTTCCATCACTAGCAGTTACCTGCAAGCTTTGGCATAAAAAAACCATCTAAGTTATGATAGATGGTTTTCAGCGGAGAGGATGGGATTCGAACCCATGCGCCCGTGAAGACAAACGGTTTTCAAGACCGCCCCGTTATGACCACTTCGGTACCTCTCCATATTCCACATATTCATCTGTGTTTTGTTCGTCTCGCTGAGACTTAGTTATATTATCATTCGTATTATGTTTTGTCAACACATTTTTCAAACTTTTTTAAACTTTTTTATGTTTTTCATCTTCAATACCATTTTACAAGCTTCAAAAGTGGCTATTTCACTGGGTTTCAGACCAATATTTCCATTTCAGCTTTCCAATCTGTTTTCAGAGATACCAATGCAAAAAGGCTGATAAAAATAATATAAATCTATATATCTGCTAAACACCTTAAGGCAAATCCTGAAGGCAGGCTGGTGAAACAATATAAATCTATATATTATAATTAATATATAACACATAATAATCAATACATAATACTATACCACTACATATTACCATATCACTACATATTGTCTGGCACAGGTAATTTGCCTATGCCTTTAAAAATATCCTTGCTATGTCCATATCTTCTGGCGTTGTTACTTTTATATTCTTATAGTCTGCCATTGTCATTTTCACAGTCCTATCCATATAGTGCTCCACAACCATAGCATCATCTGTTATGTTGCCTGCTGTCATATCATTATACAGTCTGTCATATGCTTCTTTTATAAGACCAGCTTCAAACACTTGTGGTGTCTGTATCTGCCACAGTGTGCTCCTATCTGGTGTATTAACAGACATTCCAGCTTTATCAGCCACCTTTATTGTATCTTTTACCGGTACTGCTGCCACACACGCTTTATATTCCATTACATCCTGCATACAATTATATATTATCTGTGCAGTTACGCAGGGTCTTGCCCCATCGTGGATAAATATATAGTCCTCGCCTGATAACCATTCTTCATCCTTGATAACTGCCCAGCCCCACTGCTCATCAGTGTTTGTATAAGCTCAAGTCCTGAATGTACAGAGTCGTAGCGTTCTTTGCCGCCCAAGGCTATACCTGCTATCTTTTTATAGCCATTTTCTTTAACAAGGGCTTTCATATAACCAGTATAGTCTTGGGATGTGACAATTATTATAGCATCTATAAACGGACTTTTCTCAAATACATCAAGGCTGTAGCTTATCAAAGGCTTTCCACCAACCACAAGGAACTGCTTTGGTATCTCACTATTCATCCTGGTCCCCTTACCACCGGCAAGAACTATAGCGTAATTCATATTCGTTCTCCTAATTTAAGGTTAGGTACTGCATTAAGGTCATATCCATGTCTTGTACCTGCCATATACTCATAATAAGCTGCGCAGCCAATCATAGCTGCGTTATCCGTACATAATATTGGTGATGGTGAATAGAACCTGATATTGTTCTTATCACACTCTTCTGATAATGCTTTTCTAAGTGCAGAATTAGATGCAACTCCTCCTGCTACTGCAAGCTGGTTCATTCCTGTTTCTTTAGCAAGACTGATTGCTCTTGTTACAAGTGCTTCTACAACAGCCTTCTGGAATGAAGCTGCCACATCTGCTGTTAATTGTCTCGCCTTTCATCTCTGCTGAATTAATGTAATTTAACACTGACGATTTAATTCCACTGAACGAAAAATCATACGGTGCATCATCAACATGTGCTCTTGGGAATACTATAGCATCAGGATTGCCCTCTTTAGCTATTTTATCAATCTTTGGTCCGCCAGGATATCCAAGCCCTATTGCTCTTGCAACCTTGTCAAATGCTTCTCCTGCCGCATCATCTCTTGTTCTTCCTATTATCTCGTATCTGCCATAATCAACAACCTTTACAAGATGTGTATGTCCGCCTGATACTACAAGTGCAACAAATGGTGTTTAAGCTCTTTATTCTCTATATAATTAGCCGCAATATGTCCTTCTATATGATGAACTCCTACCAATGGCTTGTCTGTTGCAAACGCTATAGCTTTAGCTTCCGCCACACCTACAAGCAATGCACCAACAAGCCCCGGTCCATATGTTACTCCTATAGCTGTTATGTCATCTAATGTGACATCTGCTTCTTTAAGAGCTTCTCGTATTACCGGATTAATATTCTCTATATGCTTTCTTGATGCTATTTCAGGCACAACTCCACCATATTCAGTATGAATTGCTATCTGAGTATTTATTATATTTGATAATACTGTTCTTCCGTTCTTTACTACTGCAGCTGCAGTTTCATCACAAGAACTCTCTATTGCCAGTATCAGTACATCTTCTCATTTTTCATTGAATTACCTCTCATCTGCCCAAAAATACCTTCTATATATTGATTAATCAATAATTGAATCGTCCAAAATTCTGCTTATAACCATTAAAATTGAACTTAAATATATTAAAATCATACTCAATCCATTAAGATTATACCTAATTTATTAATTTCAGGCTTAATCCATTAAAGTCTAACTAAAATCAGCTTAAATCCACTGAATCCACTAATTCCCAGTAAAGTATCTTCCATTTACCTGAGTTATCTCTTCTAAGCGTGAATTTAGTGCCTGATGTTCTTAGCTGTGTGCCTTCACGAATATAGTATACAAGCTCTATAGAAGCATACTCTCTGTTGTTAAATTTGGTATATCTGGTATTATTAGCCGTCTGTATATTAAAACTGCTTATTTTGGCATTATTATTTCTGTAAATGCTTATATCTTCTTTTAAAGCACTTAAAAATTCATCTTCTGTCTGGGTATTCTTTAATTCGTCATCAAATAATATGCGTGCCTGTCTGCCAAGCTTTTCTATATTCTCTTCTGACACATCAGACTCATAATAAGCTTTTGTTATTCTTGCATACAATTTTACAACATCTCTTACTGACTCTGGATAGTTATCTTCAATATTTCTGGATACAAGATATGACAACTCACTATTACTATCTGCAACAGACTCTGTTGCATCCTTATCTGCTGGTTTATTGGCAAGATAATAATAGTACGCAACACCCATAACCGCTAATACAATAATCGCAATTATCCATCTTAAATGTTTTTTCATAGGCTACTCCTCATCTTCAAACGTAAGTGTCACGCTCTGTCCATCTTTAGCCGCACATACATTTGAATATACAGACTTGATATTCTTTACATAATCTGACGGACGGACAAGCGATGGACTATAGTGTGTAAGCCACATTTCCTTAACTTCTGCTTTCCTTGCTATATCTGCCGCCTCATAAAATGTCATATGCTTATATTCCCTAGCCTTTGCCTCTTTATCTTTTTCTCCATACATACCTTCACATATGAATAAATCTGAACCTGCTGCATTATCTACTATTGACTGCACAGGTCTTGTATCAGTACAGTAAGTAAGCTTAATACCCTTTCTTGGTGCTCCCATAACCATATCCGGAGTATATGTAACCCCTTCCATAGTAACTTCTTCACCATGCTGTAACTTATTCCAGACCCTGCACGGAATACCCAGCTCTTTCGCCTTATCAGCATTGAATTTGCCTATTCTCGGAATATTAATTGAGTATCCATAACAGGTAACTGCGTGGTTTACACGGAATGCATCAATCTCATAGCCCTTGACTGATAAATGTTCCTGCTGCCCTGTCAGTTCTATCGTCTTTATTTCAAATGGAAGCTCCGGTGCAATAACTCTCAATGCTGACACTACTCTGTTAAGTCCCTTAGGACCTACAAGCGTCAATGGCTCTTTCCTGTCAGAATTGCCTATTGTAAGCAGCAGACCCGGAAGTCCGCTTATATGGTCAGCGTGGTAATGTGTAAAGCATATAACATCTATCGGATTATAGCTCCATCCTTTTTCTTTGATAGCTATCTGTGTTCCCTCACCACAGTCTATTAAAAGACTGCTGCCGTTATAGCGTGTCATTAAAGATGTAAGCCATCTTCCAGGCAAAGGAAGCATTCCGCTTGTTCCTAATAAACATACATCTAACATATCGTCTCCTTCCATCTTGTTAATAATATTATGATTTGGACATAACTATTGCATCTTCAACCGGCTTTTCATAAAATCTCTTTCTTACACCGATTGGAGAATAACCTAATTTCTCATAAAGCCTCTTGGCTGCTTCATTGCTCTGTCTTACTTCAAGAAAGAATACAGTCACATCTTTTAATCTTGCCCGTCTTTCAAGCTCCTTAAGAAGTGCTTCTGCAACACCACTTCTTCTATATGAAGGAGAAACCGCAATATTGGTTATGTTGCCCTCTCCTAACACAGTCCACATACCACAGTAACCTGCTATCTCTCCTGTACACTCACATACAAGATATACATTTTCTGGTGTATTAGCTGCATCTGCAAAGGATTTAGCCGACCACGGAAGGGAAAATATACTTTTTTCTATCTGTTCAACTGTTGAAATATCTCTGTCTTCCATTGGTCTTATATGATATTCCATAATTATGCCCTCTTCCCACTATGTTCTCTTTCAGCCTGTGATGGACGAAGATAATCTGGCTTTAACATATCTGATCCGATTGTCTTTCCCTCATTAGCCATATCAATAGCTGCAAGGGCAACCGATGAAGCCTCTGTGTCCTTAAACCGGCTGGGCTGAATGTGTAATTGCAGGTAAGATTATCCTTAAAATAGTCCTTAGCTGCCGCTATTCCATCTCCAACGAACACAACCTTTTCCTTTACTTCATTAAGGATTCCTGCAAGCTCTCCATATGATATAAGGCACTGTTCGTGGACAGTTATAAGCTTTCCATTCTCAAAACGGTAAAGACCACTATACAGATGTGCCCTTCTTGCATCCATAACAGGACATATAATCCTGTCATCACCATAAAAGTTGTATGCCATAGCTTCAAGCGTAGGAACTGCCACCATTGGTTTATCAAGTGCAAGTGCAAGACCCTTCCCTGTTGCCGCACCAATTCTTAAACCCGTAAATGAACCCGGACCATTGGATACTGCAATTATATCGCAGTCCGCCGCATTATTTTCTGTCATACGGCATATTTCATCTATCATAGGAAGCAATGTCTGGGAATGTGTCTTTTTATAATTAATTGTATATTCTGCAATAAGCGTATCTTCCGTCATAATTGCAACAGAAGCTGTTACAGCAGAACTTTCAATTGCCAAAACCTTCATACTAATCCTCCATTTCTTTAGTGACTACTTCTACCTTTCTGTAATCAAAACCTTTTGATAAATCTTTACTTATTGAGATATATGTTGTATTGTCCGGAAACAGCTCATCTATAAGCTTTCCCCATTCAACAAGGCACACTCCGTCTGAGTAAAGTATTCTTCATATCCTATTTCGTCCATTTCTGACACATCACTTATTCTGTATACATCAAAATGGTATAATGGAATACGTCCTTGTGTATATTCCTGTACTATTGTGAAAGTCGGACTATTAATAGGTTCTTCTATTCCAAGGCCCTTGGCAAAGCCTTGTGTAAATACTGTCTTACCAACTCCAAGCTCGCCGTCAAGACAATATATATCTCCTGCCTTTGCCTCACAGCCAAGCTTATAGCCAAGTTCATATGTCTGCTTTGAATCAAATGTCTCTATTATCATATTTAATTCCTTTTATGCTACTTTATTCATTTTCTTAACATCAACTTTTATCTGGAATGGCTTCAGATGCTGCTGTGCCATTCTTATAAACTCATCTGCCCTGCCGTTAAAATCCCTTACAGGAATAATATTGGCATTGACTGTTGTCATATAACATCGATATTAGCACCATCAAATTTAATCTTGTAAATCTTGTCCCAGCCAAGTGTTTCTGTTACATCATTAAGACTCACAGTTATGCCTTTATTATCTATTCTATAATGCACCTGCTCCTTAAATGTAACAACCTTTTCCATCTGTCTTTTAGCCCTGTGCTTCATATCAACCGATGGGAACACAAGAAAGAATACACCAAACACACCTACCATAAGTGAATATGAAGCGTTAACCCTGCCTATTGATATAACACAGAGAACTATCATTATCAGGGCCAGCATTATCTCTGCCATACCTGATATTGTGTGATACTTATGATAAAACTTAAATCTAAGTAAATCCTTTTCTGTGACCTTGCTGTCAAATTCTATTACATTATTGTCTGCATTATTATCTTTTGCATTATCATTCATAATATTATCAGCCATACACCTTCTCCTTAACAAAACGCATTCCAATCATCTTAAATTTCAACCTGCCTATAAGCCTGTTTACGGCTTTCTGTATACTTTCTTTGCTGTCAGTGCAGGATAATTAGTGCATAAACTTCTCAAGGCCTCTTAAATTAAGCCCTGCTGTTTAGATGACTTCTGCCAGCATTATTTTTATTATTCCTGCTGCCATTATTCTTATTATTCTTCTTGTCGCCATTCTTGTCTGAATTGTTCTTATAGCTTCTATTGGCAGCTTCCTTTTCATCTAAAATCATAGATAATGATATTCTACCCTTGTTAGTATCAACATCTATAACCCTGACATCTACAATATCTCCAACGCTCACGATATCAAGAGGGTGTTCAATTCTTCTTTCTGCGCTCATCTGTGAAATATGTACAAGTCCGTCCTGATGTACTCCGATATCGACAAATGCACCGAAATCTATAACATTTCTTACTGTACCTTTAAGTATCATACCCGGTGTAAGATCTTTCATATCAAGAACATCTTTTCTAAGTATCGGCTTTGGCATTTCATCTCTTGGATCTCTTCCCGGCTTTTCAAGCTCTTTAACTATATCCTCTAAAGTCATAGTTCCAATTCCAAGTTCGTCTGCAAGTTTGCTCATATTTTCAATCCTTGATTTAAGCCCGATAAGTTCTCCTGAGCTTATCTGATTAATATCATAGCCCATAACTTTTAAAAGCTTAGCAGCTGCTTCATAGCTTTCTGGGTGAACGCTTGTTGCATCAAGAGGATTATCACCGCCTGTTATTCTCATAAATCCTGCACACTGTTCAAATGCCTTAGGTCCTAACTTGGCAACCTTTAAAAGCTGCTTTCTGTTAGTGAATCTTCCGTTAGTTTCCCTGTAATCAATTATGTTCTTGGCAACTGACTTAGATATTCCAGAAATGTATTCAAGAAGTGAAGCTGAAGCTGTATTAAGATCTACACCAACCTTATTAACGCTGTCTTCAACTACTCCTCCAAGCGTCTCACTTAACTTCTTCTGGTTCATATCGTGCTGATACTGTCCTACACCTATTGATTTAGGATCAATTTTAACAAGCTCTGCAAGTGGATCCTGCACTCTTCTTGCTATTGATACGGCACTTCTTTGGTTCACATCAAAGTCAGGGAATTCTTCTGTAGCAAGCTTACTTGCCGAATATACAGATGCTCCTGCCTCATTAGTTATAACATAATCTACGCCTGCAAGATTATATTCCTTTATCATATCTGAGATTATCTGTTCTGACTCTCTTGAAGCAGTACCATTTCCACAAGATATAAGTGTAACACCATATTTCTTAATAAGGTCTGCTACTATTTTCTTAGTCTCCTCAACCTTGTTAAATGGCTCTGTTGGATATACAACCTTAGTTGCAAGCACCTTTCCTGTGGCATCAACTATAGCAAGTTTACAGCCATTTCTAAAGCCCGGATCCCAGCCTAACACAACCTTGCCTGCTATTGGTGGCTGCAATAAAAGCTGCTCTAAGTTCTTTCCGAACACCTTGATAGCCCCGTCCTGTGCATTATCTGTCAATGTGCTTCTTATCTCTCTTTCTATTGCTGGTGCAATAAGTCTGTCGTAAGAGTCTTCTATACATGCTGTAAGATATGGTGTTGTAAATTCATTATCTGCTGTTATCTCCTGCTTGGCAAGATATCTTAATATTCTGTCCTTAGGTGCTTCGACCTTTACTGTTAAGAACTTCTCGCTCTCTCCTCTGTTGATAGCAAGTATTCTGTGTCCTGGAATAGAGGCTATAGCTTCATTGTAATCATAGTAATTCTCATATACCGAGTCTGCATTTTCGTCCTTGGCAGTTACTACAAGCTTGCCCTCTTTAAATGTTATATCTCTTATATATGTCCTGTAATCAGCGACATCTGATATCTGCTCTGCAATTATATCAAGTGCTCCTGCAACAGCTTCATCTGCCGAATTTACTTCCTTACCTTCTTCATCAGATATATACTTAGCAGCTTCTGTTAATATATCTTTAACAGCATTCTGTTCTTTAATATAAGCTGCTAATGGCTCAAGACCTTTTTCCTTGGCAATAGTTGCTCTTGTTCTTCTCTTCTGCTTATATGGTCTATATAAATCCTCGACTAAAACCATAGTTTCAGCCTTTATAATCTGTTCCTTTAACTCCTCCGTGAGCTTTCCTTGCTCCTCTATACTTGCTATAACCTGTGTCTTTCTATCCTCAAGATACGAAGATATTTAAGTCTGTCATCAAGAGCACGGAGCTGTTCATCGTTCAATGCACCCGTAACTTCCTTTCGGTATCTTGCAATAAATGGTATTGTGCAGCCCTCATCAATAAGCTTGACTGCTGCATCTACCTGTGATGTCTTAACTTCAAGTTCTTCCGCAATTTTTCTTAATAATATCCATTATTAAACTCCATTCAACTATATATTTATAATAATTATCTAACGATTAATTATACCAATTGAGCAATCTATTATCAAGCCACATTAAATTGTAAAGCCTTAAATGAAAAAGCACCATATAAGCAACATCTTATTATACCGTGTATACAGTATGATTTAAGATACAGCTTATATGGTGCTGTTTTATGCCGTTTGAGGCATTTTTTATTGTGAATATATTATCCCTTAATAAATATTTATCATTCCACCAATATTGGTTGTGAGCCTGTATTTACTTTATGTTCTTTTTTAACTGCTCAAGCTCATCATCAATATTCTTTACGCTTGATGAAACATCATCAGCTTTCTTATTTCCGCCTTTTCTGCCTTTGTCATCTGAGAAATTGCCAGCAAAAAGCACTTTTCCAACAAGTCCGGCACCGCCGAATATAAGAACAAGTATAAGTATCCAGTCATAGAGTGTCATTGCACTTAAATGTATATTAGTTGTCATAACAACTGATGCAATTATTATAATCGCCGCTAATACTGTAAATACCTTTGAGGCGAAATTCGCACCGCTGACAAACATCCATACTATGCCTATTATCAATGGCACAACTATTAAACCGGAAGAAAATCTTCCTCCACCGAATGAGAAAAAGCCTGAAAATACAATTACCTTCTGAGAGAATATATACAAGCCTACAACAAGCATTATTATGCCTGCAACAAACTGCATTAATTCATTCTTTGCTTCCTTCATATGTAAAACCCCCTTATATTATGTTTTTTTATTATTTGTTATTAGGAACAAATACATCATAAATAGTCTTAATAGCATCTTCAAAGTATCTGTTTCTTACACCAATAATAATATTAAGTTCACTAGAGCCCTGATCAATCATCTTAATGTTAATCTTTGCCTTTGCAAGAGCCGAGAATATATTAGCTGCAAGACCTGAGTTATTTCTCATACCACGTCCAACAACAGCAATAAGCGAAAGATCTGATTCAAGTTCAATGCTATCTGGATTAACTGCTCTGTGTAGCTGTGCAAGAACCTTCTGTTCCTTCTCAACAAATTCATCCTGATGTACAAATACAGTCATTGTATCAATTCCTGATGGCATATGCTCAAATGATATTCCATTGTCCTCGAACACCTGAAGCACCTTACGTCCAAATCCTATCTCCGAGTTCATCATATCCTTATCAATTGTGATTGATACAAAACCTTTCTTACCTGCAATACCTGTAATTATGCAGTCTGGCTTGTTACAAGTTGTCTCAACAATCATTGTACCCTTATCCTGTGGTGCATTAGTATTACGGATATTGATTGGAATTCCTTCCTTTCTTACCGGGAATATTGCTGATTCGTGAAGAACTGTAGCACCCATATAAGAAAGTTCTCTTAATTCCTTGTATGTAATAACTTCAATTGATCTTGGATTGTCCACTATTCTTGGGTCTGCTGCAAGAAATCCTGATACATCTGTCCAGTTCTCGTATACATCAGCCTTTATTGCCCTTGCAACAATAGAACCTGTAACATCTGAACCACCTCTTGAGAATGTCTTAACTTCTCCGTTAGGCATAGCACCATAGAAGCCTGGAATTACAGCTTTCTCAACATTAGCTAATCTGTCAGCCATAACTTTGTTAGTCTTCTCACCATCAAATTCTCCTTCTGGGTCAAAGCAGATAACACTTGCTGCATCTATAAACTCATAACCAAGATAATTAGCCATTATTATACCATTGAGGTATTCACCCCTTGAAGCCGCATAGTCCTTGCCCGCCTTACTTTCAAAGTTCTTCTTGATAGTTTCAAACTGTTCCTTTAATGAAAGTTTTAAGCCAAGTCCTTTAATAATCTCATTGTATCTTTCTTCAATAGCCTTTAACTGCTTGTCAAAATTCTTTCCAGCTTCTGCCTCTGCATAACACTTATAGAGCATATCTGTTACTTTGGTGTCCTCTGAAAATCTCTTTCCTGGTGCAGATGGAACTACATATCTTCTGCTTTCCTCAGCTCTTATTATGTTACCAACCTTCTTAAACTGATCTGCACTTGCAAGTGAACTTCCACCGAATTTAACTACTTTAACCATTACTAATTCTCCCTTATAATTATATCTTAATTGTTTAGTATTTATACTCTAAATATCTCGCATTCTTATATATTCAGCACTCTCATACTTTAGCACTCTTATATATTCAGCACTTTCATATATCTATCATCTGACTATATTAACACCCATTGATATCACTGAAGCTTTGTATCGTCTATTCTTATTCTTGAAATCATATCTACATTAGCTGCTGCTTTATCAAATGCTTCTTCTGTCATCTTGTCGGTTATAAAGCCGAATTCATTATCAAGACCATCAACTGTGATAATCTCTACATCACCGAACTGTTCTTTAACCATAGCTGTATCAGAAGCATTACCTTTAACTCTTACAAAGAAGCTTCTGACTTCATCTCTGGTAGGTGCAAGTTCGAGCTTTTCATCATCCCAGATTACACAGACATTAGTTCCCTTATGTTTAACACAATCTATTATATCTCCAACTACAGCACTTGCTGTTGGAAGCTTTCCTGCACCAGCACCAAAGAACATAACATCGCCTACCATATTACCATTAACATATATTCCGTTAAGACTCCATTTACATTGTAGAGCGGATGTGTTGTATCAATAAGGAATGGTGCTGTAATTAGCATATACCTTTCCGTCTTTTCTGTAAACTTGTTGCCAAAAGCTTTATAACGCTATTAAGTTTTCTGGCATATGCAAAATCTTCATTGGAAATCTTAGTAATTCCCTCTGTTGTTATCTCCTCAAATTAACCGTCCTGCCATCTGCTAAAGAAGTAAGAATAGCTATCTTTCTACAGGCATCATATCCTTCAACGTCTGCCTCCGGATTTCTTTCAGCATAACCTAATGCCTGTGCTTCCTTTAACACTTCTTCATAAGAACTTCCATCATTACTCATCTTTGTAAGAATGTAATTAGTTGTTCCATTCATAATACCTGTAATCTTAGTTATCTCTCTGCTGTAAGTGCCTGATTAAGTGGTCTGATAATAGGAATTCCACCGCCTACTGATGCCTCGAACATAAAGTTAAGGCTGCGTTCCTTAGCCATAGCAAGAAGCTCTGCTCCGTGTGCCGCAACAAGCGCCTTGTTAGATGTACAGACACTCTTCCCAGCTTCAAGTGCTCTCTTAACAAATGTAAATGCCGGTTCAACACCACCCATAACTTCTACTACTACATCTATCTCATCATCATTAATAACAAGGTCTATATCGTGTACAATCTTTTCCTGAATTGGATCACCAGGGAAATCTCTTAAATCTAATACACTCTTTACCTCAATAGCTGGCCTGCCTTTTTTGATATCGACTCTGCGTTCGCATCAAGTATCTCTACAACACCTGATCCAACAGTACCATAACCTAAAACTGCTATCTTCGCCATATTATCCTCCATTTAATCTTATTGTTCTTCATTATGCAGGTTCAAGAAACTAATATGTTCACTAATATATCAGTTCCCCACCAATATATTAAAGTGACGCATCACTGCTTAATATCTTTAAATATCTTACTCCGTTAAGCTGTTCAATCTCTTCTATCATCATAGAAGCATCACCTGTCGTTGGAAGTATCTCAACACTAAGCGTAAGAGAAGCAATGCCATTAACAGGAATCGTCTGGTGAATTGTAAGTATATTTGCCTTAAATTCTGCAACTTTCTTAAGCACAACTGATAAAAGCCCCGGTTCATCTTCCATTGATAATACAAATGTTATTGTCTTACCTTTAGAATTGTCCCTGAATGGAAATATATCATCTTTATACTTATAATAAGAGCTTCTGCTTATTCCCACTTTTTCTGTCGCATCTGCTATGGAGATATTCTGATTTTCTATAAGTCTGTTAGCTTCTGCTACCTTCAACAGTACCTCTGGAAGAGCTTTCTGCTTAACAACATAATACTTAATATTCTCTTTCATACTTCTCCTTATATATATAGTCCTGCTGCAGCAAATTGTTCATCTCAGAAAGACAATTGTGCTACGCACAAAGAATGGTATCATAAATTACACTTAATTGCAAGAGATTTTCTATTACAAAAAAGAATGTGCTTTGCACATTCCCGCGCCGAGCGTGGTCGCTTGCGCCAAATTGCATCTTCACGCGAGTGTGCATCACCAGCACATAGTGCCTTTATTGTAACAGAAATTCTATAAGAATTTCCTGTTACAATAAAATAACCCTCGCACAACGGGAGAGGAATGCGAGGGTTAGTATATAAAAATAATGCTTATGCATCATCTTTACCAGATATTAAACGCAAAACAAAAAGCACCCGTTACCGGATGCTTTAAATGTATACTTCATAATATATCAAACAGACCTTACTAACATCAGCCACGCTAATAATATTTACAGGCAAATGTTAATTAAACCATTATAATAACTCAATGAATAAACAGTGCAACCGGCTGTCTTTCCTTAACATAAGCAATATTAATATTCCTGCTGGTGTTACCAGGCTGCCATATAAATACTGCTATAAAGGTGAGGACCCTTTGGCTTTGCGTCACAGCTTTCAACTGCTTTGCTAAAATATTAACTTATGAAGTAGACTATATACATTTTACTTTTAATTGTAAATAGTACCTTAGTACCACATCATTTTCTTTCTCTGTCGAATACACTTGCCAGATATCTCATTGCATTAAGATGATCCCAGTTAAGCTGCCCTTTCTGCATACGCCATTTCCAGTTATTACCAAAGCTTGATGGGAAGTTCATTCTTGCTGAATTATCAAGCTTTAATATATCTTGAACAGCAAATATTGTAAGCACAGCAACACTTGAATATGCAGCTCTGAACACCATATCTACCATTCTGTACTTATCCCTTGTATCAAGATAATCAAATGCATAACCTAACTCGCCATCATTCTGTCATTAAAAAATCCAAGAAGTGTTTCATTGTCGTGTGTTCCACCGTAGCATACACAATTATTAGTGTAATTATATGGAAGATGTGGATTCTTTCTGTCGCCACCAAATGCGAATTCAAGCACCTTCATTCCCGGATAATTATTATCCTTTAATATCTGGTCAACCTCCGGCATACATACTCCAAGATCCTCTGCTATTATCTTCTTATCGCCGATTGATTCATTAATAGC
>ENA-OQAS01000940-OQAS01000940.1-human-gut-metagenome-genome-assembly--contig:-NODE-940-length-14459-cov-2.733952_pt1 | contig 14459 bp, 13 predicted proteins | sample MGYA00242733_ERZ504523 | MGnify/ENA primary metagenome ERZ504523 (study PRJEB26092, sample SAMD00036239) | human gut metagenome | host: Homo sapiens | study: EMG produced TPA metagenomics assembly of... | reverse complement strand
CAGGCAGATTATGAAAATGTTTATTCATAATTTACTTGGGGGTTGTTTGATGAAAATATTAATATTTAAGCTTCAGAGTTTCTTCTGCTTTATTAAATATAAGATCGATGATCTCCGGGTCAACATCATCAGACTGATACTGAGAATAAATAGCTTCTATATTTTCTTTGTAAATGTTCTGGGTAATATTAAGTAGATTTTTTACATCATCATTATAAAATGTATATTTGTCGGAATCAAGTATCTGAATAAGATCTGGGAATTAAAACAATCATAAGTGTTCATACTAATTCAATTAAATAGTATAATTCCACATAAAATCCTAATAATAAATCTTATATATGTACAATCTGCACAAAATAGAATATGAATGTTTGTGAATGATAATAATTGATTATGGATGAATATGGAGTTATTATAATGATAACAAAAGGAACGTGACCAGAAGGGAGGGATATAAAGTGATATATACCGTAACATTTAATCCATCACTTGATTATATTGTATCTGTTAAAGATTTCAGACCAGGTATGACTAACAGGACGAGCAGTGAGTTAATGCTTGCCGGAGGTAAAGGAATTAATGTATCTATAGTTCTTGGCAATCTTGGAATAAAGAGTACAGCGTTAGGTTTTATTGCTGGATTTACTGGAGATGAGATTGTAAGAAGACTGCATAATGGTGGCATTAATTCAGAATTTATCAAAATTAATGACGGAATTTCAAGAATTAATATTAAGTTAAAGTCGATTGATGGAACGGAGATTAATGGACAAGGACCACATATAGATAGTTCTCATATTGAACAGCTTATGAACAGATTAAGAAGACTTGAAAGCGGTGATGTTCTTGTTCTTGCGGGTAGCATACCGGCAGGCATATCAGATAATATATATAAAGACATTATGGATATGTTAAAGGACAAAGGTGTTCAGATTGTGGTTGATGCAACAAGCAGGCTGTTGACTAATGTATTGGAATATAATCCATTTTTTATAAAGCCTAACCAGCACGAGCTTGGAGATATATTTAATGTGACACTTAATACACAGGAAGAAGTTATTCCGTATGCTTTGGAATTAAAGAAAATGGGTGCTGTTAATGTATGTGTATCAATGGGTGGAAAAGGTGCAATACTTGTAGCAGATGATGGCAATGTGTATAAAGCAAAGGCTCCGGACGGGATACTTAAGAATTCAGTGGGGGCAGGAGATTCGCTTGTAGCGGGCTTCCTTTCAGGCTGGATTGAAAAGAAAGATTATGAGTATGCGTTCAGGAAAGGTGTTGCAACAGGGAGTGCCAGTGCATTTTCGGAAAGATTGGCAACTAACGGAGAAGTTAATGATCTTATAGGTAAAGTTACTATAATCAGATAATTATTACAGAGTGTTTAAACTTATTATAAATATGGAGGTATGTATATGAGGATTACCGATTTATTAAGTGCTTCAAGTATAGATCTTAATGCAAAGCCTTTAAATAAAAAAGAGGCAATAGAGCAGGCTGTGAAGCTTATGGCGGCCAGCGGTAATATTACAGATATTGAAGCGTATACGAAGCAGGTTATTGCAAGAGAAGAAGAAAGCACAACTGGTGTTGGAGAGGGAATTGCCATACCACACGGCAAATGCAGTGCGGTAAGCAGACCGGGACTTGCAGCTATGATTATAAGGGATGGAGTTGATTATGATTCATTAGATGGTGAACCTGTTAATGTATTGTTTCTTATAGCAGCTCCGGATAGTGAGGATAATGTTCATCTAGATGTATTAAGCAAGCTTTCGGTGCTTCTAATGGATGAAGAATTTATCAGAAAGTTAAAAGCAGCTAAGGATATTGGGGAATTTCTTGAAGTTATCGATAATGCAGACAGTGAAAGCAAGAGCATTGATGAAAGATTGCAGGATACAGGCACATATAATGCTGGCAATAGTGATACGAATCCGGCTGACAGGTATATAGTGGCTGTAACTTCGTGTCCTACAGGTATTGCACATACGTATATGGCAGCTGAGGGTCTGGAAAAAGCAGCTAAAAAGGCAGGCTGTACAATTAAGATAGAGACAAGAGGTTCAGCAGGTGCTAAAAATGTGCTTACAGATGAAGATATAGAAAAAGCGGAATGTATAATAGTTGCGGCAGATGCCAAAGTGCCAATGGCAAGGTTTGAAGGACATAAGGTTATAGAATGTCAGGTATCAGACGGAATTAATAAAGCTGATGAATTAATAAGTCAGGCACTTAGCGGTGATGTTCCCGAATATCAGGTACATGGGATGGGCAGATCTTCTGATGATAGTCAGGCAGCTGCGGTTAAGAAGAATAAATCAGGCGGAGTTGGACATCAGATATATACACAGCTTATGAATGGTGTTTCGCATATGCTTCCATTTGTAGTTGGCGGTGGTATTCTGATTGCCATAGCATTTCTTATTGATGGAATTAATGTTGATATGAACAGTCTTTCTGAAGCTGAAAGAGCTAATTTTGGTACTATAACACCAGTTGCAGCTTTGTTTAAGAATATAGGTGGAGCAGCATTTGGATTTATGCTTCCTGTGCTTGCAGGATATATTGCAATGGCAATAGGTGACAGACCGGCACTGGCACTGGGTTTTGTCGGAGGATATATTGCAGCTAATGGAAAGTCTGGATTTTTAGGTGCTTTAGTTGCAGGCTTTGCGGCTGGATACATTATTTTAGGTTTAAGAAAATTGTGTGACAAGCTTCCAGAAGCACTTGAAAAGATTGCACCTGTGCTTATATATCCGGTTGTGGGAATTCTTGTTATAGGACTTGGAATGAGCTATGTAATAGAGCCTGTTATGGGGGCGATTAATACAGGGCTTAATTCATTCCTTGTTGGAATGGGAAGTTCAAGCCGTATAATTCTTGGATTTGTGCTTGCAGCAATGATGGCAATTGATATGGGTGGTCCATTTAATAAAGCAGCATATGTATTTGGAACAGCTTCAATTGCATATGGTAATTACGATATTATGGCAGCAGTTATGATTGGTGGTATGGTTCCACCTTGTGCTATTGCACTTGCTACAATGTTATTTAAGAATAAGTTCACTAAGGAAGAAAGAGAGGCAGGACCAACCAACTTTATTATGGGACTTGCATTTATAACAGAAGGTGCCATTCCATATGCGGCGGCAGATCCGCTTCACGTTATACCAGCATGCCTTATTGGTTCTGGAATAGCAGGAGCAATAAGTATGTTATTTAAGTGCACGTTAATGGCTCCACACGGTGGAATATTCGTGTTCCCGGTTGTCGGCAACCCATTATATTATCTTTTAGCATTAGTTGTTGGAACAATCGTTTCTTGTTTCCTTCTTGGAGTATTAAAGAAGAAGGTTAATGAATAGATTTGTTAATAAAATATAATTTTAAAATAAAGTATATGACTGTAGCCTGGCGTATCTGGTATGGTCCTGTTAAAAACACAATATATAAATATAAAAAACACAAAATATACCAAAACGAAACGTTTAAAATAAAAGATACGCAGAAAAGAGGTTTATTATGAAAGAATTTAATTATACAATTACAGACAAAGAAGGAATCCATATGAGACCAGCAGGTGAACTTGTAAAAGCAGCTAAGCAGTTTGAGAGTAGTATATTAATTAAGAAAGACGGAAAGACTGCTGACTGCAAGAAGGTATTTACAATAATGTCATTAGCAGTAAATGTGGACAGGAAGTAACAGTAAATGTAGAAGGTACAGACGAAGAACAGGCAGCTGCAAAGATTGAAGAATTTATGAAAGCTAATATGTAAATTAAAGTGCCAGGGTTAAAGTATATAAATTAAAATACCTAATTAAAGGGCTGAAATTAAAGAAAGGAGGGGCTGTTATGTATGAATATAAAGGAAAAAGCGTGTTTGGCGGGATAGCCATAGGCAGAATTAAAGTGTACAGTAAAGAACAACAGCAGGTTAAGCGGATGCATATTGATGATTGTGAGAGCGAGAAGCAAAGATATATTAATGCCGTTGATAAAGCAGTTGAACAGTTAGGTATGCTTTATGATAAGGTTTAAAGGAAGTCGGTGAAGCCAATGCGGCAATATTTGAAATGCACCAGATAATGCTTGAAGATGACGATTATAAAGAGTCGGTTCTTAATATAATTGATAATCAGAATGTTAATGCTGAATATGCAGTTGCACAGACCTCGGATAACTTTTCATCAATGTTTGCGGCTATGGACGATGAATATATGAGAGGCAGGCTTTAGATGTAAGAGATATTTCTGAAAGACTTATAACTATTCTTAGTGGTGGTAAAAGCAGTACAATAGAATCTGATGAGCCGTCAATAATCATTGCAGAAGATTTGGCACCATCGGAAACTGTACAGATGGATAAAGAAAAGATATTATCATTTGTAAGTGTTAAGGGTTCGGTTAATTCACATACAGCTATACTTGCAAGGACAATGGGGATACCAGCCCTTATAGGAACAAAAGGTGTTCTTGATGAAGATATAGACGGCTTAACAGGCATTGTTGACGGCTTTAATGGAGTTGTGTATATCAATCCTGATAGCGAGACACTTGACCGCTACAAGAAAGAACAGGCGAAGTATATAGAACAGAAGGAACTTTTAAACAGACTTAAGGGAAAAGAAGATGTAACGCTTGATGGAACAAAGATAAAGTTGTATGCTAATATTGGTAATGTTAAGGATATAGCGTTAGTTCTTGCTAATGATGCGGCAGGAATAGGATTGTTCAGGAGTGAATTCATCTATCTTGAGAGAACTGATTTCCGACAGAAGAGGAACAGTTTAATATATATAAGACTGTTGCGGAAAATATGGCTGGAAAGCCGGCTATAATAAGAACACTTGATATAGGTGCAGACAAGCAGTGTGACTATTTTAATCTTGATAAAGAGGACAATCCGGCATTAGGTGTGAGAGCTATCAGAATATGCCTTACAAGAACGGATATATTTAAGACACAGTTAAGAGCTTTATACAGGGCGAGTGCATATGGCAATATTCATATTATGTATCCGATGATTGCTAATATGTGGGAGATAGACCGCATAAAAGAGATTGAAAATGAGGTGAAGGCTGAGCTTGCGGCTCAGGAGATTAAGATAGGAAGCCCAAAGACAGGAATAATGATAGAGACACCGGCGGCTGCAATGATTAGCGATGAGCTTGCAAAAAAGGTTGATTTCTTTAGTATTGGAACTAATGATTTGACACAGTACACATTGGCTGTTGACAGGCAGAATCCTAAGCTGGATACATTTTTTGATGCACATCACCCAGCAGTGCTAAAGATGATTAAAATGGTTGTCGATAATGCACATAGAGCCGGGATATGGGCAGGAATATGTGGAGAGCTTGGAGCTGATACAAGCCTTACACAGAAGTTTCTTGAAATGGGTGTTGATGAATTGTCGGTTTCGCCGGGGAGGATTCTTCCAATCAGAAAGATTATCCGTGACACTGATGTATCTGAATTATAATTGGTATATTGGAAAAAGGTGATTTGTTATGCTTGCAGAAGAAAAGACACGAATATATACTTCAGGAGTTGAAACGCAAGGGAAGTATAACTGTCAATGAGATTAAAGAAGAACTTGGAATTTCAGAATCTACAATTAGAAGAGATTTGAATTTGCTTGATGAAGAAGGCAAGCTTGTCAAGGTATTTGGAGGTGCAGTATCAGCAGGTTTTGAAGTTTCAGGCAGTGAACCAAGCGTTACGCAGAAGCGTGAAATAAATATTAATGGCAAGAAGCTTATTGCAAAATATGCGGCAGGACTTATAGAACCTGATGATTTTGTATATATGGATGCAGGCACTACAACAGGTTGTATGATTGATTATATAACAGAAAAGCGGGCGGTATATGTGACTAATGCTGTTACACACGCAAGAAATCTTGCGGCGTTAGGTTTCAGGGTTATACTTATAGGTGGTGAGCTTAAGGTTCAACAGAAGCAGTAGTAGGTGCTAATGCTATTGAAATGTTAAGAAATTATAATTTCAACAAAGGATTTTTTGGTACAAATGGCATAAGTATTAAATGTGGATTTACGACGCCTGATATTAATGAGGCAGAAGTTAAGAAAATGGCGATGTGCATTGCAATCACAAAATAATTCTTGCAGACAGCACCAAATTCGATAATGTAAGTTCAGTGACATTTGCAAGGATTGATACAGCTAAGATAATAACTGATGAAGAAGTGCCTGCTGGTTATAGGGATTATAATATTTATAAGGTGAATGGATGATGTTATAATTAAAAAATGAACAATATTAAAAGGGACTTTTTAAGTCCCTTTTTTAGTAAGTTATTTCTGTCTGTTGCTAAGCTGTTCAGATATAGCCTGTTTAATGGCATTGAAAGACTCTTTGCTTATATCGTGTTCGATACGGCACGCATCCTCCTCGGCAGTCTGCTTATTGACACCAAGCTGTATTAACCAAGAAGAAGTATCTGATGTCTTTCATAAATCATCTCGGCAATTTCCCTGCCAGAGTCTGTAAGGTATATATAACCTTCTTTAGTTACGCGTATATGTTCTGATTCACGAAGATTCTTCATAGCAATGCTGACGCTTGACTTCTTATAGCCCATTTCGTTGGCAATATCAATTGAACGCACAACAGGCAGTTTCTTGCTAAGCATAAGTATTGTTTCTAAATAATCTTCAGCTGATTCGTGGATGACCATAATTATTCCCCCTGACTAACATTTATGTGAATTAATAAATAATTGTAGATTATAAAGCAATTAATAAATAATTAATGTAAATATAATACTAATAAGTATAATAAGTATAACATAAACCTGGCAAATAATCAAACTTATAGTTAGTGCGAATTATCTATGCCTTTCAAAGCTGTATAAATATGTGCTATAATAAAGCTGTACATAGTGGGAGATTTGAAAAAGCTAGAGCTGCCCTTACAAGGCACCAGATTGATATGCGTAAAATGTACGCAGAAAAGAGGATTATTATGAATATTAATATAGATAAATTACACTGCCTTATAGATTTACACGTTCACCTTGATGGTTCAGTCAGTATTCCAATGGCTAAGAGGCTGGCTCTTATTAATGGTATTGAACTTAATGAAAGTGAAGAAGACCTGAAAGAAAGATTACAGGTGTCCAAAGACTGCAGGGATTTGAATGAATATCTGGAAAAATTTGAATTTCCACTGACACTTTTGCAGAAAGCTGAAGCTATTACTGAATGTGTGAGAATGTTAATAGCTGGGCAGGATAGTCAGGGGATAATGTACAGTGAGATAAGATTTGCACCACAGCTTCATATGCAGAAGGGGTTGACACAGGAAGAGGTTGTGCAGGCGGCAATAAAAGGACTCGGTAATTCAGATTATCACAAGCTTATATTATGCTGCATGAGGGGAAGTGATAATGAGGAGCTTAATAAAGAAACGATAAGGATTGCCCATACATATCTTGGACGTGGAGTTGTGGCACTAGATCTTGCCGGTGCAGAAAAATTATATCCAACAAAGCAGTTTGTTGGAATATTTAAAGAAGCTTTGGCATATAATATTCCGTTTACAATACACGCAGGTGAAGCAGATGGAGAAGAAAGCATAAAGACGGCAATATATATGGGAGCTGAAAGAATAGGACACGGAATAAGGGCAGCCTGGTCAGAGGATATGATTAAGGAGCTGGCAGATAAGAATATTCCGTTAGAATTGTGTCCTACAAGTAACCTTAATACGAAAGTTGTTGATAATATTGCTGATTATCCAATTATGAAACTTATTAATAATGGTGTTAAAGTTACCATAAATACGGACAATATGATGGTTTCAGGCACAAGTATTAAAAATGAGCTTAAATTACTTGTGCAAACATTTCCTATAAATGGTATAATATTAAAGAATTTGCTTATTAATTCAGCAGAAGCTGCATTTGCCAAGGATAGCATTAAAGAACAGCTTAAAAGAAAGATATATGAAGAATTGGATGGGGTTACTTATGAATGAAGTTAATGAGTTATTTACAAAGGAGAATGTTGAACAGATAGTTGTTCCACAGGTTGTAAAAGATGATTTACTAAGCATTATAGAGGAAAAGCTAAAAAGAGCAGGATTTTACTACAGAATTGCATACAGGGTCAAGGCAGTTGATTCTATGGTGAATAAGCTTATATTTAAAGATTACAGACGTCCGGGTACGGAGAATGAAGATAAGAAAATGCAGGATCTTGTAGGAATAAGAATAATCCTATATTTTGTTGATGATGTAGATATATGCAGAAAGCTTTTAGATACATTATTTATATCTCCAGGAATGTGGGAGACTACGGAGAATAATGAATATGAATTCAAGGCTATGAAGGTCAATGGAATATTCAGGCTTCCAGCATATCTTAGCAAGACAATTGTCAATCCATATCTGTCAGATTATGTTGACGATACATTTGAGGTTCAGGTAAGGACGAACTCATTTGAGGGCTGGCACGAGATTGAGCACGATATGAGATATAAAGGCTCGGCGTTTGGAATAGGTAACGAAGCACTGGCAAGAAAGATGAACAGTATTCTTGCTACATTTGAACTGTGTGATGATTCGATAGCAGGGCTGCTTGAAGATTTAGGACACCAGCATTACAAAGACAAGAAATGGAATGATATGTTAAGGTGTCACTACAGGTTAAGTTTGAGAATGAACCACTGCATCCATACATAGAGGAGCTGTTTGACTCAGACACAGAGCTTGCAAAGATATTTTATAAGGCACCAAGACAAGGGGCTATTGAACAGTTATGGCTTGATACTTCAGAGAATGGAATAGAGCTTACACTTAATAATATAGTAAAGATTGTCAATCAGATAGGCCCTGATGATGAAAGGCTTAACGAGGCATTTAGAAAGATAGAGCAGGAGCATAAGAATAAACAGGAATTCGAGGCTGGCGGTAAAAGACGCCGCTTTGAGCCGTTTAAACCGCTTGGCAATTATAAGGTATTCCAGTCACATTCCTGCATTGATCTTACTAATCTTTCTATGGAGGACGCATTTAAAAAGGCAGTTAATTACATATATTCGTGGGTACATTCAAGATTTAATGAAGTATTTGATGATATGCCGGGCAGTGTGGATACATATGATAATGAAAGACCGGGGTATAAGGTATCGCTTGAATATGATAATGAGAATTTATATTTCAAGGAGATTACAACGCACCTTGATTCTAAGGTCGCTAACAGACTGTGGATATCGGTTGCTACTATTAAGAAAGATGGTGACAGGCTTTTATTTGACGTAAGTAATGAATATGCTGAGCCAGCAGATAAGTACAGAGATAATGAAAATGTATTGTTCAGCCGTCCTAACTTCTATGGAGAGATAGCAGATAATATTGGAATCTGTGATGTGGAGAGGTTAAGACAGAATGTAAGGGGTATTGATAATGAAGAAGAATACAATACATTAAAGGATCTTATTAAAGATGATAATAGGCAGTTCCCTGTAGTTGTATTTGTGGCATCAGATGATTATTGGATAGAAAAGTTTGATGTGGACTATTTTGCATATCTTGTGGGGTATTATGCACATATTAAGAGGATTACAACAGATGAACTTCTGAGCAGTTTGCTAAAGATTATGATTTGGACGAAGACGAGTTTAGGGATTCGATCACTGTATTTTATCCAGGCAGAGAACCTAACACAAGTTATAAGTCGCATATCTTAAATACTACATTTGAGGTTATAAAGATAGAGAAAAGAAAATACTGGAATGAGAATGGGTGTAGGGCGTCAGGCGACAACTTGTTTCAGATATAAGAGAGAATAATGTCATTATTTAGATAACAGAGGGGTAGAAAGTTATGAGTAGAGGGAATAATAAAAGCAGTATTGCCGCAGAAGGAACACAATGGTATGGAAATATTGTATCAAGCACGCTTCAGGCATATTACGAGGTGTACTATGTCAATCTTTCAGATAATACCTGCAAAAGAATATATCCGTGGTATATCGAGGATAATGAGTTTATAGATTATACTAACGAGGTCAACCGCAGAATATCAGGTAATATCATATGTAATAATTCGGAGGAAGATGTGTCAACGCTTCTTGCAGTTGATAATCTTAAATGTGAATTAAAACATAAAGATAAGACAGAGTACAGATACAAAAGACAGGTAACCAATGGAGTATTCAGGTGGTGTCTTGTAAGTGTTGTCGTTGAGAAGCGGAAAAATGGTGAGCCTGTAAGTGTTATTCTTATGATAAGGGACATTGAAGATGTTATAAAGAAAGAGATTGAACAGCAGCTTCTTATAGAAGAAGCACTTGCACAGGCTGAAAGTGCTAGCAGGGCAAAGGGAAAGTTCCTTTCTGATATGTCGCACGAAATCAGGACACCTATGAATGTGATTCTTGGATATGCCTCAATTGCACAGAATAATATGGATAATCGGGATCAGGATAAGGTTAAGGATTGCCTTGAAAAGATTAAAGAAGCTGGAAATCATCTGATTGGTATTATTAATGATGTGCTTGAGGTGTCAAGGATAGAGCAGGGAAAGATTAATATAGAAAATGAAAAAAGCGACATTTATGAGCTTATGACAGATTTCTATAATCTTGTAGAAATTCAGGCGGCAGTAAAGAAACAAAAGATGACAATTGATCTAGAGGGTATAACTGATAAATATGTGTATATGGATTGGACGAGAATAAGCCAGGTGCTTATTAATCTTATTAACAATGCAATCAAATATACGCCGGTTGGCGGACATATAGATGTTATTGTGAAAGAAGACTGTAATAATAATATAGGGGATAATATACATAATTATATTATTATAGTGAAGGATAATGGCAGGGGAATAGATGAAAAGGATATGCCATCATTATTTGATTTGTATACAAGGGGAGCATACGATAATGATATATCAGTAGAGGGAACAGGGCTTGGACTGTCTATATCCAAGCAGATAATTGAACTTATGAATGGAACAATAGATGTTGACAGTAAGTTAGGCGAAGGTACAACATTTACAGTAAAGTTACCGCTTCAATATGTCGTCAGGACACAGGATGATAAAAATGTGACTGACAACGGGAAAGATAATAATATAATAAAGAATGATCAGAGCCTGTCAGATATAAAGGTAATGGTTGTTGATGATAATCAGTATAACAGGGAAATTGCCTGCGAGCTTTTACGGGAAAATGGTGCTCATATAATTGAGTGTGCCAGTGGAAGTGAAGCTGTAGATTATATAAAATATAAAAAAGGTATTGTGGATATTATTCTTATGGACGTGTGTATGCCAGATATGGATGGTTTTGAGGCTACACGTTTAATAAGACAGTTAGAAAAAGACAGATGGCAGGATATTCCGATTGTAGCAATGACAGCTAATGCATTTGATGAGGACAGGAAGAAGGCACTGGAGCACGGAATGAATGACATATAGCCAAACCATTCGATATAGATACATTTGCAGAAACAGTATTAGAATATGTAAAATATTAAGTTGACATAAGTGCATAAGTAGGGTACGATTTAGTGTATTAAAGTAATAAAATATTCACGTATTAGAGAAGTGAATTGCAAGAACAGAATGGAGATTAATATGAGGAACTGTACCAACACGCAATTATTAAGGAAAATGCTTATTGTACTTTTATTATGCTCTTTTATAGCAGGTACATTTACTGCCTGTTCAGATAAGAAGCAGTCAGACGGCAAGACAACATTTACAGTGGGTTTTGATGCGGAATTTCCACCTTATGGTTACAAAGATGAGAGTGGAGAATATGTTGGATTTGACTTATCTTTAGCAGAAGAAGTATGCAGACGTAATGGCTGGGAACTTGTCAAACAGCCAATCGACTGGGATTCTAAAGATATGGAACTTTCATCTGGAAGCATAGATTGTATATGGAATGGATTTACTATGGACGGAAGGGAGTCCGATTATACATGGACAACTCCATATATTGATAATTCACAGGTTGTAATAGTAAAGTCAGATTCAAGCATTAATTCATTATCAGACTTAGCAGGAAAAGTTGTTGTTGTGCAGTCAGACTCATCTGCACTTGCAGCATTTACCGGTGAAGATGCAGAACCGGAAAATGTTGCACTTGCTAAAAGCTTTGCCTCATTACAGCAGGTTGGTGATTATAATGGTGCATTTATGAATCTTGAGGCTGGTTCAGTTGATGCGATATGTATGGATATGGGTGTTGCCAATTATGAACTTAATGCAAGAGGCGGCAGATTCAGAATGTTGTCACAGCATGTATCTAATGAACAGTATGGAATAGGCTTTAAACTTGGCAATACAGAATTAAGAGATAAAGTACAATCAACACTTCTTGATATGCTTGATGATGGAACATTTCTTTCGATAGCTGAAGAATGGGGACTTGAGGAAAGCATATGCTTAAGTGCTGATAATGTTGTAAATGATAGTGATTTAGCTGTTGATAAAGGTAATTTCTTTGTTGAACTTGGAAGCGTTGTATCCAAGCTTGCAGAAGGTATGCTTGCATCACTTGCAATATTTGTACTTACACTTGTATTCTCACTTCCACTAGGACTTTTACTTATGTTTGTAAGATTGTCAAAGGTAAATGTAATAAGATGGATTGCAAAGATATACATATCAATAATGAGAGGAACACCCCTTATGTTACAGCTTTTAGTTGTGTTCTTTGGTCCATATTATGTATTTGGAATTTCGCTTTCTTACAGTTATAGATTTTATGCGGTAATTATAGGATTTGCACTTAATTATGCGGCATATTTTGCAGAGATATTCAGATCGGGAATTCAGGCGATACCAGCAGGACAGAGTGAAGCTGCAACAGTTCTTGGTTACACAAGGGCACAGACATTTGTAAGAATTATACTTCCACAGATGACAAGAATTGTGCTTCCACCAGTTACTAATGAAGTAATAACTCTTGTAAAAGATACATCTTTAGCATTTGCACTTGCGTATACAGAAATGTTCACGCTCGCTAAGCAGATTGCGGCGGCAAGTGCAAGCATAATGCCATTATTTATTGCAGGAGCATTTTATTATATATTCAACTTTATAGTTGCCTGGATAATGGAATATATAGAAAAGAAAATGCGTTATTAAACAGATGGAGGCAGTATGAGCAGTACAAGTTTACTTGAAATGAAACATGTAAAAAAGACATTTGGAAGTCTAGAAGTGTTAAAGGATATATCAATAGAAGTTAATGAGGGAGAGGTTGTTGCAATAATCGGACCATCAGGTTCTGGTAAATCAACATTTTTAAGATGTGCAACTCTCCTAGAGAATATGGATGAGGGAACATTGTCATATTGTGGTGAGAGTGCAACGCTTAATGAGTCAGGTGCAGCACAGTATGTAGACAAGAAGAAGTTACACAGCATAAGAAATGATTTTGGACTTGTATTCCAGAATTTCAACCTTTTCCCACATTTTTCAGTGCTTAAAAATGTAATTGATGCACCAATTAATGTGCAGAAACGTGATAAAGCTGAGGTGACTGCGAGCACGCGAGCTTTTAAAGAAGGTTGGACTTGAGAATAAAGAAGACAGCTACCCAGGCCAGTTATCAGGCGGACAACAGCAGAGAGTTGCTATTGCGAGGGCACTTGCTATGAATCCAAAGATGCTGTTCTTTGATGAGCCAACATCTGCACTTGACCCAGAGATAACAGCAGGAATTCTTAAGCTTTTAAGAGAACTTGCCAATGAAAAGATGACAATGGTTATAGTTACACACGAGATAGATTTTGCCAGAAATGTAGCTGACAGAGTTATATTTATGATGGTGGCGTAATAGTCGAAGAGGGTAAGCCGCAAGAGTTATAGATAACCCTAAGAGTGAAAGAACTAAAGCCTTCCTTCAGAAAATGGCATAAAAGGAATAGCATAATATGGAGATTAAGGTATGACATTAAACCAGTTAAAATATGCGATAATTGTTGCAGAGTCAGAGTCTTTTAATGAAGCAGCCAAGAAGCTTTTTATATCACAGCCAAGTCTTTCAACTTCAATACATTCCTTAGAGGAGGAGATTGGAGTACAAATATTCAGACGTTCACAGAATGGTATTGCAGTAACACCTGAGGGCAAGGAATTTATCGGTTATGCAAGACAGGTTATGGAGCAGTATGAGCTTTTAGATGCAAGATACATTACTAAATCAGAAGTCAAGAAAAGATTCAGTGTGTCAATGCAGCATTATTCTTTTGCGGTTAATGCTTTTGTGCATATGGTTAAGCAGTATGGTATGGACGAATATGAGTTTGCTGTACACGAAACCAAGACACATGAGGTTATAGAAGATGTGAAGAATGGCAAAAGTGAAATTGGCATACTGTACATTAACAGCTTTAATAAAAATGTGCTTGAGAAAATCTTCAATGATAATTATCTTGAGTTCCATAAATTGTTAGAAT
>ENA-OQAS01000939-OQAS01000939.1-human-gut-metagenome-genome-assembly--contig:-NODE-939-length-14464-cov-1.404269_pt1 | contig 14464 bp, 20 predicted proteins | sample MGYA00242733_ERZ504523 | MGnify/ENA primary metagenome ERZ504523 (study PRJEB26092, sample SAMD00036239) | human gut metagenome | host: Homo sapiens | study: EMG produced TPA metagenomics assembly of... | reverse complement strand
CGTATTGATCTCGCATTCGCTTGCGCCGACCTGATTATCTGTCGCTCTGGGGCCGGCACCGTATCGGAATTGACGGCTTTGGGACTCCCCGCGATTTATGTTCCGCTGCCAATCGGCAACGGCGAGCCCTCGTTTCCGATACAAGCATGGTCAGCGCTGAAACACCGTCGCTCACGACAGGCTTACGTGGTTTGGCTTACTGGGAAATAGAAGTAACCGGACCGAACCGCGATTTGCATTCCGGTCATTTTGGCGGAGCCGTAGCGAATCCGATCAATGTACTTTGCAAATTGATGGCAGATATCACCGACGTGGATGGACGCATCACGATCCCGGGTTTTATGACGACGTGGAGGATGTATCTCCCGCAGAACGGGAGATGATCGCCCAAATCCCATTCGACGAGGAAAAATATAAGAAAGCGATCGGGGTAGACGTTCTTTTCGGAGAGAAAGGCTATTCTACGCTAGAACGTAATAGTTGTCGGCCTTCTTTCGATATCTGTGGTATTTGGGGCGGATATACGGGGGAAGGAAGCAAAACTGTATTGCCTTCAAAGGCTTATGCCAAGGTTTCCACTCGTTTGGTTCCACACCAAGATCATGCCAAGATCTCCCAAATGTTTGAGGAGTATATAGCTCGTGTGACCCCACCTTATGTTAAAGTGAAAGTTACGCCCAGCCATGGCGGGCAAGGATATGTTTGTCCGATAGACTTGCCAGCTTATCAAGCGGCAGAAAAGGCTGTTGGCATCGCATTCGGGAAGAAACCGTTGGCGGTTCGTCGCGGAGGTAGCATTCCTATTATCTCTACATTCGAGCAGGTATTAGGTATCAAGACCGTACTGATGGGATTCGGCTTGGAGCAAAATGCGATCCATTCGCCCAACGAGAGTCAGGAGTTGGATATCTTCTTCAAGGGAATCGAGTCGGTAGCGGAATTCTACCGTTTATATAAATAAGAAGGAAGAAGATGAGTATATTAATAAAGAATGTCCTGTTTAACGATAGGACGATTGATATCTATATCGAAGGAAAAGAGATCAAGCAAATAGGAGAGGCTTGTCTTTTCCTGCCGATAAGATACTGGATGGTAGCCGTAAAGCCGTCATTCCCGGTTTCGTGAACGCTCATACACATGCTGCCATGACTTTGTTCCGCGGCTTCGGCGATGATATGCCGCTTATGCCATGGCTTGAGCAAAAGATCTGCCGAATGAGGCGAAAATGACCCGTGAGGATGTATATTGGGGAGCGAAATTAGCGTGCTTGGAAATGATAAAAAGTGGCACGACCACTTTCTTCGACATGTATCAACGCCCTCGTGTCACGGCCGATGTGACGGAAGAGATGGGATTGCGAGGTATCATAGCCGGCGTTTGCTTCGATGGTTTTGATAAAGAAGAGGCGGAGAAATGCAAACGCCATAACGAACGACTGATCCAAGATGTGGATAACTACAGCAAACGGGTTCGCTTCTCGATCGGGCCGCACGCTATCTATACCGTTTCCGGTGAGCTTCTGAAATGGGCGCATCAGTTCGCCATGGAACACCAAATCCCTATCCATCTGCATCTGGCAGAGACAGAGGGGGAAGTGAAAGACTCTCTCGATAGATTCGGACTCACTCCCGTACGTTATTTATATGAGTTAGGTGTGCTTTCTCCACGTTTGATCATCGCTCATGGAATTTACATCGATGATGACGAGCTTCGTATGTTGGCCGATCACGAGGTGAAAGTCGTACATAACCCGGCCTCAAACATGAAACTGGCTTACCGGGCATGCATTTTAAGTTCAAGGAAATGCGCCAATTGGGTATTACCGTGGGATTGGGAACGGACGGTTGTTCCTCTTCCAATAACTTGGATATGATCGAGGCGATGAAGCTGGCTTCCCTGTTAGGAAAAGCTTGGCGAAAGGATCCCGAAGCCTTGACCGCAAATGAGATGCTGCAAGCCGCTACTGCGGAAGGAGCCGTTATGTTCGGTTTAAAAGCCGGGCAGATCAAGGAAGGTATTTAGCCGATCTATGTTTGATAGATCTCAACACCCCCGCTTTTACCCCAAACTTCAATTTCGTCTCAAATCTTGTATACGCCGCCAACGGCAGTTGCGTGGATACCGTTATCTGTGATGGTAAAATATTGATGGAGAATAAGAAGGTACCGGGAGAGGACGAGATTATGGAGAAAGCGGCAGAGATAGCTTATAACTTGATGAAACGTTAAATTGATTAAATATGGAAATGATTAAAACCGAACAATATCGGGAAGCGGCCGCCTATTTAGCTAGCCGGATCGAAGGTAACCCGGAGACCGCCATTATCCTTGGTAGTGGCTTAGGCTCTTTAGCCGATCAAATAATAGACCCTATAGTGATACCTTATGTGGAGATCCCACATTTTATGAAATCTACGCTACCGGGCATAAGGGGAATTTTATTTGTGGCAAACTAGGGGATAAGCAAGTCTTGGCTATGCAAGGCCGTTTTCACTACTATGAGGGCTACACAATGCAACAGGTCACTTTTCCCGTACGTGTAATGAAGCTCTTAGGAATCAAGAACCTTTTGGTCTCGAACGCCGCCGGAGGTATCAATAATACGTTCAAGGTAGGTGATCTGATGATCATCCGGGATCATATCAATATGATGCCGAACCCGCTGATCGGTCCGAACAATGAGGATTTCGGCACTCGTTTCCCGGATATGACCCGTGCTTATGATCGTGAATTTATCCGCTATGTGGAAGAAATAGCCGCCTCCCGATCTATCCCGTTAAAGAAAGGTGTATATGTAGGTTTGACAGGCCCTTCCTTCGAGACTCCTTCCGAGTATGCTTTCTATGGAAAAGTCGGGGGAGATGCGATCGGTATGAGTAACGGTACCGGAAGTAATCGTGGCACGTCATGCGGGCTTGCGTGTATTCGGTATGTCTGTCATCACGAACGAAGGTTATCACTTCGCTGACGACTTTGTAAATGATGGTGCCGATGTTATCGTAGCGGCTAATAAAGCAGCATCTGTTATGACACAACTATTTAGAGAATTGGTCAAAAAAATCTAATAAAAAGTAGCGCAAAGGCTTGGTGGTTTCAATGAAATCACTACCTTTGCACTCGCAATCGAGAACAAAGCGGTTGCATATGCGGAAGTAGCTCAGTTGGTAGAGCATAACCTTGCCAAGGTTAGGGTCGCGGGTTCGAGTCCCGTCTTCCGCTCTTTCTCGTATTGATTGCCCAGGTGGCGGAATTGGTAGACGCGCTCGTTTCAGGTGCGAGTGGTTTTGCGATCGTGCAGGTTCGAGTCCTGTTCTGGGCACCCTTTCTAAAATGCGCAGGTGGTGGAATTGGTAGACACGCTACTTTGAGGGGGTAGTGCCGGTTACGGCGTGTGAGTTCAAGTCTCATCCTGCGTACAATACTTTTTAAAGTATTGATATTTAAATAGTTATTCATATAGAAATTCAAAAGTACACAGCTAAAGTACACAAAAAAAGGATTGCTATATGAATAATTTTACATTTAGTACACCGAGAATCTGCGACTGCGGAGGCGATTTAAGCAAGCAATGGTATATCTATTTCCGTGCTAAGGATGAGAGTACGGGAGACATCAAACAATTCCGCTATAAGCTAGGGATAAATAGGTTCAAGAAGAAACGTGAGCGGCAAGAGGCGGCTAAAGCTGCTTTGGCTACGGTTATATCTATGCTGGAGGATGAGGGCTGGAATCCTTTTGAGCAGAAATGTGAGACCGAGCGAAGGAATCTATTGGTCTCCTTGGAGGATATGCTAGATATAAATCCTGCTCACTTAGGAAGAGAAGTGTCGAGATATACAGGAATGCCTTGAAATTTTTCGGTATATGGTGCAAGGATATGGGGTATGATACATTTGAACCTTCTGGATTCACGAAAATACACGCCCTAGAATATGTGGATTATCTCAAGATGAAGCGTAATTTCTCCGGGAAGACTTGCAATAATACGGTCAGCTACTTGAAAACACTTTTCTTCATGTTGGTAGAGAGAGAGCAGATCGCCACAAACCCGTTCTGTGCCGTAAAGAAATCAAAGGAGGAAAAGGCAAGAAACGTCGCCTTTACCTCTCGTGAGGCAGAGCTGGTCATGGCATATATGCGTGCCCATGACATAAGGCTTTATTATGCCACTCAATTCGTTCGGTATGCTTTTATCCGGAGAACTGAGCTCATGTATCTCAAGGTAGGATGCGTGGATTTGCGGAACCATACGATTACCATACCATCCCACGTCTCTAAAACCGGTACCCAAGATTCCATTACCATACCAAGATCGCTTGAGAGTATTATAATGGAGATGGCTTAGATAAGGCCAATCCTGATTTTTATATTTTTGGAAAAGATATGGAGACGTGCGCTAAAGAATATCCCGGGTAGCTTATTTCTCTGATAGGCATAGGATGTTATTTCTGCTTAAACCTACGAAAAGAGTTGATTTTCTATGGATGGAAGCATACAGGCTGCGTTGAGCTGTATAATATAATAAGGGATCCATATGTGGTATGCCGTCAATGTAGACATTCTGATATAAAAATGACTATGCGTTATCTTTCGTAGTCTTGGCTTAGGTATTAATGAGGCAGTCCGAGAATGGTAGCAATTACGTAAAATTCGATAAAGTTCCCAAATAGACCAATAAAACACGCCCGTGTCAGAAAAAACACGGGCGTTATACTTTTAGTATGCGACAAATAGGACTATTTTATCCTTCCTTGCAGGAGTTTCGATATTTTAACCAGTAATTGTTGCAACTCAAGATTGTCTCAACCCTTCCAGATCTACATTTGCAATCTTTATTTTCTTATTGCTCTCGTCAAAGGAATTTTTCCTCTCCTCCAAAAGAGCGATGACCGGACCTAACTATGTACGAATGATTCGTAGATGATATAAAACAGTATAGAATAGTTGATTTTTTGGTGTCCGATGGGAAATAATGATCAAAGTAACAAACACGAGTCACTTTATTTATCTCTTTTGCGAGAAAAGACAAGATTATGATCGGATCTATAGTTGGAGCCGCCAGTTCCTTGGCGAGTGGCATTGCCGGGGGAATAAAGGCTAGGAAGGCGGCGAGAAAAGCGAACGCCGTGTTGGATAAACAGGCAAAGGAGAATGAGGATTGGTTTAACCGTAGGTATAACGAGGATTATACCAAAGCGCGGAGGCGCAAGCCGCTTGACCAAGGCAAGGGAATTAGCGGATGAGCAGTATCGTAAGGCCTCCGGTACCGCCGCAGTCGTAGGGGCTACTGATGAGTCCGTAGCTCAGGCCAAGAAAGCGGCGGGCGAGGTGATATCCGATACCGCCAGTGGTATAGCCACTAACGCTACCGCACGGAAGGATGCCGTGGAATCCCAATATCTCAACACCAAGAATAATATCAGTAACCAAAGGCTGTCTATCTATAATCAACAGGCGGCAAACGCCACGCAGGCGGCTAATCAAGGGATGCAAGCGGGTATGAACTTGGTAGGGGCTGACATGCAATCTCATCTTGATACTAGCAAGGGATTGTTCGGAAATTTGTGGGGGAACATAAAAAAGAATCTGTGGACATGACGACATTGACGGAAAGATATAATAGGAAAAGGACCCCGGTCGTTCAAAGGCGGGAATTGTCCACTACGCCATTGGTTGAGCCGGAGGTTGCCGGAAGCCAGAACCCTATAGCTCCAACCGTGGATAATACGGATGAGACCGCTCCGCAAGCGAGCGTTGTCGAGCCTCAAATTAATGATTACCAATGGAACCAAGGTATATGAGACGCTTTTTCAAAAGCCGATAAGCCAAGAGGAGGAGGAGAGAAGAAAACGGGCCGCTTCCGTAGCTACTGGAATCGGGCATCTAGGCAATGTGTTGTCTTCCTTCTCCAATTTGGCATTCGCGGGAGAGGCACCTTCGCAGAAACTACCTACCGTAGCTGATCCTAAACTACAATCCTATTCTGACAGGTTGGAGGCTATCAGGCAAAGATACGGGGCCGGGTATCTACCGCAAGGCAAAACGACACGAATAATTATCAAAGGGCATTGCAGCTTTATAGACAGGATCAGGCGAGAAAAGCCCAAAATGATTTGGCAAAAGCCAAGATCGCGCAAAGTGCCGCTCAATTCGCAATAAAGAATGACAGGGAGGAGCGGAAGATGAAACAGGATGCCGCATATAAAGAGAGAGAGTTGGTATAAGGCAATCCAATCTCCGTAGTCTTGAACAATATCGTACCGCTAAAGCTAATGGCTCTGGGGCGGATAAGTCTATTGACATCATCGGCAGAAACGGTAAACGTTTCACTTTGTCCGGTAAGGATAAAGATGGGGTTATCGCTTATATGTATAAGAGGATGTTGGAGTATGCGGAGGAAATAAAGATAAAACAAGAGCGTATCGGATGTAACGTGGCAGCTTGGTGAAGGTGGAGACCAAAAGACCAAACAAGCCGCTATTGTCATGAGTAATATTCAGAATTTCCCGGAATTATACAATGAGTTTGATAAGGTAATCGGATCGGGAGGTTCTTCTAGTAAGGGCAGACATATCCCTTTAAACGATGAAGGAGGAACAGAAAATACAAACGAAAAATATAGCTGGATTCATGGATTCTAATGTAAAACATTTATATGATGCTATGATTAGCCAAGGATATACGGGACTTGGCGATTTCTCTAATTTTGAGGGTAAGATGAAAGACTCTGGAAAGAGGAGAATGGTTTATGATTATTTGATACAAGATGATTATTTCTCCGAGATAGGCGATTTCTCCAAATTCGAGAGTGCCCTAGGGTATTCGCCCGCAGAGAGGAAAGATTACGTTTCTCAATCAGGCGTCAATCCTGCTCCTATCGCTTTAAGACAAGAGGCTGACGTGCCTATGAAGGATCAATCGGAATACGTTAATCCGTGGACGAACTCACCTGATTACAATTTTGAGTCCTTGCGTAAAAAAGGAAAGATTGAGACCTCAACTCCTCCACCTCCTACGGAGTATGAGAAGGACTCTTCTTTCATGAATACTTGGGCAGGAGACGCTATCCAGAAACTTAACGCAGGAGGAGCCGATCTTGGAGCCGGTATCTTTGGGGTCTTGGATAAGGTGTCCAAAGGACTGGAATCCGCAACTGGAGGATTGATCCACGTGGCGGGGCATTCAAGGATATCTCAGATAGATTTAAGGCTGATGCGGAGTTTTCCCGGGCAAGGTCAAACAGATACAATGGCAAGGATTTCACCGATCTTTGGAAAGAAGGGAATTATATGGGTGCCATAGGCGATATACTTGCAAGGCGTAGAGTCGCTTCCGATGTCAATCGGGCCATGGCCGCTACAATGGCCGGAGCTCCAGCGGCCGGACTCGCTGGTATAGGGTCAATAGTGGCTAGCCAGAAATATGATGATCTTGATCAGAATAACCCAAACATGGGAGAGTTCGCAAAGGTATCTAACGCTATTCTTACTGGTACGGCAGAATCCTTGTCTGAGATGCTGGGCGCAGGCGTATCCAAGGCTTGGATGTCAACCTTATTCAAGACGTTAGGAAAGGAAAAGGCGCAAGAGGCTATCAAGCGTGGCATAATGGGCAAGATGCAAGAGTTCTATAAAAAATTCGGTATGTTTTTCGAGCCTGTAAATGAAGGTATCGAAGAGGTATCTTCCACGCTAGCGGAGAATATAACGGATAAGATAACAGGCGCGGATCCGGAAAGGGATTTGACCGATGGTGTATTGCAGAGCTTTGTCTATGGTATGGGAGGCGGCGCTTATTTTACTGGGGCCGGAGCGTTGGCTAAAGGTGCGCAATACGTAGCGGATAAAACAGGAGGCAAACAGGCTCAGCAGCCTATCACCGATTCAAATGTAACAGATCAAGGCGTTGAAACTCCTCCTCTATTAACTAAGTCTAGGTTTGCCGAGGCAGAGGAGCAAGGACGCAATATGACTGATCCGGGCGATATACGGACGGCGAGCAAAAAGATGGAAGAGACAAGGCTTTCCCTATCTGAAATGGTTCCGGGTTTGGTTAGTACGATAGAAAGCTATGTGGATGATGGAGCTAGCGAGGCCCAAGTGATGAGCCTTCTTGATGGGGTTAATGCGGATGCCCGTCCGTTAGCCGAGGATTTCTACGCTGATTATCTCAGGATATCCGGTTTGCAGGATCGTATAGGCGAGGAAATAGACAATGAGGTTGAAACTTACGTTGCCAATAATATTACTCCTTATGTTACCACGAATCCTGATGGTCAGTCTATCGTTACCACGGCTACGCTTAGCGAGGGAAATGTGGAAAGACCTGTGTACGTTAGGAGTATAGAGGGAGATAAGGCCGTTATTTCCGATAACGGACAGGATCGGATGGTCTCGGTGAAAAGGTTGAGCGATATAGTAGAGCAAGATGCCGGTCATATGAGACGGACCTATGAGGATCAATTATTGGCTACCCGCCAGTCCGAGCTTGACATGACCATGAATCATAATCCTAAGACGCAATTACCAAAGCCGGGGTTGATCGTATGGAACGGGGATAATGCGTTTATCCTTCAAGGACAAGATGAGAACGGTGATTGGATCGCTCAACCTGCGGCTTATGATAGAGAAACCGGGCAGGTGACAGCAAGAATGGCTCTTCCCCCGCAATGCTATAACAGAGAATGAGATTCTTGATCTTCAAGATGCCATATATGACGCTCAACAAGTTAATGTGGTGTCGCCAGAGGATGATAATGTAGCAAGTGCTGATGCCGAGATAACCTCTGCACCTCCCGTGGAAGATGCGATCAACCAGCCAACGAGTGAGATTGAGACGGAAGGTGCCATTGATCAGATAGCACAACCTAGCAATGTAGAGAATCCCTCCATGGTCATGCGAGAAGATGGTACGCCAGATTTCGTATCGTCTGGTACGGATATGACCTTGGATTTCCTCCATGATAAATATGGCGATAAGATGCCAAGGAAGATCGAGGTGACGAGAAAGTCTTTCGATGAAAGCCTTAAAAAAGCGTCTGATGCCTTGGAAAAGGCGCAAGAGGCATACGATGACACCCCTATCGGAAAAGAGGATAAGCCGAGGCCGCATTGATAAAAGCCCGACAAGAATATGAGGCGATCAAGGTCGAGGCTGATTTCTGGGCTAATCTTGATGATGATATCAAGGAGGCCAGCAAGAAGCCGGGGTGATGTCATAGCAAAGGATATCTCCGTAATGGGTGATCCTATGAGCGGAGAGGAGCTTGCGGCCATGATGCTGGGCTAATGGGGGCGATCAAATTGACACGTGACAGTTACAAGAAAGAGACCGGTGCCGGGAATAATGAGACTGCAAGAATGTTTGGATTGTTCGCCTCTCCGGAGAAAGGCGGTGTTAATATAGAGAGGCAGGTGAGATATTGGAGCTTGCGATAAGGAGAATGGAACTAACTTCTTCGATGAGAACGATACGAACGCCGGAAGGGACGCTATCATAGAGGTCTTGTCTTCCGCTCATACACGTGGAGACTTGATCGATTATGTCAAGAGGAACCGTGAGGCGATCGCTGAGCGTGAGAGACAGGCCGAGTACAACGCTTACACAGAGTGGTGTGAGGAGAATTATCATATGTCCCCGGAGGAATACGAGGCGTATGAGGAAAGCATGGTACGTGATTTCTCGGAGAAACAATTGACTGATGAGGAGCGAGGCGAGCTTGATTCGCAAATCGTGGATGAAATACAGGCCATAATTGACGAACAAAATGAAATAGACGCTATCTTAGCGCAAAATAAACCGATAGAAAATGAAAACATTGAAGGCAATGACGAAAGCGGAGGCGATGGCTTACGCGAGGGAGGCGGCGAGGTACTGCCAAGAGAACAACTTGATCAGACCGGGGGAACTGGAGAGGTTGAGGGAAAAGAATCGGCTGGTCCCGACATTGATCGCACGGATGGAGTTACACAAGAAAGCGCATCTGGAGAAGTAGCCTCTAAAAATAACGCAACTGGTAACAACTGGCTTGACAACGTTCCGAACGACGGGAGGAATTATTTTGTTTATGTACGTTTCCCGGATGAAAATAGATACAGGGCGATTGATTTAGGGAACGGCAGGACGGTAGATAGACTAGCGTTTGCTCAATGGTCAAGCGGGAAAGGTTACAATCGCTTGTGGGAATACTTCCTGCTAAATTTATTGAAGGAGTTTCTTTTCAAATCCGTGACGCAAAAGGGAACGTATTCTATGAATATGACCCAAACAAGAAGGATAAACCTTTTGTTCCCCCGTCCCAAAAGAAGAACGAGAACCCATTGGACTACGCCGAGCGCATAGTTGAGGCTAAGAGATTGCACGAAGAGGAGCTAAAGGTTGATACCAATCCAACCGAGGCGCAGAAAGAGGCCGGCAATTACAAGAAAGGCCATATAAAGATAAACGGTTTCGATGTCACCATAGAGCAGCCCTCCGGTTCCGTCCGTTCCGGTAAGGACGCTAGCGGAAAGGAGTGGTCGCAGGTCATGAATAACACTTACGGTTACATTCGAGGTACTGAAAGTGTGGATGGTGATCATATAGACGTATTCCTAGGTCCGGATATGAATAGTGATATGGTATATGTCGTGGATCAGGTGAATACTGATGGCTCATTCGATGAGCATAAGGTTATGATGGGATTCCCTTCATTGGAAGACGCTAGGTCAGCTTACTTCTCAAACTATGAGGACGGTTGGCAAGGGTTAGGTAACATTACCGGGGTAGCGTTGGATGAGTTCAAGAAATGGATTGATTCCTCGACTCGCAAAACAAAGCCCTTCTATGAGTATAAGGGAATTAAACAGGAGGAAAGCGATATTTCTAAAAATAATGATTCTGATAATTATAGCATTGTTCCCTCCCAATATACTACCAAGAAAGGAAAAGTTCTTGATATGCGGTTATTGAAGTTCGGTAATGAATTATCGAAGGAACAGCAACGTGCCGCCAAAGAGCTGGCCAAGCTGAAAAGTTGGTATGACAGGGAACAGCGAGGTTTCATGATGCGTAGCATGAAAGCGCAAGGCGGTTGGCCGATACCATTCTTGGCGATACCGATGCCGTAAGCGATGCGCAACCTATTTCTCTTGAAGACACACGCAGGGTTGTAGAGCCTCAAAAGGTAAATGTAGAAAACCTTATTGGTGATATCAACGATAAGGCAAAGCCAAATTGAGCGATCGTACCGTTACCCCTAGCGGTAACCGCCCTTGTTACCGATGAACGGTATGCGGAACTCCGTGAGCGCATGCGCAGGAAACTAGGCGGTCAAATGAATATGGGTGTTGATCCTGAGATATTGGCGATAGGTACTGAAATGGCGGTTTATCATATAGAGAAAGGATTGCGTAAGTTCTCTGATTACTCAAAGGCAATGATCGATGATCTAGGTGACGCTATACGACCGTATCTTAAAGCATTCTACAATGGAGCGAGGGATTGCCGGAAGTAGGAGAGAACGGATGGGATAAGGATATGACCACTTATGAGGATGTCCGTTTCGTTTGATGTAGCTAATTTTGACAAGCCTGTCCCGGATATAATGGATGCCGCCGAGACCGTGGTTAGAGAGACTGAGATTGCCGGACAAGCGATTGCCGCGAAGAAAAAATAAAAAATAGCCGGAAAAAGCAAACGGACAACAAGGACAAACCATTACCTTTGTATGGTAACGATTTATTCACTCCTAATAATATTAAAGACAATGAGCAAGGAAATTCAAGAGCGGATCAAGGCGTGGGAAGAAAAGCACGGGAAGAGGATCGAGGATCTGAACGCGGAGGAGACCGTGGAGGCGTGCATGGAAGTGATGTGCTTGACACGGAGCGAGGCCGAGGAATACCTATCAGCGACAGCGACAAGCGGCCTGTTGTAAGGAATCAAAACAATTTCAGCTTCCCGGAGAAAGGTATTGAGCTTCCTTCCGGTGATATATCCAAGCTAAAAGCCAATATTGAGGCGATAGAAACGCTGAAAGACGTAGAGGACGGCCAAGGAAAACTACCCCGGAACAACAAGCCAAGATGTCAAGGTACGTTGGATGGGGAGGTTTGGCCGAAGCCTTGAACGAAGGCAAATACAACGTGCGTGACAACAATTGGACTAAGGACCGAAATTGGAATGATAAGTATCTACGTTATTACGAGAAACTAAAATCCTTATTAAGTAAAGAAGAGTTCGACAGTGCCGTCCGTTCCACGACAACCTCTCATTATACCCCGTCCGAGGTCGTGGAAAGCTTATGGGGAATAACGGAGAAACTTGGATTCAAGGGTGGCAATATCAGTGAACCCGCTATGGGTATAGGTAACATAATCGGTATGATGCCTAGGTCTATATCTGAAAACTCAAGTATAAGCGGGTTCGAGATAGATAGTTTGTCCGGTCGTATGGCAAAGGCCTTATATCCTGACGCTAATATAAAGGTGCAGGGATATGAGAAAGCGTTTTTTCCAAACTCGAAAGACTTAGTTATCACCAACGTCCCATTCGGGAAAAATGCTCCATATGACAAGGTTTTAGATAAGCAATTCAGGAAAAAACTTGGTTCCTCTTATAATCTCCATAATTATTTTATCCTAAAGGGGCTTCTGGAATTGAAAGAAGGTGGTCTCGGCGTATTCGTCACGTCCTCGGCTACGATGATGGGCCGATAGTAAGTTCCGTGAGTACGTGAGTGGAAACGGTTATGATCTGGTCGGAGCTATCCGATTGCCTAATGACGCTTTCCAGAAAGGGGCCGGCACGAGTGTCACGGCTGACATCGTTATATTCCGTAAAAGAAGTATGGGGAACCTTCGAATGGGATAGGGTTCACTACTACAACGCAAATAGGTGAAGGAACTTATATGGAGGACGGGGATAAAAGGAGCAAGCCTATCATGGTGAACGAGTATTTCTCCAATCATCCCGATATGATGTTAGGTGATATGATGACCGCTTACGACGCTGGTAGCGGAGGCCTATATAGTGGAGCGTCCCAAACATTGAAAGCCAAACCCGGGGCCGATTTAAGCAAGGAGCTATTTAACGCTATTGATAACTTACCAAAGAATATCCTATCAGGTGTTGTAGAGACTAAAGAGCCGGAGGTTGCGGGTGACTCCACTTTGAAAAATGGTACTATTACCGTCCAGAATGGCAATGTCTTTGTTTTAGATGGGGACTCGTTAAAACCGATTAAGGCAAATCCTACGTTCGTTCATAATGGTAGACCCGGAAAATAGCGGATGCGGTAAATGATTACAATGATATAAAGAAAAATCTATACGATCTTATCCATGATGAGCAAACAAAGGGTGTAGACCCGAGCCCGCTAGGAAAAGGCTAAACAAAGTATATGATGCTTTCGTGTACAAATATGGGACACTTAACAGGAACAAGGCTTTGGACGATATTTTCGCCGAGGATGTTGAGCATGGATTACCCTTCTCTTTGGAGACCGTTAGAAGGGTACCTTCCACGACCGGAAAATCTATGGTATGGGAAGTCTCGAAAGCGGATGGTATCTTGAATAAGCGTGTAAGTTATCCATTCGAGCTACCGACAAAAGCGGATAATGTCTTGGATGCCGTCAATATAAGCAAGTCATATAAAGGTAATATTGATATACCTTATATCTCGAAGATAACGGGTATGGATGAGGTGAACGTGACAAACGAGATACTAGAGAAGGGAATCGCTTATAGGGATCCTGTTACCGGCAATATAATAGATAAGAGCGAATATCTCTCTGGAAACGTAAAAGATAAGTTGGTCGAGGCTAGGGCGGCTTGGAAGATCATCCGGAGTTTCAAAAAAAAAACGTGGATGACTTGGATGCCGTACAGCCAGAACGTATACCCTATGGTGAGATAAGTTATCGACTGGGGACTACATGGATCCCGTCTGAGTTTATAAATAATTTCGCTGATAATGTACTGGGTATATCTTACGCTAACGCTAATTTTATCCCGGAGATCGGTGAGTATATTCTTGATAAGAGGGCGTTCATAACCGATTACGCTAAAGCCGGTCAATTCAAGACTGAGAGAATGGACGCTATAGACGTGTTCAAGGCCGCTCTTAACCAACGTAAACCCAAGGTTTATGACGAGATTAAATATTATGAGGACGGTAAGCAGAAAACGAGAAGGGTCGTAAACGAGCAGGAGACACAGGCCGTTGCCGAGAAAATATCCGACATGTCCGATAAGTTCGTGGAGTATATTGATTCTAAAACGATGTTCCATGGTCGTATTGAGGACGTGTATAATGATAAATATAACAACTATGTAATAAAAAAGTATGACAAACCGGTTTTGAGCATTATCCTAACGCTAATAAGAATATAACACTCAGGGATCACCAGAGCAAGGCGGTGCAACGTTGTCTATCCGAGAGCACGTTACTCGCTCACCAAGTCGGTACGGGAAAGACCTTTA
>ENA-OQAS01000938-OQAS01000938.1-human-gut-metagenome-genome-assembly--contig:-NODE-938-length-14479-cov-1.901129_pt1 | contig 14479 bp, 17 predicted proteins | sample MGYA00242733_ERZ504523 | MGnify/ENA primary metagenome ERZ504523 (study PRJEB26092, sample SAMD00036239) | human gut metagenome | host: Homo sapiens | study: EMG produced TPA metagenomics assembly of... | reverse complement strand
GAAAGCAGGTACAATCTGATCAACCAGATGCTGATTTCAGAGACTTTATCCGATGAAGTTTCCATGTTTCAGACGATGAAACAGTACGCAGGATATGATGAGGTGACGAAAAAAGTATTTAAGCTTTTGTAAGCAGGATGGGAGAAGAGATGGAAGCCAATACCTGTTATCTTGCATCGAACTGAACGACTCGTATGCCATGGTAAGTTATATGCAACCGAATATGGAAGAACCGGAGACGGTCAGCACGATTGCCGGCAGTGAAAATTACCGGATTCCCACGCTGCTTGCCCGACGCAAAAATGTCGGCATGTGGTATTATGGGGAAGATGCCGGAAGGATGGCAAAAACCAGTGAGGTGATTTGTGTGGATTCCCTTCTTCGCCGTGCCGCTGCATCGGAAGTGATTACCATTGCAAAAGAGAGTTATGATGCAGTAGATCTGCTGGCACTGTTTATTAAAAAAGTGATTGAACTTCCGCAGAAACTGGGAAATACTTCGCATGTGACCGGAATTGTCCTGACGGTGGATCATCTGACGAAAGAGTTGATCGGCATTTTCCGGCATGTGGCAGACTTTTAGGATTGTCGCAGGAAACATTTGCGTGATCGATGACAAAGAGAGTTTCTATGCGTTTGCCATGAACCAGGAGAAATCTTTGTGGATGCACGATGTGTTTTTGTTTTCCTGCGGGAAGAATGCCGTCAGTTCCTATGACCTTTCGAGGGATATGCATACGAAGCCGCAGATGATCACGATTCACGCAACCGGGGCACAGGAACTGGGAGAGGAGAAAGATGAGGCGTTTGCAAGGCTTCTGACTAACTGTTTTGCAAACCGTCCGGTATCTTCGGTTTATCTGGTCGGGGACGGGTTTGACGGAGAATGGATGAAACAGTCACTGGCAGTTCTCTGCCGGGGACGGCGCGCGTTTCTGGGACAGAATCTTTTTTCCAAAGGGGCATGCTATATGGCCCGCATCCGTGAAATGGGAGAAAACTGGCCATTCATTTACATGGGCGAAAACGAGATGAAATTTAATCTTAGTTTAAGTGTCGTGGAAAAGAAAAAAGAAGGATTTTAAATCTTGTCAGTGCCGGGAAAAACTGGTTTGAGATAAAAAATACATGTGAGGTGATCCTAAGCGGCACGCCGCAGGTGGAATTTTTAAAGCAGCTTCCAAGCAGCAGTACTCCCCAGATACAGACGGTGGAACTTGAGGATCTTCCGGTTCGTCCGGACCGCACGACAAGACTCCGGATTACGGCCAGTCCGGTGGCAAATGATAAGATTGAAGTGGAAATCCGGGATCTGGGATTTGGTGAATTTTTCCCGGCTACCGGCCGGGCATGGAAAAGTATCATAATGATGGGATAAACGTATGGGTGAATTATTACTTTGTCATGAAACAATTGCGGCTCTGCCCTATTATATAGAGGAAACCGGGATAAACATATATCATGGAAGAACTCAGCTATTATATTCCGGAAATGTGTATCTTTTAGATCATTCCTTCATGTGCGAGAGTTTATGTACATGGGTGGAAAAACAGATGCATCGTGTCGAACTCGCACAAAAACTCAGGGAGAATATCCGCACGGAAGGAAAATTGTCCGATTTTGTTTTTGCCATATTGCAGGATACGGCATACTGCACCATGAAAGAAATGCAGGAGATCGTTTTTGCGGTCCGGCAGATGGAACAGAAGTCGGATTTTGAATGTGACAAGATCCGGGCAGACCAGCTGATGGAGAAGGAAAAATATCTGGCAGCTATTTACCGGTATAAACATCTGTTAGACGAAGCAGATACGAAAGAAACCGGTGAGGTTCTGCGGGGAAATATCTGGCATAACCTCGGAACGGCGTATGCACGTCTCTTTTTGTTTGAAGAGGCGGGGCGCTGCTTTGAGAAGGCATATGCATTTAATAAACAAAAGGAATCTCTCCGGGAGTGCCTGATGTGCTGCCGCTGCCGGCATGATGAGGATGCGTTTGCGGAAATTGCAAAAAAATATCAGGTGGAGGAGAGAAAGCAGCAGGAAATCAGAAATGAAATTTCCATCGCATGTAAGAGCGAAAAACTCGAACAGTTTGAATCCCATCTGGAAGAATTAGCGCAGCTGACCGGGGGTGCCCAAAAGGGGAAGGCAAGGAAAGAAGCAATGGATGTGATTGTTCAGTGGAAGAAAGAGTATCGAAGGAGCTGCAAGGTATAACATATGATTTTTTCAAATTTATTTCATAGAAAAAAGAATAAAGAAAGTGAGACAGGAAGTTTCTCACAATATGATCAGAGCGAGTATGCAAAACTTGAGACAAAAAACATTGTAAAAGAATTGAATCTGTCGGACGCGGCGCAGGCAAAGAAATATGTAGTGGATTTGTGTAAGCAGATGATTCAGGCGTCTAAGGATATTGAAGACAGTAAATCGGAATATCAGCTGGTGACAAATTATCTGACAGATATTCAGATTCTCGAAGACCTGACGGACGCAGAGCGTAAACCGATTCTTGAGTGTGCCACACAGGTCGCAAAGCTGGAAAAGCAAAGAACCGATTTTCTGAAAACCAAACGCCGGCTGACAGATACGCAGTTTGCGCAGATGCAGGAGGAAGAAGAGAATCTTCCGGGAGTGATCCGCCGGCTGAAAGCCAATGAGGCAGATCTGGATGCGATCAAGAGAAATATGGCATATCTGGAAGGAAAAAAACTGGAATGGTCCATGCAACGGTCAGATTCCGCAAAGGTACAGAAAGTAACCCGTACCGCAGCGTGCTATCTGTTAGCTGTGTTTATTACGTTGTTTGCTTTTGTGGGAATACTTTCCTGGTATCTGAACAGGGATCTGCAGCTGGTTTTCACCATTATGGGATTTGCAGCTGTGGGAGCGGGCGCGTTTATTTTGATCCGTTACCAGGATTCCACAAGAGAGATCCGTCAGGCGGATGTCAACCGCAATCAGGCGATTACTTTGGAGAACCGGGTAAAGATCCGCTATGTCAATACGAAAAACGCGGTGGATTTCATCTGTGAAAAATATCATGTCCGCAATGCGAAAGAACTGGAATTTTTATATGGACAGTATCAGGAGGAAGCGCGGGAAAAGGATACATTCCGTAAAACCAGTGATGATCTGGATTATTATACGCAGAATCTTCTGCAGTATCTGACACGGCTGCGGATGTATGATACCCGTGTATGGCTGACACATGCAAATGCGCTGGTCGACAGCCGGGAGATGGTAGAGCTGAAGCATGAACTGCTGACAAGGCGGCAGAAACTGCGGGCACGTATGGAGTACAGTGTGGGAAGTATCCATGAGATGAAGGGTGAGGCTCTCAAAAATATGAGCAAGCTCGGAAACAATGCTTATCAGCTGGAGCAGATCATCCGCAAGATTGAGGCGATGAATCCGGTATTTAAGTAAAAATAATAGTGATTTATTGCGTTTTCTTTTGAGATAGCCGCCCGGTGTGAAAGGGGCGGCTATCTCCTGTCTTATCGTGTAGTGTTTTGCATACAGTCAAAATTGGGATTGAAAGCATAGTAGTTTTGCTGTCCAGTTCTTCCTGCAGCAGACGAAGAGCCTCGCCAAAACGCTGAAAATGCACAATTTCACGTTCACGCAAAAAGCGGATCGGATCAGCAACTTCCTGATCTTTTGCCAGACGCAGTATATTGTCATACGTTTTTCTTGCTTTTTGTTCTGCTGCCATATCTTCCACCAGATCAGCAATGGCATCACCACTTGACTGAAATTCGGTAGCGGAAAATGGAACTCCACCCGCAGCCTGCGGCCAGACACCTGCGGTGTGATCAATATAATATGGTGCAAATCCGGAAGCTTCCAGTTCTTTGGCGGAAAGTCCGCGTGTCAGCTGGCGGACAATCGCACCAATCATTTCGAGGTGAGCAAGTTCCTCGGTTCCGATGTCAGTAAGTACACCGGCAATCCGCGGATTTGCAAAAGAAAACCGCTGGGCCAGATAGCGCATGGAAGCTCCCATTTCGCCATCGGGACCACCGTACTGACTTATAATAAAAGATGCCATCTTAGCATTTGGTGTTGAAATGGAAATCGGATATTGCAGTCTTTTTTCATAATTCCACATAGCTTATTTCACTCCTTCCCATGGCATTGGACCGTCATTCCAGTCCCAGTCCTCCAGCGGCTGGCTGCCAAATGCGGACAACGGTTCGAAACGTTCCTCGTATGTCTTTTTAGCTGAATTGTATAATTCGTTGCACTGATTGTAATAAGAGAGTGCCTGTGCGTCATCCGGATGGGTGTCCAGATAAAGAAGCATATCATAGGCACAAAAGCCCAGTGCCATAACCCAGCGGTACAATTCCGACCGGTTCATTGGCTGAGAAGATGATCTTGTCATCGCCGCCGCCCTCCCTGCATCGTATTCATATTGCATTTCCGGTAAATGGTTTATCCAGTTCCGGAAAAATTGTGCCTGCGGCAAGCCCGCGCATGGGATCGTAGGTTTTGCCGAATGTCTGCCAGGGAACGTAGCACATGCCAGGTACCTGATGGCTGCCATTGTCTGTTTCCGGCATAGTATTAATAGTTGCATTCATGGATTTCTTTTTCCTTTCTGATCAGCATATACTGTATGATATGTTTCGTTTGCGTTATGTGTGTATTTGTTATATAATAAAACACATGACAGAATAAGGAGAGAAACGCAATGAGTAAGTAAGAACAAGATTTGCACCAAGTCCGACAGGAAGAATGCATGTGGGAAATCTTCGTACGGCATTGTATGCATACCTCGTAGCAAAGCATGAGGGCGGAGATTTCATCTTAAGAATAGAAGATACCGATCAGGAGCGTTATGTGGAAGGCGCTGTAGATATTATTTACCGCACCCTGCAGAAAACAGGCCTGATCCATGACGAGGGACCGGACAAGGATGGCGGCTGTGGACCATATGTACAGAGTGAGCGTCAGGCACAGGGCATTTATTTAAAATACGCCAAAGAGCTGATCGATAAAGGCGAGGCCTATTATTGTTTCTGTGACAAGGAACGCTTAGAGGGACTCAAAAAAGTAGTTGCAGGAAAAGAAATTCATGTATATGACAAGCACTGTCTGCATCTTTCCAAGGAAGAAGTAGAAGAAAAACTTGCCGCAGGCGTACCGTATGTCATCCGCCAGAATAACCCGACGGAGGGAACGACAACGTTCGAGGATGAGATTTACGGGGATATTACCGTTGACAATGCGGAGCTGGACGATATGATTCTGATCAAGTCCGATGGATATCCGACTTACAATTTTGCAAATGTGGTAGACGATCATCTGATGGGAATTACCCATGTTGTCCGTGGAAACGAGTATCTTTCCTCTTCCCCGAAGTACAATCGTCTGTATGAGGCATTTGGCTGGGAAGTACCGGTATATATCCATTGTCCGCTGATTACGGATGAAAATCATCAGAAGCTGTCAAAACGATGCGGACATTCTTCGTTTGAAGATCTGGTAGAGCAGGGATTTCTGACAGAGGCGATCGTGAACTTTGTTGCATTGCTTGGATGGAGCCCGGCAGATAACCAGGAGATCATGACACTCGAAGAACTGGTAGAAAAGTTTGATTACCATCATATGAATAAATCACCGGCAGTCTTTGACTATACCAAGTTAAAATGGATGAACGGGGAATACATCAAAAAAATGGACTTTGACAAGTTCTACGAGATGGCACTTCCGTATATCAAAGAAGTGATCACCAAAGATTATGATCTGAAGAAGATTGCACATATGGTACAGACCCGTATCGAGATCTTCCCGGATATCAGGGATCACATTGATTTCTTTGAGGAACTTCCGGAATATGATGTGGCAATGTACACGCACAAGAAAATGAAGACAAATGCACAGACTTCTCTTGAAGTGTTGCAGGAGATCCTTCCGGTCTTAGAGGCTCAGGAAGATTACAGCAACGATGCATTGTATCAGACACTTCTTAAGTATGTAGAGCAGAAAGGCTGCAAGAACGGATATGTTATGTGGCCGATCCGTACGGCAGTATCCGGCAAGCAGATGACACCGGGCGGTGCCACCGAGCTTATGGAGGTTCTTGGAAAAGAAGAGTCTCTTGCCCGTATCCGTAAAGGAATCGAGCTCCTTTCTCAGGCACAGTAGAACATTCTCACGGGAGAACGAATGAACTATAATAAATCCCAGCAGCAGGCCATCCGCCATAAGGATGGCCCGATGCTTGTTCTGGCAGGTCCCGGTTCCGGGAAAACTGCGGTAATTACCCAAAGAACGAAACAGTTAATTGAATATGAGAACATAGATCCGTCCAATATTCTTGTGATTACATTTACGCGAGCGGCGGCACAGGAGATGAAGCAGCGTTTTCTTGCATTGACAGGAGAAGAGAGAACGAAAGTGACCTTCGGTACGTTCCACGCCATATTTTCATGGTGCTGAAGCTGGCGTATCATTTGATTCCGGAATATTATATCGGAGGAGCAGCGATATCAGTTTATGCGGGAGATTCTGTCTTATCATCATCTGGAATACCGGGATGAAGGGGAATTTATCGGGGATGTTTTAACGGAGATCAGCCGTGTGAAAAATGAGCAGATTCCGCTGGAACATTTTTATTCTTCCAGCTGTGGGGAGGAGATTTTCCGGAAGATTTACCGGGAATATGATGAGCGGCTCAAAAGAAACCGCCTGATAGATTTTGATGATATGCTGACATACACATATGACCTGTTTTCCCAGCGGAAGGATATTCTTTCGGCATGGCAGAAAAAGTACCGTTATATTCTGATCGACGAATTTCAGGATATCAATCTGATCCAGTGGAAGATCATGTGTATGCTTGCCGCACCGGAAAATAATCTCTTTGTAGTGGGAGATGATGACCAGTCCATCTATCGGTTCCGCGGTTCGAAGCCGGAAATTATGCTGGGATTTCAAAAGATATACCCGCAGGCAAAGATTGTGAATCTTGAAGTAAATTACCGGTGTGAGCCGCCGATTGTGGAGGCAGCTATGCGCCTGATCGCACACAATGAAGAACGTTTTCCGAAAAAGATCCGTGCCGGAAAATCCGGGAAACAGAAGGTGCGTTTTCAGTACTTTGAGGACTGCTATAAAGAGAATGCATTTTTGGCAGAAGATATCCGGCAGACTGTGCAAAATGGGTTCCGCTTTCGGAAATCGCAGTACTGTTTCGGACAAACATGCAGCCGCGTGCCCTGATGGAATATATGGTTTCTGCCAATCTGGCATTTCAGACGAAAGACCGGATTCCGGATATCTATGAGACTGGATTGCCCGTGATTTTTTCACTTATATCCGCATCGCACAGGGAAGTGACAGCAGGGCCGATTTCCTTTCTATTATGAACCGGCCGAAGCGGTATATCGGCAGGGACAGCCTGCCCGATGAAACGGTATGTTTTGATGAGTGGATGAAATTATATGAGGAGCAGCGTGGATCGCGGAGCGGATCGAAAAGCTGTGGTATGATCTGAAACATTTGTCCCGTCTGAGCCTTATGCGGCAATCAACTATATCCGGCGGGGAATCGGGTACGATGATTATCTGGCAGAGTATGCCGAATACCGGAATGCGAATAAAGAAGATTTTTATGAAGTGGCAGATGAAATCCTTGCGAGTGCCAAAGGGTACCGTACATTTGAGGAATGGTTTGCACATATAGAAGAATACCGGCAGGAGTTAAAGAGACTGGCACAGGAAAAGCGCAGGAATCAGAATGCTGTGACATTTGCAACACTGCACAGCGCCAAGGGGCTGGAATTTACAAAAGTGTATCTGATTGACGTCAACGAGGGTGTAATGCCTTATAAGAAAGCAGTATTAAAGCAGGATGTCGAGGAAGAACGGCGTTTTGTTTTATGTGGGAATGACCAGAGCAAAGGAATCCCTGACCATCTGTTCGGTAAAAAAAATGCGTGGCAAAGAGGTGGAACTGTCGCGTTTTATCAAAGAAGCCGGTAAAGAGCCGTAAAAACCTGCATCGGGTATTCGATGCAGGTTTTTATAAAAGTTATTCCTCGTCTTCGAGTGCGTTGAAGTAGTCATCATCGAGCATTTCATCGAAGCGGTCAGCAGCGGCTTCGTACTCGTCGTCATCCGTGATGCTGTCGATCTGTGGAAGACCTTCTTCATCCTCTGCATAGCGGTAGAGATAAACGGTGCCTTCGTCCGGATCAGAGCCGTCTGGATTGAGCGGCATCAGTGCAATGTAGTCCTGTTCATTTACGTCAAAAATGGTAAGGATTTTGCATTCTACTTCACCTTCATCCAGCTCAAGTGTTACACGGATATCTTCAATCTCATCCGGGGTAACGGGTGTTGCTTTTTCTTTATCTTCCATAAGATACCTCTTTTCTTAATCGTTTTTTGTGTCTTTTATCATTATAAGCGAGGAGTAAGGAGCTTGTCAATTCGAAAAAGTGATATACAAAGTTTTTTAAAAAGGGTATAATGAAAAACATGAAAATACGAGATACGAAAAAACGAACAGAGAATAAAAGGATCAGAGAAGGGGATTACGCAAAACCGGGAGTGACGGTTCAGGGAGAATGGACGACTTTTACGTTTGATGCGGAAAAAGAGGACAGCTGTTTTGTGGTACTTAAGGATATACAGACCAAAAAAGAAGAAAAGATAGCTGTTCCGGCAGAATACTGCATGGGATCGGTGCGCTCTGTCGCAGTGGCAGATCTGCATCTGGAACATCTGATTTACGATTTTGAGATCAATGGGAAAAAGGTAATGGACCCGTGCGCACACGCCATCAGTGGGCGGCAGGTCTGGAATGACAGTTCACGCAGCCGGCAGCAGTATGAGGTGCATGGGGCATTTGATGTGCAGGAGTTTGACTGGGGGGAGGATGTATGTCCGGAAATACCGAGAGAACAGATGATTATGTACAAGCTGCATGTGCGTGGTTTTACGATGGATTCCGGTACCAGAAGTGTTCCGGGGACATTTCGTGCGCTTATGAACCGGATTCCCTATCTGAAGAAACTCGGTGTGACAACGATCGAACTTATGCCGGTATATGAGTTTGAGGAAATTGAACTGCCGAAGCAGCAGAAACTTCCGGAATATATCCGTTGGAAAGAAAAACAGACGGATCAGATCCGCCCGGCAGAAAAAATAAAAAAAGGTTCCGCGTAAGTGAATTACTGGGGATATGAACCCGGCAATTATTTTGCGGTGAAGGCATCGTATGCTGCCGATCCGCTGCATGCTTCCCGGGAATTCAGGATGCTGATCCGCCGTCTGCACGAAAACGGCATGGAATGTGTGATGGAGATGTATTTTCCGGAGAAAGTGAATCATAATCTGATTTTAGAAGCACTTCGTTACTGGGTGCGGGAATACCATGTGGACGGAATCCATCTGCTTGGAGAACAGCTGCCCATTACAGCGATCGTGCAGGATGGAATGCTCAGCCGTACCAAGATCTTTTATGTGGATTTTGAGGAAAAAGCATGTGCGGCAAGCCGGAAGTATCCGAATCTGTATATTTACAAAGAGGAGTATCAGTATCCGATCCGGCAGGTCTTAAACCATATCAATGGAAATATGCGTGATTTTGCCGATCAGCAGAGAAAACAGGGGGCTTTTTTAGGCTATATCAATTATATAGCAAGCAACAACGGGTTTACGCTTGCAGATCTGTTTATGTACAACGATAAACACAATGAGGAAAATGGAGAGCAGAATCTCGATGGGAGTTCCTGGAATTTCAGCAATAATTACGGCGTGGAGGGACCGACCAGAAAGCGTTATATCAATGCGCTGCGGAAATTAAACTGGAGAAATGCGGTTCTTATGCTTATGCTGGCGCAGGGGGTTCCTCTGTTGTGGAGCGGTGATGAGATGGGAAATTCCCAGAACGGAAATAATAATGCATACTGTCAGGATAATCCCACCGGCTGGGTGAACTGGAAGAATGAGAAGTCTCATCGCAGACAGATCGAATTTCTGCAGCAGGTAATTGCGTTTCGAAAAGAACATACCGTGCTTTCAAATCCGATGCCATTCCAGTTTTCGGATTATAAATCGCTGGGGTATCCGGATCTTTCCTATCACGGGACAAGTGCGTGGATGTTAGAACCGACACCGGATCATCTATGCCTGGGAATGCTTTATTGCGGGGCTTATGCCCAAAACGAAAAAGAGCCGGATGTCTATGTCGCCTATAATTTCTTGCCGCGGCAACGGAACTGGCTTTGCCTAAACCGCGAAAAGGGAAAGAATGGGTTGTCTGTATTGACAGCGGAGAAGAGGATGCTGCGTTTTTGGACGCACCAAAGCCCGTAAGCGGAGGAAAAATCATTCTCCGGCCACAGACCATCTGTGTGCTGGAGAGCAGGGAGATGAAAAAACATGGGTAATGCATGGAAACATTTTTGCACAATTACACATCACAAAAATCTGGTGCTTGTCGGTTGCTTTAAGATCGGACTATACAGGCAGGGGCTGCTGCATGATCTTTCAAAATATTCTCCGACGGAATTTCTGGTCGGTTGCAAATATTATCAGGGAACCATGAGTCCGAACAATGCAGAGCGGAAGGAAAAGGGGTATTCCCTGGCGTGGCTGCATCACAAAGGACGCAATAAACACCATCTCGAGTACTGGATTGATTATGATATTTCAAAAGAACCGGGGAAAGAACATTCGGGGATGGCAGGAATGAAAATGCCGGTGTGCTACGTGGCGGAAATGTTTGTTGACAGGATCAGTGCATCCAAAAACTACCAGAAAGACAAATACACGGACCGGAGTGCACTCGATTACTATATGCACGGCAGATCGCATTATCTGATCCATCCGGATACCGAGGCACTGATCCACTATCTTTTACTGATGCTGGCAGTGCGGGGGAGAAGGAAACATTTGCATTTGTAAAGAATGAGGTACTGAAAGGAAACGTTCCTTATGAGAGGGAAAGCCTGATCCGGCGCATACAGGAACTGGCACCGGAAGAAAAAATATAAAGGGGAAAAGCACAGAATGCCTTCTGCTGACATAGAATATTAGAAAGCTGTTGGAAAAGGTGCTGTGTGAAAACATTTTTGGTTCCCCTGACACCGGAAGAGGAAACAGACTGTCTGTGCAGATTAAAAAATGGCGAGCAAGGGGCAAAGGAAGAATTGGTGTTGCACAACATGCGCCTGGTAGCCCATGTCGCAAAAAATATGTCAGTTCGGAAGAAGAACAGGAGGATCTGATTTCCATCGGTACGATCGGACTGATGAAAGCAGTAGACAGTTTCCGGCCGGAATACGGAAATAAATTTGCAACGTATGCCATCCGGTGTGTGGACAATGAATTGCTGATGCATCTGCGATCAAAGAAAAAACAGCGCAAAGAAGTTTCTATGTTTGAACCGATTGGTACAGACAAAGAAGGAAACCAGATTCAGCTTGTCGATGTGCTGGAGTTTCATGATAAAAATGTAGCAGATGAAGTGACAAAAAGGGAGCAGATGAAAAAAATCTGTACCTTTATGAATGATGTGTTAAGCGAGAGAGAAGCATTTATCATTCGGCGAAGATATGGAATCGGAGGAAATCAGGAACTGACCCAGAGAGAAATCGCGCGGGCACTTGGAATTTCCCGTTCCTATGTTTCCAGGATTGAAAAGAGAGCACTGGAAAAACTTAAAAAAGTGATAAGCGAATAAGTCGTTGCAAAAAGATGCATTTTATGATAAGGTAAATGCATCTTTTTTCATGCATGTGTCTGTGCAAAATTCCCATTTGTTGGAATGAGGTGAATATGTATAGCCAAATCAGGACATCCATGCTGGATGGAATCTGCGCAATGCCGGTACAGGTAGAGGTGGATATCAGCATGGGAATGCCGGTGTTTGATATGGTAGGATATCTTTCTCCGGAGGTGCGGGAGGCGAAGGAACGAGTGCGTACGGCGCTTCACAATTGCGGAATTCTTCTGCCTGCAAAGCGGATTACCGTAAATCTTTCCCCGGCAAATATAAGGAAAACCGGAACCGGATTTGACCTGCCGATTGCGGTTGCACTGCTGGTTGCATGGGCTGGTAAAACCGGAGAAGTGCGTGGACACGATTTTTCCGGGGAGTTGAATTTAAGTGGACAGTTACTGCCGGTCCGGGGAGTTCTGCCGATGGTTTCGGATGGAGTAAAGGAAGGGATTCATAAATTTGTTGTTCCGGCGGATAATCTTATGGAAAGCCGTCTGGTGCAGGGGGCGGATGTCTGCGGATTTTCTGCATTGGAATCGGTGATCGGCTATCTGCAGGATGGCGGTTATAAAGAGCCTGCATATGCAGGCCGGCGGCAGAACAGATCCATGGGGTGCCGGATTTTCCGAAGTAAACGGGCAGCAGTTTTTGAAACGGGCAGCGGAAATCGCAGCGTCCGGAATGCACAATATGCTTATGGTCGGGCCGCCGGGAGCCGGAAAAACCATGATCTCCGAGCGGATGGCTACAATCCTGCCGCCACTTACAAAAAAAGAGCAGCTGGAGGTTTCAAAAATATACAGTGTCTGCGGTCTGCTGGCAGACTCCCGGACACTGTTGCAGGAACGGCCGTTTCGCAGTCCGCATCATACGGTCAGCATGGCAGGGCTTGCCGGCGGTGGACGAAGTATCCGGCCGGGAGAGATTTCACTGGCACATCATGGTGTGCTTTTTCTGGATGAACTCCCGGAATTTTCCAAATCAACGATGGAAGTGCTGCGTCAGCCGTTGGAGGAACATCAGATTCATTTGACGCGCGCGGTCGGCAGTGTGACCTATCCATCGGATTTTTTACTTCTGGCATCCATGAATCCATGCAATTGCGGATATTATCCGGACCGGAATCGGTGCAGATGCACACAGGCATCCCTGCAGCGGTATTTTGATCGGATTTCCCAGCCACTGATTGACCGCATGGATCTTTGTGTGGAAGCGCCGATGGTTACTTATGAAGAACTGACGGGAAACGGCAATAATGAGAGTTCAAAGACCATCCGGGACCGGGTGTGTGAGTGTCAGGAACGCCAGATTTTCCGGTTTAAAGATGAAATTTTTTCTCACAACAGTGGAATTCCGGCCGCAAAATTAAACCAGTTCTGCCGGCTGGGGGAAAAGGAACAGCGTATATGGAAAAAATGTTTCATAAACTGTCACTTACTGCGCGCACCTACCATAAAATTCTCCGGGTGGCACGAACAATTGCCGATACACAAAAGGCGGAAAACATCCGTGTCTGTGATCTGACAGAAGCTGTGTGTTACCGGAGTATCGGTGATAAATTCTGGGGAGGTATGGAAGAATGAGTATGTATGCGTACTGGCTTGCAAATAGCGGACTGACCGTGCATAAACTGACGGGCTTATGACAGAAGGGATCGGTGCGGAAGAACTGTATGCATTGCAGGAGACCCGGATGAAAAAAATCCGGGTTCTGGATGAAAAGGATGTGGGAAAGATTACACAATCCAGGAGGCAATGGGATGTACAGGAGCGCTGGGGAAAACTGCAGGAGGAAGGAATCGGTTTTGTCTGCGTGGAAGATGCGCGGTACCCGCAAAAGCTCCGCCGGATTTCTGCAACACCTTATGCGCTGTATTATATTGCAGGCTGCCAGAAGAAACACGAAAGAGTGTGGCAATTGTCGGGGCGCGGACAAGAAGTGCCTATGGAAGCCAGATTACGGGGAAACTGGCGAGGGCACTTGCACAGAACCGGATGGATATCATCAGTGGCATGGCGATGGGGATTGATGCTGATGCGCATAGCGGAGCACTGGAAGAAAACGGGGATACCTATGCGGTACTGGGCTGTGGCGTGGATGTGTGTTATCCGAAAAGAAACCGGTATTTATATGAAAAAATGCAGGATCGGGGAGGTATTTTGTCGGAATATCCGCCGGGCACACCGCCGCTGCGGGATATTTCCGCAAAGAAACCGTATCATAGCCGGACTTGCGGATTACGTGATTGTGATGGAGGCAAGAAAAAAGAGCGGATCGCTGATTACTGCGGACTATGCCATGGAACAGGGAAAGGAAGTGTATGCCCTTCCCGGGAGAGTTACGGATGCCCTGAGTGAAGGAACCAACCATCTGATCCAGCAGGGCGCCGGCATTTTGTAAGTGTGGAAGATTTCCTGCAGGAACTGCAATTACAGCCCCAAAATATAATGACACAAATAGACTTTAGAAAAAATCTTCTTGAAAAAGACGAATCGTTGGTGTATGCTTTATTAGATTTTTATCCGGTGGGTCTTGGAACCCTGATCGAAAAAGTCCCTATGGTCTGGTAGAAATTCTGCCGGTTTTAGAGAGGCTGGAACAGAAAGGGTTCATTCAGGAGACCATTCCGAATTATTATATAAAAACAATTTAGATGATATAAGGAGCACCAAATGGCAAAGTATCTGGTAATCGTGGAGTCACCGGCAAAGGTGAAGACGATTAAAAAATTTCTG
>ENA-OQAS01000937-OQAS01000937.1-human-gut-metagenome-genome-assembly--contig:-NODE-937-length-14485-cov-1.598830_pt1 | contig 14485 bp, 30 predicted proteins | sample MGYA00242733_ERZ504523 | MGnify/ENA primary metagenome ERZ504523 (study PRJEB26092, sample SAMD00036239) | human gut metagenome | host: Homo sapiens | study: EMG produced TPA metagenomics assembly of... | reverse complement strand
TTTTTTCTAATATTAATTAGTGCATTGTTGATGTGTAATGGCTGTAATATATTTAAAGAGAACATAATAAGTACAGAAATTGACAAAACGGAACAGGATACTACTGATTCAAAATATCAGACTTGGACACAGTTTGTTAGATAGAGAGTTTCTGGAAGTTGGAGGGATCGAATTATTAGAACTTGGGATGAATGAATATTTGAGCAGATATACAAGCAGTGAAGGAACATTTACAATCTCAGGTGCAGACGTAACCAATGATTTTCCAGAAGAATTGGTTACAATGACAGAAATACTTTTACATGATTCTTGTAATGGTGATAGGGAGGAACTGGAAAAGGCATATGAAAAGTTGGCAAATACATTTGGGGCGGTAAAATATTCCATGAATATCGAAGAACTTTATCTGTTATTTCCAAAATTGTTGGATGTAGAAGAACAGCCTGCAATTTGAAGATGTATATAGAATGTTGCCGGAAATTTATTTAGTGCACAGCACCTTATTAATATTTTTCGTATATCAGGGTCAAATGGGCAAGAACAATATATCTTTGAATATGGTACAGGTGGTTCGAATGGGGGAGTTGTGTTTCTGTGAACGATTATATTGATGGTGAATTTGTTTTGGTAAGTAAGTTTGAAACACAAAACGAGGGAATGGGGAGAGTTATAAAATATGAAAACTCATATTATTATACATATCTTTCCTGTAATTATAATTTGAAAGAGTACGATGGAGTACGATTGCATAAATTAGATTCCCAGCCAGAGACACAAAACTTATTGATAAGATATCTTCCGAAAGAATATACACGGAGACAGTTGTATTTCAATGCAAATGCGACGTCAGAAATAGGAGAGAGTATAGAAGACTATTTAGAGAAAACAGGAGCAGAGTTTATGACAGCTCAATACCTTGATTATGGGAAAGGAACAGTTGATGAATATTATGGTGATGAAGAAAAAGCAGAGAAGGTTTTAGAGACAGGAGAAGCTGTTTACATGGCTGATATTGCAAATTGCGGATTACCGATATATATGAGTAAGTCGGAATATGAGCCATCTAATATGAGCACGGCGGAATATTTAAAAATTAGGTTTTATTATTTTAATCCGGAAGAGGATGTATTTGTAAAGATGGAAAATTTGAGTATGGAAGAGTATGAACCGGGAATAAGATTGATGCAGTTATGGGTGAAGGAATTTGAAGATAGTATTTATACTTTTAGGGTTTATCATGTATCAGACTATAGTTATTTGTTGAATATTATAAAACTTGATGAGGATAAGGTGACGCATATTGCTACATATGCGTTATTGCCTGAAAAAGAGTTTGTATTGATAGAAGGAGAGGTTGTTAATTTGGGAATGTAATAATATATGAGCAAATTACAAGTGGAAAGAGGAAATATGTTGAATTTCCAAGCGCAAGGTTCGATCCTCCACCTTTTAGGCGGTCGAGCTTTCGGTAAAGATTTTATTGGAAAAGAAACATTGTCTGGAAATTCGGATGAGGCAGTGAGGATGTTCATTTGCAATCAGTATAGCATGAGTTATGCTGTCAACAGGGAGACGGGCGAAGTGATTCTGGAACGGAAAGGTAAGGTATAAATGTATACCTGTTTTATGTGGAAATTGGAAACAGGTAACAGGAAATTTACTTATAGCAGAGGGTGAAAATTTTGTTGAGGCACTACGTTCAGGAGCTTTTTTAACGTGCATATATGGAGGAAAAATAACGGATAATAGGGATAAAAGAGGGGAAAACCAGAGCCAGAAGAACTTCTTTGGATACCATCCAATATATTGCAGTTGACAGGGAAAACGGAGGCAGAAAATAATTTAAAAAAAAGAATTGATAGTATGAATGGATGTATCCCTAACGATGATTTGAAATGGAATCAAATAAAATAAATGTAATATGGAAAAAATGTGAAGAATTTTACGAGGATTATGGAGTACAAGTTGATCCACGGCTATTGTTGGCTATTATTGTAGAAGAGGGGACGGGCAGTTTTAATACGAGTTCTGATAATAAGGCGGGAGACGGAGGAAATTGGTCCTGAAGCTAATTTTGAGGTCGATTGCGAAAAAGCAGTTGATTTATTAGGTGGGAAAATTATTGCATATGTAACATTTCATGGAGCCTTTTCCAAAGCAAGGCTGAAGCATACGACAATAGACGTGCAGGTATTAAAGATTATGATGATATCTTACATTATTTAAATTGGGAAACACCACGATTGTCATTTATTTCTAAGACATTCATATCTGGAGTTTATGCAGATGATAATAGTTGGAATTCTGGTGTGCGAAAGATATATAGTGAATTTGCTTATGATGATGCAGCTGCAAAGTATACAGAATATGTTAAAGGATTAGAAAAGGATACTTTTGAAAAAATGCAAAGAAAGAAGGCATACAAGTAACAACAGATGTAGAGTTTAAAGAAGTAAAACGGAAGAGATAGTCAGAGAAATTAAATAATGAATACACAATAATAGGAGTTATACCTGATAAGTATTAATTGAGGGGAAAAAGATATGAAAAAGGTGTTTTATAAAATAAGCTCAACTTTGGTTGTAATAGGATTGGTAATTTTATTATATTTTTTTAGCGGATATATGCAAAATTTTGAAATGACAGAGGAAGAAGCGGCAAAGGCTGTTTTTGATTACATATATTCAGATTGTGACTATGATTATGACGCAAAGGTTATTTCTACTATGCAGCAGGGAGAAATGGTATATTTATACCAAACGCAGGAAAAAAGTGACTTGCAGTATGAAATGTTACAGAGCAAAGATAGGACAGAAGATGGGCAATATTATGTCTTTGCACACGATACACGTTTATGTAACAGATGCCCTTTCGCAGGGCTTCTATGATGAATATCACACGGATTACGCAGTTAATAGGAAGACAGGCGAAGTTCTTCGGGAGTCTCAATGGATAGAGACTGATGCAGGTTATAAATTGCTTTATAGTGAAGCATATGAAAAGGCGGTTAATCAGTTATATTTTAATGAGGATGTTTCAGATGGAAAGATGCTGGAGGAACAAGCTGCAAAGAGCTCTTTTTTATTATATGTATTCGGATGAGGGGGATTATGATTCAATAGTTGTAAGAACATATAAACAGGAACAGTCGGTATATGTATATCAGTTTCCAGAAGATCAGGAGTTTCCTTGTGTAAGAAATTTTTCATGTAGAGGTATGACGGAAGATCAGGAATATTATATTTTTGCAGATTATACAGACTATTATACTCATGGTTATGAACCTGTTTTTACTCATTATCATTATCTTACAAGTTATGCTGTTAACAGGGAGACGGGCGAAGTGTTTCGGGAACGGGAATGGAGTGATATAGAGTGTGAGTGGTTGTATAATGAAGAGTATAAAAAAGCAGTTAAATAGTGGAAACTATTTATAGGTAATTGCGAAAACAAGTTCGCAATTCTGATTGAAAATACGGAAGAAATATAACGGAATTTTTATATAGGGAGAAAGTTTTATGCCGGAAGAGAGGGTACAGAAAAATGGAGATGCCATTATAGCAGGAGATTTTACTTTTGAACTGGAAGGAAATTGCCTTCGAAAGTTTTGAAAGGAATTTTTAAAAAACAATACCAAGATATTGCGTGTGATATGATGGTGAAACACTATGCTTTTTACGAAGAGTTAAGTAAAGTAGGTATTGTAAAAGAAGAGGAGTATGTCACAAGAGAGGCTGTTATTCATTGTGATAAAGGAAGTAAAGATGTAAAATTAGATGCTTATGAAGATCATGGAATACTTGCTGAAAACGGGAAACCGCTTATGACATGCAACGATTGTGAAGTTAATAAGAATATCTATTCATTTGGTACTTGTAAATGTGGTAATATATATAGTGAGAAACTTCCTCATCCTGGTCCTCGCCGTTATGAATCTTACAAAGAAGTATAGTTGACCATTCAGATATTTTATTGGATGAGAGGTATGCGGAAGCATGGGAATATAAGGACAATCCATTTATTTATGTATCTATCATAGGACCTGGAAGTGACTATGGCGATACGGCGGCATCTATAATGCACGATTATTTTATGTGGGATGACGAGGAAAAAGATTGGGAGGAGTATATCCTATGGAGGGAAGGAAAATAAGTTTTGTGGTACTGGCTATGGCAGGTCTGCTGACAGCATGTGGCAGCCGTGTGTGGGGTGATGACAGTGAAATTTCCACAGCATTAGCCTCGGAGAAGCAGAGGAGTGTACGCAGAATGCCAAAACACGGGAAGATACGATTGTTAAAATATCAGACTGCCTTTCGGAACAGGTGCCGGAGATTGATGACTGGGCTGCTTATGTAGATCTGAAGAGTGATGGGCAGGCGTATTTATATCAAACATATGATCTTGAAACAGAGGAAGTATACAAAGATGGGGCGGGAAGTGAATATTTGGGAGAGTATTATTCCGTTCATGTGAGCGAGATGTGGGAGGATCACAGTGTGAGCTGGAGCACGTTTTATGTGAGTGTCAATTTGATAAGGTTTTATGGAAGGATATGGTAGGACTGGCAGACAGTGAGTTTGAAGTGTATACATTAGAGGAGTGGAGAAATTCGTCGTATTATCCAAGCTTGATGACTAAACGGCGTTTTGCATAGATCCTGGGAGGAAAATAATATGATAAAAAATTTTCTTTCATCCATTGTAGTAAGCTTGTTTTTGATCCTTCTTGTGATTTTGTGCAGTGAAAATGATAAAGAAGAAAGCAGACATGAGCCTCAAAATACATGGTTTTATATGCCGACACAGAAAGAAGTAGAATATGAAGGATATTTTTATCCATATAGCTATCGGGATATTTGGCAGGATATCAGTTTGCATATAAAAGAACTGAAATCCTTTCAAAATGGCAGCTTATATGCTTTAGAACTGGATCAGCTGAATGTGACAGATCCGTTCGATCAATTCGCGTTGGGGAGAGAATATCTGGGATATTACTATGTTACGTCTGAGGATATTTATTATATGCCGTCAGACACTGGTGGGTATACGGAGGAGAAAAATGAGATCATAATTCCGGTCTGGAATCAGATGAGGATTTATTTTTAAAAGAGTGGACGATTGTCTGCTGTGAAAACGGAACGGCTGATGTAGTGGATGATGCCGGATATCATGCATTTGTAGAAGCAGATGGAGAAAAAGGATCTTTCGTTATTATAATGATTATTTTTACGGTTCAAAGATTATTTATTGATGGTTGGGAAAAGGGAAAAGGAATTGTTTATTATATGCATGGAAATGGTCAAAAAAACATGCATGTGGAATTTGGAACAGACTTGAAAAAACAGCAGAAAGAAGATTATGGGTATCCATATAAATTGTTTCATTAACTCTGTAAGAAGTACGGGAAGTGTTTGCACAACATGATTATGATGAACGAAGGCAAAAGAAGCAGAGGTGTTTATCAATGGCTATCAGTAGGATGAGAAGATATGCAAAGGTGATAGCGTTTTTGACCATATGTACGGTCGGCATATCAGGATGCGGGAGAGAAAGAGGTGCAGCAGAATTACCATTTTTGGGACATGGTACATTGAAAAGGTGGCGGTCATTTCAGAAATGTATACAGGAACAACCAAAGATGGAGTGGCGGAAGAGGATTTATATGATTCCGAAGATTTTGTCGGATATGAGCTGGAGTATACTGCAGATTATTTCCGGATAGGGGAAAATACATACACGGATCCTGAATACGGTATGTTTTTTGAAGACATTTTTACTGTGAACGATGGGGCAGATTTTGGCCACATGTGTGTGATTTTATGGAGGAAGAGGGGATTGACTGGCATGATGATAAATATTACGGTCAAAGAGACGGCATGGAACTGCATTTACGGGTTCATATAGATTTTGAGGAAACGGTGTTTTATGAAACGTATGATTTTATTCCGGTGGGAACACTCTTTACACTTTTGAATGAGGACACTATGCTCGTAGAATTTTGGGGAAAGACGCTTTTGGCGCGGAGAGTTGCGTAACCGTTGTAAAAGCAGTCTAAAATATGGCTTTTAGGAGGGAGGTATTTATAAATGATTAGGTGCAAAATAAGAAAACACACAAAGGCGGTGGCAGTTCTGATCTTATGTGTAGCCGTATGTATCATTCTTATGGCAGCATTTGGCGGAGAAAGGAAAATTCCGTTTTTTGGGACATGGCGTATTGAAAGAGAGGTAATCATTCCGGAGCTGACTCCGGAATTAACATCGGGAATGCCTTTAGAAGAAGCGATGTTCGTTACCACAGACTTATCGGATATGAACTGGAGTATACCGGAGAATATTACCGTGAGGGAGAACCAACTTCCCGCTATCCTTATAACCCTGTATTGCAGGAACGGACAGCTGAAGACCCACATTACGCCATAAAATATATAACGCTGTCGGAGTTTAATCATTGGGGAATCCTTCAGCCGTATCTCGAACAACTGATTGAGGAGGAAGGAATTAAAATCAATAACATGGAGGATTATGATGAAGAGGAGACATTGCTCTTGCAGGTCAGACACCGGCTATGGGGACATGAGGAGCTGGAGAAAAAATGTACGCTTTTGAACGATGATATGATGCTCATAGAAGATCGGGGAGGATTTTCTTTGCACGACGGGAAGGGTGGATGTCATGACAGGGAGAGCAGGTCGATGGAACAAAATGTACTGGAGCGGTCTGGACTTATGAAAGATTTTTTGTCTGAAAAAATAAACGGGTTGAAAAGGGAACGGTTAAAAGAGATCAGGGAAAAATTTGAAAGCAATGTCGGAAATGTGCGAAAGCAGTTTGAGAGTGTTCTAGGGGCGATCACGTCAGAGGCAGAGCAGGAGATTATTGTGATATCTTACCTGCGCGCAAGTTACATCACAGAAACCCATGAGTTTTATGTGGGCGTCTATAAGGGAGAACCTTTTGTAGAAGAAATAAAGCATGGTTTTATTAGTGTCAAACCTTTGCTGGGAAATGTAGAAAAGGATTTCGTGGAGCTGGATCAGGCACTGGAAAGAGAGTTTTTCCGTTTGATTGCAGCAGAGAAAGAGGAGATTCACCGTTGGTATATGGAACAATTGTACCAGGAGTTTGGTACGGTATGGAGATTCAAAGGAAAGAATATTTATTTTGGCGGATTTATGGATGAGATAAGCTTGATTGGAGACGGATAGCAGAGAGGGGAATGAAAAATCTATGAAATATTAATTTGTTAATAGTATCGTTAGATGAAGAGGCAATTGATGAAAAGGAATAAACTAATATTTAATAGTACCATAGCTTTTATTCTGTTAATTACAGTTATCTTGTGCGAGGAATGGTCTAAAAAAAGAGTGAGATGATAGATCAGACATCGTTTTTCTTTGATTATGGAACTGAGACGGTAGCGTTTGAGGCGGAGTTCGCAAGCACCCCTTTTGGAGAGTATGAACAAGTACAGATACAAGTGGAACAGGTGGAGCAGTGGGAAACGGTATTTGTATACAATGATGATAGAGAGTGATACAGAGGATGACAGCAGATATTTTTACGGCAGGGATAGATTTTTTCTTGGATATTTTTATGTATCGGAAGATAAAATTTACCGAATAGATGAGAATAAGATGGAGGAAGTCAATATAAAAAATGAGGAGGATTTCATCGCAAGAGGGACGGTAGTCTGTCAGGAGATGGGGAAAGAGGATTCACTGAAGGAAGAAAAGGGGTGGCACGAGGAGATTATGGTAGAGGGAACAGTGTGTACCTATCGCAGTTATAATGATCTTACAGAAACAGGATATTATGAGAGGTTTGTTTGGGAAAAGGGGAAAGGTCTGATAGAATATAAGAGTGGATTCGGTGCAGAAAGAGATCGAATTTATCTGTGGAGAGAGACATGAAAAAAGTAGCGAAGAAGGGTTGGTGCATAACAGCCGCAGTGATGGCAGTGTCGGTGATAGTTTGCATATTCTGTTTTGTGAGATGGGAGCGGAAAAGTTCGGATCTCTCCTTTCAGTTTGAGGAAACGACTTATACGTATGAAGATGAATATTACGACGTGGACAAGCTTGTATATCTGCAGATGGTTGGAAGCAGAGATAAGGAAAAGGAAAGAAAAATCAATCAGCTGCTCGAAGATGATAGAAAAAAAGTGATGGAAATGGAACCACCTGATTTGTATCCTGATGATGGGTGGGAATATGGTTTTCATGGCTTGCGACACCATTCTCAATATACCACAGGAGGTTTTTCTTTTTTATCCTCACCGTTTCCAACTATTCCATTCTCCCAGCATAGCTGGGGGATTAGACTTTTCATTTAAGTGACATCGAGTACGAAGATGATAATGCTGAAGATGAAGATAAAACTGATAAACCAGCTACAGTGGAAAAATTGGTAGATGGTGTAACGAAGCAATTTATAAAAGATGAGAGACTGAAATATTACCCTAGAGGTATGAATCTGTATTCTTCCAGTCGAGGAATGAAAAAGCCAGTAGTGGAAGAACTGACAAATAAAGAAGTTATGGCTCGTGTGGGAGATGCCAAGCTGGTGTATCGTGAGACTTATTCCATCGGTGCTGACAAGAAAGGCAATCTGGTAGATAAACGGTATTATAAGAAAGTCTAAAAAGCGGTAATCTGTTTCGGGATTTTATTCAGAATGGCAGTATTCAAACGCCATATGTACTGGATGCAGACGGAAACGTACAGAATGATTACCAGTATGATGCGTTTGGTCAATGTGTCGCAGGACAGGAAAACATCCCGAACCGTCTAAGGTATAATGCACAGATCGAGGATGACTTGACGGGACTTTACTATCTGCGTGCGCGATATTACAATACAGGTATCGGACGGTTCACGCAGGAAGATGTAATCTATAATGAGGGACTGAATCTGTATGCGTACTGTAGCAGTAATCCGGTAATGTATGCGGATCCGAGTGGGTATAAATATCATAAGAATCAGGGGAACCTTAATTCATGTGTGACCACTAAATCGGCTGCGGAGAATAGTAAGAGTGGTAGTAAGGGTGGTACAGATGTAAGAAATAGACAAGGAAGACCAGTTTTGGCGACGGAAAAAACTTTAGATATGGCATTGGATCCTGAAACATATGCAAATACCATAGCAGAAAAATACGGAATAAATTTGAGAGGATCAGGTCAGAGCATAACTATCAAATATAATGCAGATCTAAGGCCAGGCATATATGGAAGAACAACAGCTGCCAATCCATATGTTATAGAGATTGGATCAGATGCTTTGGTGAGTGAAGAAGAACTTGCAAATACAATTGCACATGAATTAAACCATGCGCGTGATTTTATAAGAGGTGGCATTGCGCCTGAATCTTCAGCATATAGTTCTGGTAATGCATTATCAGATTACATTATGGGAGGAAGATAAATGTGGAAAGATAATGATGATAAAATTATGGGGATTTTGGATAGTATTGAAACTCAAAATAAAGGATGCTTTCCAGTAGTTTGCCCTATTTGTGGGGAAAAGGATGGACATCTATATTTTCACAGAAATAGAGATGGAGATGAAAAAGGAAGTATGTGGGTATGGTGCGGTAAATGCTATCATTTTGCACATGCTTTGTGCCGTCTGCCTAAATGGTGGAAAAATCTGGATAAAATAAATTTTGAAGAGTTAACAAGCTATCCTAATCATTTGGAAGAAAATAAGTTTTGTATTGATGAATGGATAAATAAACTGAATGCTTTATATAATCATTGAAAAATAAAATTATGAAAAGTTGTAGAATATTTATTTTGACTTATGCTGCGAGTCTGTGAAACTTTTTCTGTAAATAGGTATTAGCTGATAGGTCTTCTATGATAAAATCTAAATCATAGGAGCCTATTATTATGGCAAGAGAAGCTCTAGTTTTTAACCTGATCTGTATCAATAGTGTAGCCTTTGATGGCTTCGATGATTTCATCAGACTTGGATTTAGCCCCTTTCTTTATGAGTTTGCGAACAGCTTTTCATCCATGGAATCGGCAGTATGCTCCAATAGATAAGAGATGATTTCAGTTGCTGTCTTGCCAAAAGGATCAGAAAGAACACTGGCAATGCCGACATTGGAAATGGTCATACAGTTCTGGATGCGATTCTTCTCGGAAGACTTCATGCAGACCAGCTTGAAACGGTATCTGGAAAGTTCCCTAAGCTGACGAAAATCTTTTGGAGGAATAAAGGAACATCTGACAAGATCAAATTTGCAGAGGTCAGCAATCCATTTAGAATCCTTTTTGTCCGTTTTCTTGCCTTTAATGGCTTTGACATACTTCGGATGTGTAAGGCAGACATCAATGTCATTTTCGAGATAATTAAAAATAGGAATCCAATACTTTCCGGTGGATTCCATACAAACATGATAGCAATTATTCTCGATAAGCCAGATGTGAAACTTTTGAATATCCGATTGATAGTTGAAAAGGATTTTTGCTTATATTCAGATATTCCGTCTTTATTGGTAGTTACGATGGTTGCAACGATAACATTTTTGTGGACATCAAGTCCACAGCAGATGGAGTATTTTAACTTCATCATAAGTATCACCACCTTAATAAAAAGGGAATGTCAAGTAAAAGAATGTAGGGGATAAACTGTCTGTATTGACACAGAGGGCATTTCTTGTCTGCGCCTATGGAGGGTTGATAGAACCTATTTCGTCAGGTCAGGAAGAAGAATAGGAGAAGGCTTATGGCAGAAGGAATACAAAAGAAAATTGAATATGCCGATTTACAATTTATCAGCGCTTTTGCCATGGGAAAAATTCTTGATTTTCAGACATGGGAAATACCGGGGGAGCATGCCAGAGGAAATTTTCGGCTTCTGCTGTCAGAAAATGAGACAGGCATAAACGGCATGAATGAGCCCATTCAGCTTTGTGGACATGGAAATACCGCAGGAGCGTTGTTCTGCGGATATCCGGAAAAGGTGGAAATCAAAGAAGAAGGCAGATACAGGATTGCAGATGTACAGGCTGTATCTGGAACAATTCTGTTAGACCAGAAAAAATGCAACCGGGTATTTCAGAAAAAAGCACAGACCTATATGGGGATTGCCAATACCGTAACAGCAGACACCGAGCACAGCGCCTGTATATTGCCGGGCAGTGATATGCAGACAGGGGGAACGTTGATACAGTATCAGGAAACGGACTGGAACTTCCTGAAAAGAATGGCATCCCAGCTTGGACTTCCGTTAGTGCCAGACATCAGCTATTATTATCCCCGTTTTTACCTTGGTCTGCCGGAAGGGGAGAAAAAGGAACTGGGAGAAATCCTGTCCTGCGATATGTGCTTCGATGGGCGTTATTATGCAGTCAGTGGAAAATGCCTTGTTAATAGGTGAGATTTCATTTGTTATGATGTTGTTACGAGGACAAGCTGTCGCTGGGGGACAGGGTAACATGTGAATGAAGGGAGCTGCTTGTTTCTCGGAAAAAAACAGAACTGGCAGGAGGGGAGGTCATCTTTACATACCGCCTTGCGGGAAACAGTTATACGTGGGTTCCATGGGAGGATAACCAGGACTATACGGGAATGTCATTTGTCGGATCCATTGTCGGAACGCAGGGGGAGCAGGTAGAAGTAGCATTTGATATTGACAAGACTGCGGCGGGCGGGAAACGTTATGGATTTGCCACGGTGACGGGAAACCTGATGTACTGTATGCCGCAGAAGGGAACGAAAACAGCATTATATATAGGAAATGGAGATGAGGCGCAGGGAATAGCGACAGGGTGTATCCGTACCAATGGAAGCACCTGTGAAGGAACGGGAAGTCCAGAGAAGAAAAGTTTCCGGTCAGAGCATGGCAAAGGAATGGACCTGTATCCGCAGAGCATGGGATTAGATGGCGGGGAGACAGGAAAGATTACGTTTGAGGATGAAACAGGAACCACCATAGAAAGTAATGGCGGACTGGTTCTGATGGCAAAAGAGGGAATCCGGTTGGAGAGTATGACCGGGATTGTCATGCAGGGAATGTCGGATATCATGGCACTGTATTCAGAAGGAGCATCCAGTCTTTGTGTGAATGGCAGTGTGGACATGCTTGGCATGAGAACAGGTCTGGCGGGAACGGTATATCAGGGGTATGATCATATGAGGATGCACCTCAGAAGGGTGAATTTGACTGGGGCGGATTTGCAAGAAATCTTGTAATGGGTCTTGCGGTAGGAGCCGCCTGCATAGCTTTGGCTGTATTTTTGCCGGGAATAGGAACTGTTGCTGCAGGAGCACTATTTGGTGCAGGAATGGGGGCAATTTCAGCATCAGTAGCCGGGGCAGTAAGCGATTATTCCAGTGGAAATGTGCGAAGTCTTGGAGAAGCCACAAAAGATATGGTAATTTCAATGATTACCGGAGCGATTACCGGAGCAATCGGCGCAGCATTTCCGGCAATGAAGTGGTTTGGAGAAGGGCTAATAGATGTAGGAAGTGGCATATTGACCAGAGGAATGTATGCCCTTTTGAATCCGGATATGTCTACGGAGGAAAAGTTAGCGTATGTGTTTGACCTGAAACAGATGGGAGTAGACTTTATTACTGGTGTGGCAATGCACTTTGCGTTTAAAGGTGTTTCGGCGGTAAGGGAGAAGTTGCCTTGGAATAAGGGTGGTTCATATTCTGTTGGAGATGCTACATTTATGGATTCTGATGATAGTTTTTTTAGGTATATTCAGAAACGAGCAGATGTTGATGCCAATGGATATTATGATATTATAGCACATGGTACTCCCAATGGAATACAAATCACTCATAATGGTCAAACATATGATTGTTGATCATAGAACCGCGGCAAGATTAATTCAAAATGCAGATGGATATAATGGTCAAGGAATTAGATTATTATCTTGCAATACAGGTGCTCTGGATGATGGATTTGCACAAAACTTAGCAAATCAACTTAATGTGGAGGTTTACGCACCAACAAATTATTTATGGGCGACACAAGATGGAAATTATTTTGTGGCAGGAATGACAAATCAAAAAGGTCCTAATATGAGCGAATTGGGCATATTTAAATTATTTATACCAGGAGGAAGCCAATAAAATGCTATGTGAAAAATGTAAAACAAATATGATTCATGTTTGTGAGAATTCAGTACAAGGATGGTCATGTCCGGTTTGTGGGTGGGGAACATTAACAACATATATTGATAAAATACATCAAGATATGACAGAATATAGTATATGTACAAAAAGTATTACGAATATTGATAAAGATAAAATCAAGGTAATTTCCAAAATAGCAGGAGTTAATTATATTGTGGCTAAACAAATGCTTGAAAAAGAAGGTATTTGTATATTAAAAGCAAAAGCTGTAGATATAAAAAAGCAATATGTGAATTAGAAAATGTAAATATACCGTTTGAAGTAACCCCTGAATTTAATTACTGCTAAAAATTCTGGTTAATTTTCTATTGCAGTAATTGTAGTCAGGGAATGTCGGATATCATGGCACTGTATGCAGAAGGGGCATCCAGTCTTTGTGTGAATGGCAGTGTGGATATGCTGGGCAGGCTGGCAGGAATATCAGCCAGTAAGTATACTGGGTATCCGCCCTATGATGATGCACCTAAGGAGGGTGAATTTGACTGGGATGGATTTACGAGAAACCTTGCAATCGGTCTTGGAGTAGTTGCAGTATGTGCCATTGGTGCCGCAATTAGTATAGCAACGCTTGGTGCTGGAAGTATTTTAGCCGGGGCGTTTATAGGTGCGGGTATTGGTGCATTATCTACAACAGCAATAAAAGTAGGAGAGGAGATATCAACCGGAAATGTCCGAAGTGCGAAAGAAGCTTTTCGGGATGTAGGAATATCAGCTGCCAGCGGTTTTGTAACGGGGGCATTTGGAGCAAAATTTCCGGGAGCACATCGTTTGGCTGAAGGTGTTGTAGATACGGCGGTATCGGCAGGTGAAAGATATTTATATGCAGTTTTTGACGATAGCATGTCATGGGAGGAAAAGAGGGCATGAGAATATGCTTAGATTAGCCAAATCTCCATATGTTCTGAAGGTTTTTAATTATGATGAGAATAGTGATTCTTATTTAATGGAAAAATGCGACTGTAATGTTTATGATTATTTGGAGAATAATCGTTTAAAGATGATAAGTTGATTTTGCAAGTTATTGAAGAGTTATTGTTAGGAATGAAGGATGTTCATGAAGCTGGTATAATACATAGAGATTTGCATTTGGGAAATATTTTAATTAAAGAGGGACATGTTGTATTGTCTGATTTTGGATTGAGCAAAGATACTATGATAAACCATAGCTTGAAATCGACTTCAACTCCGAAGAATTCACATTATTTTATTGATCCCATTGGGTTGCATGATTTTACTGCATTGGATAAGTTGAGTGATATATATTCGATTGGAAAAATAATCGATTATATTACCGGCGAAAGTGAGTTGAACAAAAAGTTGTCTTTTGTT
>ENA-OQAS01000934-OQAS01000934.1-human-gut-metagenome-genome-assembly--contig:-NODE-934-length-14517-cov-2.457192_pt1 | contig 14517 bp, 20 predicted proteins | sample MGYA00242733_ERZ504523 | MGnify/ENA primary metagenome ERZ504523 (study PRJEB26092, sample SAMD00036239) | human gut metagenome | host: Homo sapiens | study: EMG produced TPA metagenomics assembly of... | reverse complement strand
CTTTAATTACAAGCTTTAACATCGTTCTGCCGATTTTTGTATGTTTTTTCCATTTTTTCATAGAAAAGGCATTTAAATATGCCCCAAAATCACATGTACTATATTTTGAAAATACAAAACATTTTTTCTTCAGCATCACGGATTCCTAATCCACCCTTATAAAAAGATCGGCATTATCTGTATATTCTTCTTTATCTGGAAATAGAATACTTTGTAATTTAACTCCATTGTTTACATCTCCTTATTTTGTACTTCTTTTAACTCTAAATAACTGCTCCAAAAATCCTTGCTTTCAAGTTTCGAATGATTTTTTCTATATTCTTCACAAACCTTGTCATAATGCAAATCTATTAATCGAAATACTTCAACATTTTTATATATGCTTTTAGTAGTTCTATCCTGCTCCGCTTCACACAAATTGCATTTCCTGCTGCATCAGCATACACAACCTCATTGCAGCGGAACAAGTCATAAATATTCGGATTTGGTCTGGCTACTTTTGTCGCTCTGTTTTTATATGCAGGCAGGAAATGACCATTCATTGACAACATGATCAATATTCGTTTTAATTTACACGGTGGTTCAGCTCCGGTCTACCACATGGATCCATATCTTCCGACTTGATTCCATTATGTCCTATAAATTCTTCTGCCGACATAGACTGATAATTATATTTTTTTAATCCATCATGCACACCTAAGGTATCCGAATTATAAAACCACTTAAAACCTCTTAAAAAATCAACCGCACCTTTCAAATTCAGATCCACATATTTATATCTGTATTTTCCGATATTACTGCTGACCTGCACGAAAAGCATCTTTTTAAAATCCTTTGCAGCAAACTGCGGATTATGGATTGCATTCGTAATTGCCAGATTTCTGACATCATAATACTCCAGGAAACCAGGTAATTTATTTTCAAAAGCTTCATGCCAGATCGTTATTCCATTTAAGAAAATAAACTGCCCATTTGCCCTCAATCCATATTCTATATCATCTCTATGGATAAAAAACGGCAAAGGATAATGCATTTACCTTAATAAACGGAACCGGAATACACGAATACCACCAGCCTGTATACTCTGCTTTTTGAATCTGCTCATTTATCACAACATTTTTTAATTGTGTCATGTCAAAATTATGGTTATTCGCAACAATATCACCATCATTCCAGCAGGCACCACATTCATACTGCAGAGTTGGCAAATCTTCTCTTAATAATGAGCCTCCGATTACTGCCATTCTGTATTTCTCTTTAAGCAGGGTCAATAATGTATAAGTTCGTTCTATCGCTTCAGGAGAAATCACTGCATCGTCATCCATCAATAAAACATGTGTAATACTATCATCTCGCATATGTTCGAACATAGTTCTGGTAAATCCACCCACTCCACCAAGGTTTTTATTCTTAACAATGCGAATATGTTCATCCTCGATTTTTTCTCTTACTAATGTACCGCCATTATCGGATATGCATACCGACAAATGTCCATAAGATAAGGCATTCCCATTGTTAAGCAGATTTTCTTTTAATACTTTCATATTTCGCTCAACATACTTCTCACGTTTGAAAGTACAAATGCCTATTCCTATCTTAACTTCCTTCTTTTCCCTCTCTTCATCAGTCACATAACTTGCTGCATAGAGGGCTGTATCCTCCTCAGCGATTATGGATACACCTACTACTCCACTCTCCGGTAAAGCAAATATTGGAGTATTCATGGAATCTTCGCCTTTGCTTTCCATTGGAAATTGCATAATTATCTTCGAACATATTTTTTTATTCTTGCAGGATAAGGCATATATGACAACCTTTATTTTTCCTTTAAAATTAACAGACACACAAACCGATTGAATACCTGTATACTTCTCCATTTTTTCAGCAGAAAAAATATTCATATATGTCAAGAAATCTGCTTCACCACCTGCATTAAGCAATATTCCACTCTCTGACTTAATTCCGTTTTTTAATTTATAGTATAATTCTGGTTCCTCAACAGACTGTTGATTCCATACAATTTTTTGTAATATCATGCTTTTCACCACTTACTGATTCATATGCATATATTCAGTTGTTACTTCTTCTACCAGACCACTCATTCGAACATTTCCTTTGTCAATCCAAATAGCATGATCGCATAACTGTCTGACAGAATTTATATCATGAGAAACATATAACAGAGTTGTTCCTCCACTCAACATCTGCCCCATTCTCTCATAACATTCTGCTGGAACTGGTAATCACCAACGGATAAGATTTCATCAACCACGAGAATATCCGGTCTCACCATGTAGCTATTGCAAATCCAAGTCTTGCCTGCATACCAGAGGAAAAATTCTTAATCGGAACATCCAAGAAATCCTGCAATTCTGCGAATTCAATAATTTCATCAAAATGCTCTTCCATAAATTTTCTTGAATGTCCAAGTACAGTTCCATTCAAAAACACATTTTCTCTAGCCGTCATATTCATATCAAACCCGGCACCCAATTCAATCAACGGTGCAATGGTCCCTTTTGTAGTAACTGAACCTTTGTATGGTTTTAAAATTCCACAGCAGGCTTTTAAAAGCGTTGACTTTCCGGATCCGTTTGTTCCGATCAGTCCCCACGCCTCTCCTCTTTTTACTTTTAAATTGACATCTTTTAACGCAAGAAATTCCTGGAACATCAATTCGTGTTTGATCAGTTTGATCACATATTCTTTCAGGTTATCTACCTTTTCAGATGCCATGTTGAACCGAATCGTCAGGTTATCAACATCTACAATATATTCTTCGCTCATTCGCCCTTCTCCTAGATATATAAAATGAAGTTATCCTGTGTTTTCTTAAATACACCAAGTCCAATTGACAGCATGATAAAAGCCATTACCCAGCAACCAATAAAGATTCTTGGAGTTGTAAAATGTCTGTATAAAACAAGATCTCTGAAGAACTGGATATAATAAAACATTGGATTACAGTATTCTACCAGCTTTCTGAGCCAGTCCGGAAGCAGCTCGATCGGGTAAAACATTGGGGTTACATACATCCATGCTACTGTGATGGCATTGTAGATATACTGAATATCTCGAAAGAAAACATTCGCAGCAGAAAGGAAAAAGCCCAATCCGCATACAAAGATATACAGCGGAATCACTACCAATGGAAAAAGCAGGATATATGGTGAAAACGGTGCTCTGGTGATCAGCATGACCAGAATCAATGCTCCCATTGAAAAATAAGGTCGATCAGGGAACTTGTTACTTTTGATAAGGTAAAAATATATTTAGGTACATATATTTTCTTGATCAAAGCTCCATTATCCAACACAGAATACATAGACATATGGGTTGCATTATTCATAAAATCAAATAATGCCTGACCTGTCAGCAGGTAAACCGGAAAGTTTTCGATTCCGCGCTGGAACATTTGGGAAAATACCAGTGTCATTACAAGCATGATCAGCAGCGGATTCAAAATACTCCACACATATCCCAGAAAACTTCTTCTGTATTTTAATTTCACGTCTCTGACTACCAGTTCTCTTAATAAATCTTTATATCTAAAAAATGTATTTATCCTATCTCTTGTTACGCTCATTATTCTTCTCCAATTTAATATGAATCTCTTCGGCCTTTAAATGCAAATACAGCTAACGGGAATGCAGCATATCTTGTTTTCCGTAAAAACAACACTGCCGGATTCTTTACTCTGTCATACACTTCTCTGTTTTTATGATAAAAATATGCATCTAATTTCATTGCTTCTTTTCGCATACCATTCTTCAGAGGAAAGCTGATATAAATTTTCATCTGACTGGTAAGGATTGTTGCTGTCAATTCCCTGATATACTCCAGATTTGCCTTTGGAGCCGTCTTCTCGACTTTTTTGCAGTACTGATTGAGCCGCATAAGAACCCGCAGATGATTCTTCAGATTCTTCTGCATCTTTTCAATGGACATACTTTGTCCCGGAAGTCCCAGACGATATTGGTAAACAGGGTCTTCCATAAAATATACTGTCTTCACGTAAGGAATCGGAAATGCAATAAACTCTACATCTACATAAAAAGTGTGTTCATCAATCTGTTCATTTGCTTTCCTGAAAAGCTCCGTCTTCACAGTCGTGGCATGCATATCTATGATGGTCTTACCAACAATCTCCTCAACTGGTAGAGCTTGTTATACTCGATTTTTTCAAACGGATATTCCTGCCTCTTTTCCGGCAGCCGTGTCGTATGGTTGATCCAGGTATAATTCGATGCAACGATATCAGCATCAATTTCTTTTAAAAGTTTCACCAGTCGGATGAAGCTTCTGGTGTCTACCCAGTCATCTCCATCAACAACTTTAAAATATTTTCCTCTTGCCTCACGAGCTCCCGTGTTGATGGTGGAACCATGTCCGCCGTTTTCTTTATTGATCAACCGGAACGTATTTTCATACTTTGAAACATATCTTTCCGCAATTGTTGCAGTATCATCGCTGGAACCATCATTCACGATCAAAACTTCAATATCATCCATGACTTCAGAATTCACAAAGGATTCCAGACAGTCTTCCAGATATGCCTGCACATTGTAACTTGGGACAGTTACTGTTAATATTTTCTCGTCCATTGTTCTCCTAACCTGATTTAATACTATTTTTCTCAAAAAAAAGTTGGTTTTACAGATATTTAGTTCTATCTGAATCACCAACTTTTATTCTGATTACTAGAATATTATACTACACTTTTCTTTAGATGGAAAGATTATATCAAATGCTCGCATCTTTGTCAAATCTGCCCACTTTATATACCACTGTGTTTTTCATCTACAATGGGTCCTTCATGACTGATTCTCCCTAAACTGACCAGTTCCTGAAAAGCCTCACTGTCTCTTTTTTTATCTTCCGGTCTGATATGATAAGTAGAAATCATATCTGCAACTTTTTCTTTAATATCCGGACCTTCTTCATTGCTGCCTTTTCCAACTCTCGCAGCTGGCTGAGGAAATGTACTTCATCGAACTCAAGAGGTTTGCCGATAAAAATCAGGTTGTTCGCTGTTTTCTGTAGTCCCTCTTCTTTTGTCAGCAATTCCTCATACAGCTTTTCCCCCGGTCTAAGACCGGTATACTTGATCTCCATATTCACACCAAGTGTATATCCGGAAAGTCGGATCAGATTCTTTGCCAGATCAGCAATCTTCACAGGCTCTCCCATATCCAGCACAAAGATTTCTCCGCCATGGGCATAAGCTCCCGCCTGAAGTACCAGTGAAACTGCTTCCGGTATCGTCATAAAATAACGGATAATATCCGGATGCGTAACTGTCACAGGACCTCCTGCCTCCATCTGTTTTTTAAACAGCGGAATAACGCTTCCATTACTTCCCAACACATTCCCGAATCGTACGATCACGTATTCTGTTCTGGAATATTTGCTGAAGGTCTGTACGATCATTTCACACATACGTTTCGATGCACCCATGATATTGGTAGGGTTTACTGCTTTATCCGTAGAGATCAGTACAAATTTCTTTACCCCGTACTTGTCCGCAGCTCTTGCTGTCTTATAAGTACCAAACACATTGTTTTTAATGGCTTCATTCGGGCTGTCTTCCATAAGTGGCACGTGTTTATGGGCTGCCGCATGAAAAACAACATCCGGTCGATAATGCTCCATGACGCTTTCAATTCGACTTGTATTTCGAACAGAACCTATCAGTACTTCCAGCTTCAGATTTGGATACTTACGAACCAGCTCCTGCTGAATGTCATAGGCATTGTTCTCATAGATATCAAAATGATAAGAAGCTTTGGATTGTGGGAAGCGATCTGACGGCATAATTCACTTCCGATGGAACCGCCGCCTCCCGTAACCAATACTCTTTTATTTCTCACATACTGCCCAACGCTTTCCATATCAATTTCAATAGTATCTCTTCCGAGAAGGTCTTCGATGGATACTTCCCGCAAGTTTGACACTCCTACATCGTCATTGATCAGCTGATACATTCCCGGTAATATCTTAAGTTTACAATCTGTAAGATTACAGATTCTTAAGATATCTCTGGTATTTTTTGTTCCTGCCGAAGGAATTGCAAGGATAATTTCTTCTGCATCATACTTCTTTGCTGCTTCCTGAATCTTATCTCTTCCTCCGACAATGCGGATTCCATGAATGTATTTTCCTTTTTTGGAAGGATTATCATCAATCACACAGACAACCTTCTGATTCAGGTATTTACTGCTTTTTAATTCTTTGATGATCATATTTCCGGCTTCGCCGGCACCGATCACAATGGTGTTACGGCTATGCCTGGTTGATTTCTTCAATCCATTTTCCATGGTATGCAAAATGCGATAAGAAAATCGAGTGATGATCGTTGTGATACTTAACAAAATAAAATAGAAGAAATAATAACTTCTCGGAACCTGCAGATACAACAAACTGAAACCGAAAGCCTGAAAGACCGTTGACAGCATTGTTGCACCAAGAATGGCAAGCATCTCATTTATGCTGGCATAAGACCATACCCGGTTATACAGATTAAGTACCAAAAAAATGACTACCGTTGTGATAACATTGATGACCATATAGCTCTCGACACTGTACATATACTCTGCCGGTACCCAGATATTATCCAATTTAAAACGCAAAATAATTGCCAGATAAGAATCCAAGATCACACTTAAGATATCTACAATAAACAGTGCGATCATCCGACTTCTGGAATTTTGCAATCCCCATGTTTTTTTCATAAGCGACCTCCATTTGTACAACATAATACTGTCACAAAATATTACCGTTCTCTAACCAATCTCCGCTTAGTTATATAACTCATATACATATGCCTTTTCATCCTGATATAATTCCTTTGAATTTTTTAAGTCCGGTTAATTTTTGTTATCTTTTCTAAGCATTTTTCAGGATCCATGGTTACCTTTTCACCAAGATCATCATATTTTTTATCAAGTATTCGATCCAAATATACAACTAATTTGGAATTTTCTATTGAAACGTCCGGTACTTTTATATCCAGATCTTTGTAATACATTTGATATAAACGTTGGTAATTCTGTAATTCTAACCCTTCGTTAATCATTATATAAGACGTTGTATAAACATACAAGCATGTTGTATCTGTATATTCTTTACTGATTGCAATATTATTCTCATCCTTCCGGATATAAATAACAAGGATCATTTACATAATACGTCAAGCCTCCTATCAGCATCATTGAAATAACCATTGCAATCTGAATCTTTGCTTTATTTTTTATCCATAACTTATAGATAAAATAAAGCAGGTAGCAAAACAGCAGAGACAGAAAAGGAAACAAATTCATGATATACCTGTTCACCTGCCATGGCGAAATTTTTGCTGAAATAACAAATACAAAAGCACAAGTAAGTATTATATCACAGATCAAATATGTTTCTCTTTTTACTTTTACATAAACAGTTTTTGTGTGTTCTTTATTATTCACTGCAATTTCATAGTGATCTGCATGATATTGCAGCTTCATTTCCCACAAAACCTGTGTGATAAGATATGCAAGAATTCCAAGGCAGCAGACAATCAGGAGCAGCATGAAGACACCGCCGAACATCTCTTCACTGACTATAACCCAGAATTTTCTGATTCGTGACGTCCAATCTGAAAATTATGCATATTCTGAAGTGTTTTCTGGCTATGGCTCACTCCTGTACCTGTCAGATTCTTAAGAATTGCAGGGTATAACGCAACAGCACAAACTCCGCCAACGCCTCCGCTCACTACATATTTTCCGGTCATTTTAAAGTCTTTTCGCATGATCATCCAGATCATCTGAAAGATCACCATAGGAAATGCAAAAATCACAAAATAGTAATGTGTAAATACACCGCCAAAAGTAGCAAGCAAAATACTGATCAAATTTTTCATTTTGATTTTTCTTGATGCCATCATTTCCAAATGTTCATATGCGAAAATGGTACACCACATGGTTAATAACATATACATTCGAATATATGTCACCATATTTACCGCTGCAATACTAAATCCAAAAAACAAAACCGGAAAGAAAGCAAAATATTTATCTTTTTTGATTAATTTCCCTATTTTATACAAAAATATAATTGTTACTGCATAATACAACAAGTTAGGAATGAGACCAAACCATTTACTGAATTGTCCCGGAAAGCATGAACTGATCGCATGCAAAACCATATAAAAAAGAGGCGGATGGGAATCATGGGTCTGATTATAGATAACAGATCCAAATTTGAAGGCTTCTCCCTCATTGACTGTCATATATTCCTTAAACATATCCGGACTGATTTCCGGATTATCTAATGCTCCATCTTCCCAGATCTGTGCGTGGTAATAACTGTTAGAAAGTCCATAGGACCATAACTCATCCACAAAATATCCTTTTTCATATCACAATAAAAATCATAAAAATGATCTGTATAAGCAGAACACATATGAATATAATATGACTGCTCTTATCTCTCAAAACTTCTCATATTCCTATATTTTTATCAATCTTTTTGCTATTGTCCATTACCATAGCCATACCCATATTTGTGCCCATATCCATAGCCATATTTATGACCATACCCATAGCCACTCTTTCTTGAATTCAAATCAATGCTATTAATAACCGTAGCCAATTTATCGAATTTCTTCTGATCCCGCAGCACATTAATATACTGATACCCCAACTTCGGAGTTACATCTGCACGACACACATACACGCACATATCAGCCACACGACTGGCAATAGCAGTATCGGTCACAATAGCAATAGGAGCCGTATCAAGAATAATGTAATCGTAACGCTCTTTCAATTTCTCTATTGCATCTTCCAGTACCGTACGCGCCATCAACTCTGTAGGATTGGGAGGAATAGGACCACCCGGAAGAATATCAAGATTAGGACTTACATCCGAATGTTGTATCATATCAAAAAGATTGGTATGCTCGGGGTCAGCCAGATAATTGGTAATACCTTCCGTGCGATGGGACAGATTAAAGACCTTATTCAGCCCCGGCTTGCGGATATCCAAACCCACAATAACAACTTCTTACCCATATAGGCCAGACTGACTGCCGTATTTCCAGCAATAAAAGACTTGCCTTCACCCGGCTGTGTGGATGTAAAAAGCACCACTCTCTGACTGGCACCAAGCATGAACAACATATTGGTACGCAGACCACGAAAAGCCTCCTCCATCATACCGTTCTGATTCTCCTGAACCACAATGGCACCTTTTTCGGGCTTCTTACTTAAAGGGAGCTCACCCAAAATAGGAACATCCGTTATCTTCTCCACATCCTCAGCATTCTCTATCTTATATTTTAATAAATCCTTCAAATAAATAAGACCTACAGGAATACCCATACCCAATACAAAGGCAGCCAGCAGAACTATCTTCTTCTTAGGAGAAACCGGCTTTTTACTAGGAAGAGCAGCTTTGATGATACGTCCGTTATTAGCAGTGGATGCCAGGGTTATTGCGTTTTCCTCACGCTTCTGAAGCAACATAATGTAAAGGGTCGCCTTGATTTCCTGCTGGCGGGAGATAGTAAGAAATTCTTTCTCCTGCTGCGGCGCACTGCTGATCCTGCCTTCAAACTTCCGTGCCTGACGTTCAAGGTTGGACTGCGCTATCTGCAACCCTCTCAGTACACTGTTCACGGTAGTCTGCACATTGTGCCGCATGGACTCGATGCCCGTATTGATATTGATTACCGCAGGATTGTTTTCGGAAGAGGTACGGAGCAAACGCTTGCGTTCGATCAGCATCGTGTTATATTGGTTGATGATAGAACCAAATTCTGGTCCTGCAACCTACATTAGCGGGAATCACCTCGTTTGCATTCTTCGGATTGTTCACATAGTTACGCAAGGACTCCACCAGTCTCAACTGGGTGGCATTCTCGGTCAGCTGCTGTTCATATTTCGAACTCTCTTCCAAAGCCAGACGGGCATCGCTGGTCAAATCGGTCAATCCGGAGCGTTGCTTGAAATCGGCAAGTTCCGTTTCGGCAGTACCTAACTCCCGATTGATAATGCCAATACGCTCGTCTATAAACTCTGCGGATTTTTGAGCCACTTCATTCTTCTCGTCATTCGCGTCCAGATTATAAAAGTCAACCAGACAATTGATGAAATCAATACCGCGCTGCTTTACCGTATTCTGCAAGCTGATGGCAGCAATTGTGGTAGTCTTCGAAGTGGGTTCCACTGACAAATTCTCTACATAACTTTCCGTCACATCTGTAGGAGAATTAACGTATGCTACCAGATTCATATCTTCTTCCAAAGGTGGGACCGAGTCGTTCTTTGTAAAACTGAAAACTCCTACTGGAGTGGGGAAAACAGCCGGGATACTGTCAAAACTTACCTCAGTCTCCTGCTCCTCCTCGTCAAGCATGTATTCCACCTTCACATCCAATTTTCCATTCATGGTGTATTTTAGATGAAGCTTGGCTCCTTCTTCCAGATTGTCTGCCTCTTCAGGAGTCATATAAACTTTTACCGGAGTGGACTTATATAAAGGAGTGTTATAGCCGAACATACGTTCCTCGGCCACTGAAATATACAAATTCAAATGATTCACCACCTTTTTAATCAAGGTTCTTGACTTCAGGATTTCCACCTCATTGTCAAAATTGTTAGTCATGGAGAACATACCCAGATCCTGAAGGGCTCCCATAGGATTATTACTGCTTCCACCTTTCTTGTCACCTTCTTTGATGAGTACGGCCGCATCAACATTATAGACAGGAGCTTGATAACGGAGATAGATGAAAGCAGATATAATACAAACCAGCACACTGGCTACAAACCACGGCCAATAGGCAAAGTATTTAAAAAACAAGGCATAAAGATCAACGTTCTCCTCACGTTGCTCGGTACCCGAAGGGTGTTCTTCTGTTCGTCAGTCATATCAACAGTTTGTAATCAACAATTATATTTATGAGTTTTATTTCAAGATGGTTGCCAGAAGGCTTGCAAGAGATACCAAAATGGATGTAGCACTGATCCATATGCTGGTGCTGCTGCCAATGTCCGAGTTCTTGGCTTTTGTCTTATTGGGCGTTACATAGATGATATCGTTCTGGCGCAGGTAGTAATAGGGAGATACAACCAGCTCTGCATTATTAAGATTCAATTGATAATCTCACGCTTGCCTTTTGCATCTTCACGAATCAGTTTCACATTGTCACGGACGCATAAACAGTCATATCTCCCGCCATGGCAAGGCTTCAAGGATATTTACCTTTTCATTTCCTACTGTAAAAGTACCCGGACGGTTCACCTCTCCCAATACCGAAATTTTGTAATTTGCCATACGGACTGTAACGATAGGACTCTCTTTCAGATAGGGCTGCAATTGCTCACGGATCAAATCTTCCGCCTCGTTTTTCGTAAGGCCGCCTACCTTCAGACGACCGATAACGGGGAAATCTATCTCACCCTTGTTATTTACCAGGTATTGCTGGAGAGTGGGTTGTGTGGTAGTATTAATATTGGTCAGGGCTGCATTCAGAGGAGTCTGTACCGTCAGGTTAAAAGGAGCGGCAGCCTGAGGATCACTCGTGTTCACAGTTATACTCAGCAAATCTTTCGGCATAATCTTTGCATCATAAAGGGGAAGATCTTCCTGTAACTGTTCACTACCTCGGGATTCTGCATGTAAGGTACATTTTTATAGGAGGTGCAGCCTGCCAACAAGGCGGATGCCACAACAAACAATAATAGTTTCTTTAAAGTCTTCATATCAGTTTTTTCATTTATTATTCAATCATCTGCCAAACAGGCGCGAAAAAAGACCTCTGCCGTGATTCTCCGAAACAGGAGATTCACCGGCATTACGTATCAAATCCGAAAAAGTGGTTCCGTCATGAATCATTCCATAAATAGTACCCCAATCGGGAAGGCCTCCCAAGTTGCGGTCATCTATAAAAAGATCGGCTTTGAGCTTGCGTGAGTAATGATTGTTACGCCCTTTCTCCTCCTCCGGATAGTCGCGGTTCACGGCATAAAATTCAAGACCGCGATCACGGCAAAAGGCAAGAGCTTCGTCAAGCAGACGCCCTTCACGCACTGTCCATAGAATCAACCAGTGATGTTCGTCACGCAATTTTTCAATGTCTCAATGGCAAACGGCAACTCCCTGCCGATTGCCGGATACTTGTGCTCAACAATAGTACCGTCAAAGTCTACTGCTATGGTCATTGTATGTCAATATATAATTATATGTTAACTGAGTTTTTTTCCGCTATAGGTTCCAGCAATTCTCTAGCAATGGTAACTTTAGCACATCCAAGGATATCAATTTTTACAACCAGACTAGTAGAACCATCTATTTCACGACATATATTCCTTCCAACCTACCAGTTTGCCACCGTTTACACGGACACGATCGCCCAAATGCAGAGGGCATGACTCAATAGTGACATGTTCTTCGGCATCATTGACCATACGCATCAAGCTGTACATCTGATGATCTGGAATAATAGCTACGGGACGGCAAGTATTTCGGGAAGAACCGGCTATGTTAACCATGAAACGTTTTATATAAGGAAGGCAGACTATTTCTTTCCGTCTTACTGAATCTGTGCAGCGAATGAACACAAGAGCAGGGAAAACAATACGGTCCACTTTTTTACGTTTACCATCATGACGAATACTCATCTCCTGTTGGATAGGGACATAAACTTCATAAGCTTTCTCACTATCAGTTCGTTTTTCAAACGTTTTCGTAATCTATCCTGACAGGCTTTTTCACTTCTGTTATTTACAACAGCCACATACCAATGCTTTTTTTCCTGATCATTTCGGAATATGCCTACGGCATCGTCGGTCTTTTGAACCGTCGTTCCCAAAATTTGTTGTGGCATGTCTTTGCCCTTGTTATTTACAATACTCATAGTGGAATAATCCGACTAAAAACAGACGCACTCTTATATAGAGAGCGTCCGATTTCTTAAATTTCTGATTTCCATTAATGTAGTAAGTTGTATGAATTAAATCAGCCCATAAGTTTATGATATATATAGAGAGAAAAAAACTTTTATCAGTTACAGTCTGTAAATGCTAGAAAATGAAAATAAATCTATACCTTTGCAGCCGATAGACGCTCTCTATATAAGAGTGCGTCCTAATTTCAAAATAATTCAAATATTCCCCTTCTTATAGATCTTTTAAAATATTTCTATTTGCATTATCTATCTGATTAGTCTGTATAGACGAAAGATAGATTTGTGTAGTAGTTTCTGAATCATGCCCCATGCTTCGCTAATAATACCAATCGAGATGTTTTTCGTCTTAGCTATACTTGCCCAGGAATGGCGCGCCACATACATAGTAAGTGGTGTGGTCAATCCTGCCCGGGCTGCAATCTTCTTCAGCTTACGGTTCACCAGCAACATTTTATTCCGGTATTGTCTGCGCTCCGTGCCATCTTCTCGTTCTATAATAGGTAAAAGATATTGTGTTTCCGAATCTCCGTATCTGTCAATAATCTCCTGCATCTGTTTTTCCCACCGTATAATGAGTTTCTTACCTGTTTTACGACGGCTATAACTCACAAAGCCACTATTGAGATCTTTTTTACGCAAATAGGCAAGATCTATAAAAGACATTCCTCGCATATAGAAAGAAAAGAGAAAGATATCTCGTGCAAATTCCAATGATTTATGATCGGAAAGATCCAACTGCTTGATGTGTTTGATATCTGTCAGGGTGGCAGCTCTCTTTGAGGTCTTGTCCACACCAGTATATACATTCTCAAAAGGATCTGCAGGAAGGGCCAGTCCCTCACCCACTGCCTTGCGATACACACAACGCAAAATACGCATATAAAAAGAGGTGGTATTACGACTTAAATGGTGAGTGGAGCGCATCTCCGTTTCATAATGTTCCATCAAATCTGCATCCATCTCATCAAAACATAAGTCTATGCCGTCACGGAACTTCATGAAGCTGTTCAATGCGGACTGATATGTTTCGACTGTCCGTTCTTTTCCTTGCCCTCTAAGACGCTCTATCTGCTCCTGCATGTATTCAAAAACGAAAACGCCCTTACTCGGACGGTTCTTTAATTTTACTAATCTCATATTTGCCATTACCTAGGTTAATTAAATAAATCATCAAAGAAAAATATAATATCATGATTTATATTTTAATGAGGACTTAAATACTTGTAACGGCAAATAGATTCTTTAGAATTAAAGAGAAAGAACTCAGTGTGCTTATATCGACAAGTATATAACAATAAAAAATACAAAAGCGCGCAGCTCTGATAAACTGCACGCTTTTGCTTATTGTTTATTATCTGTATCCTTATCGGAATTACTTCACTTCCTCAAAGTCAACAGTATCTCTGTATGAGCAACTTGCGTACACGTGTTGCAATTATATCGCAAATCCGAAAATAAGCATCCATAAGCAACCACAGCTCTTGACTGCAAAAGTACGATTTTTATTCATAAACAAAGAGATGTAAACGCATAAAAATCAAAAGTATGGCACAAATTTAACAGAATCT
>ENA-OQAS01000933-OQAS01000933.1-human-gut-metagenome-genome-assembly--contig:-NODE-933-length-14553-cov-2.513171_pt1 | contig 14553 bp, 21 predicted proteins | sample MGYA00242733_ERZ504523 | MGnify/ENA primary metagenome ERZ504523 (study PRJEB26092, sample SAMD00036239) | human gut metagenome | host: Homo sapiens | study: EMG produced TPA metagenomics assembly of... | reverse complement strand
TTCCAATCCTCCTTTTGTCCGTCTTACTATTTTATGTTACAATAGAAAAAAATATGAAAGGACTCTTATATTTTATGAAAAGATATGATTTTACAATTACATCTGACCGTGGACTTCACGCACAGCCTGTAGCTGCTCTTGCAAGTATCGCATGTAAAAGTGCTTCTTATGTTACTCTAGAATATGATAGAGGAGAAATCGATGTATCCAATGCGATCCGTCTAATGTCTGCTTGTATCTCCTTCAATGATAAAGTAAGTTTGATCGTTTCTGGATCTGATGAGGATGAAACAATGGAGAAATTAAAGGAAATCGTCACCTCACAACTTTTATAAGAATACTGTTCGTTTTTATCAGATTATGTTATACTGAAGTTGTTATAGGGTCGCTTATCCTGACCCTTCTATTTTTATGTTGAAAAGGAGTATTCAATGGATATAAATCATCTTACCTTGCTCACAGATCTTTATGAATTGACCATGATGCAAGGATATTTTAAAACAGGGAATGATGAGACTGTAGTTTTTGATGTTTTTTACCGTGATAATCCTTCTGGAAGTGGCTATGCGATCACTTGCGGACTCGATCAGGTCATTGATTATATCAAAAACTTATCTTTTTCATATGATGATATTGACTATCTTCGTAATCAAGGAATTTTTGATGAAGATTTTCTGGAATATCTTGCTGGATATCATTTTACAGGAGATATTTATGCGATCGCGGAAGGAACTGTTGTATTTCCAAGAGAACCTCTTCTGAAAGTGAAAGCACCTATCATGGAGGCACAGCTTGTAGAAACTGCGCTCCTTAATATCATCAATCATCAAAGTCTGATCGCTACGAAAGCTTCTCGTGTAGTTTATGCTGCTGGGGGAAGTGGTGTTATGGAATTCGGACTTCGACGTGCTCAGGGACCTGATGCTGGTACTTATGGTGCCCGTGCTGCGTGATCGGTGGTTGTGATGGTACTTCGAATGTACTTGCTGGTAAGTGTTTTGATATTCCGATCCTTGGAACTCATGCACACAGCTGGATCATGAGTTTTGATGACGAATATCATGCTTTCCGTGCTTATGCAGATCTTTATCCAGATTCCTGCACTTACTTGTTGACACTTATGACACTCTTCGTTCTGGTGTTCCAAATGCGATCCGTGTATTTGAAGAATTAAGAGCAGAAGGTCATATGCCAAAGCACTATGGAATCCGTTTAGACAGTGGGGATCTTGCTTATCTTACAAAGAAAGCCCGTATCATGCTTGATGAAGCAGGTTTTCCTGATGCAGTGATCGCTGCTTCTGGAGACCTTGATGAGAATCTGATCACAAGCTTAAAATCTCAGGGTGCACCGATCACTTCATGGGGTGTTGGTACAAAACTGATCACTTCTGCAGATTGTCCTGCATTTGGAGGTGTCTATAAACTTGCTGCCTCTAAACCAAAAGGTGATGATGAATTTACTGCTAAGATCAAGATTTCTGAGAATCCTGCAAAGATCACAAATCCTGGAGATAAAACGATTTATCGTATCTACGGAAAGGAAGATGGAAAGATCCGTGGTGATCTGATCTGTCTTGCCGGAGAACATTATGATGAATCTGACGATCTGACGATCTTTGATCCTCAGGCTACTTGGAAGAAGTCTACACTTGCTGGTGGTACTTATACAATGCGTGAACTATTAGTTCCAATCTTTATCAAAGGTCAATGTGTTTACAAGAGTCCTTCTGTTATGGACATCCGCTCCTATTGTAAGGATGAATTGAACACGTTATGGGATGAAAGCAGACGTCTTGTGAATCCACAGGAAGTCTATGTCGATCTTTCTATGCCTCTTTACAAATTAAAGAATGAATTGCTTGATGCAAATCACAAAAAATAAAATCATTTATAGAAGGGAGAACGATCATGATTCGTTTTTTGCAGATATTATTTATCTGTTCTTTTCCTGACATTAACCGCACCGCTTTATCCATTGTTTGATCATTGGAACAAAACTGGAAAAGCTCATAAACGTTCATCCATAGCACAACGCATGATCTTACGATCTTTTAAGATCTGTCTTGCTATGCTGGTACAAAATTAATTGTTGATGGCCAGGAAAACATACCAGAAGATGGTGCTGTTTTATATGTTGGAAATCATAGCAGTTATTATGATATTTTATGCAGCTACGTTGCTACTGAACGTGGAATGGGATTTTTTGCCAAGAAAGAAATGGAAAAGATTCCTTGTCTATCTCACTGGATGCGTTTTATCAACTGCCTGTTTTTAGATCGTAAGAATATCAAAGCTGGACTTGCTACCATGAATGAAGGTACAAAACTTTTGAAAGATGGTTTTTCCATTGCGATCTTCCCAGAAGGTACCAGAAGTCAGGATGAAGATCCTCATGAGTCAAAGAAGGAAGTTTACGTCCTGCTCTGAAAGCTGGTGTTCCTGTAATTCCGATGGCAATTTCAGGTACTGCTGATATCTTAGAGAATAACAGACGTTTTCAGGTAAAACCAACAACTGTTCATATTACTTTTGGACAGCCAATCTATCCTGATCAGCTTGAAAGAGCTGAGAAAAAGCATCTCGGTGCTACAATTCGTGAAGAATTATCGAAATGCGAAAAAAACATAAGACAAGTTAAGGAAAAAATGCTATAATAGTTAAGATATTCAAATGTATATATTAGGAGGAGAAGATAATATGAGTGTATGGACAGTTATCCTTATTATTGCGGTAATTGCTGCGATCATTCTTGGTGTTCTGTATTTTGTTGGTAGAAAGATGCAGGCAAAACAGGAAGATCAGCGTGCGCAGTTAGATCAGATGGCACAGACAGTGAATATGCTTGTCATAGATAAGAAGCGAATGAAGATCATGGAAGCTGGATTTCCTAAGATGGTAACTGATAACATTCCGAAACGTGCTAAGATGTCTAAGGTACCAGTGTTAAAGCAAAGGTTGGACCAAAGATCACTCCATTATTGTGTGATGAGGCAATCTTCGATGACGTTCCTGTAAAGGCTGAGATCAAAGCTGTTGTCAGTGGTATTTATATCACATCCATCAAGAATCTTCGTAATGTTGCACCACCTGAACCTGAAAAACGTGGTCTGCGTGCAAAACTTACTAAGAAAAGTGCTGAATTTATGCGTAAGAATTAATTTCTTATTATTGTATAAGAATCTAAAATGCAAAATACCGAAACTTATCATTGAAAGTTTCCGGTATTTTTTGTTGTAAAATATTCTTTTATTTTCTTTCCTGATCTTAACGATGACATATCCTTTTTCCGTTGAAATATAACCGATCTTGAGATACTGACCGTCTTTCTTGATATATCCACCCTGTGTCGATGGTCTGTGGTAACCAAACTTCTTAATAAATTTATCACCATAGGAAAAATGAACACCCTTGATATCAAAGCTTTCTTCTTCCATATCTTCCTGATCTTCTCCACCACTGGATGCTGGTATAAAATTCTCTACATATCCTTCAACACTCTTGTAATTTCCTTGCTTATATGCTTGGATCACCTGCACATATCCAAAACAGAATCTAAGTGCTGCGATCGCACAGATTACAAGACACACTGCAGCTAACAACTTAAAAAATGGTTTCCGTGAACATAAGAGCAGTAATACTCCTATAATTCCTAAAATAGCAAATGGAATGACCCATCTTGCTTGTATCGTAAAATTGCTGGCTTCATATAATAGTTTCATATATTCAAGCCTCCCTTCCATACTCTTTCCACTCCATGTGAAAGTATTACTTAATTCAGATTTGTTATCGTTGCATCGCAATATTCTAAGACTTTCGAAAATTCCATATCTCCACCAAATAAGTCTAAGGCACTTCCGATCGTCACATCAATCTTATCATTTCCATAGTTTTTCAGCAATTCCAGATCGTCAAAATTCTTAACTCCACCTGCATATGTGACTTTATTGCCATTATATCGAGCTAATAATTGCACGAGTTCCTGATCGATCCCCTGTGCTTTTCCTTCTACATCAACTCCATGAATCAGATATTCATCACACCATGATTCCAGTTTGTGCAGAAGTTCTATGGTTAATTCTTCTTCCGTAAACTTCTGCCAGCGGTCTGTTGTGATATAGTATTTGTCATCTCTCTTTCGACAACTAAGGTCAAGTACCAGATGTTCTCTTCCTACCTGTTCTTTTAGAGCATCCAGTCTGTCATAATGAACCTTTCCACCTGCAAATACAAAAGATGTTACGATCACATGTGATGCGCCAGATTCAATGAATTCTTTCGCATTCTCATCTGTGATCCCTCCACCGATCTGAAGACCCCCTTCAAATGCTTTCAACGCCTTTAATGCCTGTACCTTATCTTCTTCGTAGTACTTCGAATCTCTGGCATTCAGCATGATGATATGTCCACCATTCAAATGATTCTCTTTATATAATTTTCCATAAAATGTACCATCTTTTTCGGATACAAAATTCTCTGTTGCAAAATCTCCCTGATCAAGAAGACTTCCTCCTACAATCTGTTTGATCTTGCCATTGTGAATGTCAATGCATGGTCTAAATCTCATCTTTCTTATCATCTCCTGTTTATTCTGTCATCTCTAATAAGTCAAATGCTTCTCCACTTGGATCTGCTTTAAATACCATTCTCTCACCTGTTGTTGGATGTTCAAATGCGATCCGTGCTGCAAATAGACCGATCTCTTTGTATTTCTTCTTTGTCTTTGATAGATCGGATTATACTTTGTATCTCCCCAGATTCCAAATCCTCTGCTTGATGTCTGAACACGGATCTGATGGTGACGGCCTGTCTCTAAATGGATCAGACAATACGTGTATTTCATCTTGGAATCTTCCATCATATCAATAACTTCATAGTCAAGGATCGCCTCTTTGGCTCCTGGCGTTCCTTCTTTGACAATTTTGGATACATTATTCTTCGGATCTTTTAATAAATAATCCCTGAATGTCCCTTCGTCGTCAGGCAGCCATCCGGTCAATACTGCCTGATAGTCTTTCTCAAAAGTATGATCTTTGATCTGTTCTGTCAGAGATGCAGCTGCCTTCTTGGTTCTTGCAAATACCATTACCCCGCCAACTGGACGGTCTAAGCGGTGAACTAAATAAAGCTGTGGCTCCCCATCTGTATTTTCCTCAAAAAACAGTTGATTTTTAAGCTGATGCAAAAGATCCATGTCGCCCGTCTTGTCACTGGAAACGGGGATTCCTTTTGGCTTCTCACAGACAACGATCTGGTCATCTTTATATATGATATTTATCTTTTTATTCTTTCTCATAAAAATCTCCTACATCTTGAAACGATATCCAACACCCCATATTGTCTCGATATATTGAGGTTTTGCTGTGTTAACTTCGATCTTCTCCCTGATCTTCTTGATATGAACCGTAACGGTTGCGATATCTCCTAAAGATTCCATATCCCAGATCTTATTAAATAATTCTTCCTTGGTAAAGACTCTGTTTGGATGTCCTGCAAGGAATGTTAAAAGATCAAATTCTTTCGTTGTAAAGACTTTTTCCTCTCCATTTAAGTATACACGTCTTGCAGTCTTATCAATCTTCAATCCACGGATCTCAATGATATCATTGACTTCCATCTGATTATTTACAAGGCGCTGATAACGATTCAGATGTGCCTTCACTCTTGCTACAAGTTCACTTGGACTAAATGGCTTTGTGATATAATCATCTGCACCAAGTCCTAACCCTCGGATCTTATCGATATCTTCTTTTCTTGCAGATACCATAAGGATCGGAATTTCTTTTGCTTCTCGAATCTGCTTACAGATCTCAAATCCATCAACTCCAGGTAACATGATATCTAAAATGATCATATCAAAATCATTTTTTAGAGCCTTCTCAAGTCCCTGTTGTCCATCTGTTTCGATTTCTACTTCAAAAGAACTTAATTCCAGATAATCTTTCTCTAATTCTGCAATTGAAAGTTCGTCTTCTACGATTAATACTTTGCTCATGTTATTTCTCCTTTGACTGATCGATTACTTTATTTAGTGTAAAGAATATTGTCGTTCCAGCACGCAGCTTACTCTCTGCCCAGATCTCACCGCCATGTTCTTCGATGATCTTCTTACAAATAGATAATCCAAGACCACTTCCACCTGCTGAATTTCTCGACATATCTGCACGATAGGTTCTTCTAAAAATATGTGGAAGATCTTCTTTGGAAATTCCGATTCCATTGTCCTTGATCGCTACCTGTACCTTTCGGTCATATTCTGTTAACGTAATTCCTACTTTTCCTTTTGCTTTGTTATTGTATTTGCATGCATTATTGATAATATTGTTTATCACTCTCTTAAGCTGTTCCGGATCTGCTGTTACCATGACATTGGCTGCACAGTAGTTGCGATAAGAGAACATCATGCCTCTTTGCTCAAGGTCTGCTCCGATCTCATCGACACAGTCTTTAAAATACGAATTGATGTTGATCTTCTCAAAATTATACGGAATGATATTCGAATCGATCTTAGAGTATAATGATAATTCATTGATCAATACATTCATATCATTCGCCTTGTTATAGACCGTCTTAATGTAACGATCCATCTTCTCAGGTGTATCGGCTACACCATCCATGATCCCTTCTACATATCCTTTGATTGCTGTGATCGGCGTCTTCAGGTCATGGGAAATGTTACTGATCAAATCTCTGTTTTGCTTCTCATAAACAATTCTTGCATCGATCGAATCTTTCAATTCTGCCCTCATCTCATTAAATGCATTGCACAATTCCCTGATCTCTTCTCCACCACTGTTGATCACTACATCGTTGTCAAGATTTCCTTCCTTGATACGTTCTGCACCTGCTTTTAATTCACGGATCGGGCCGACGAATTCACGATACATAAACCATGATAAAAAGGTACTTGTTAAGATCAGTACCCCTATCACAGCGCAAGATCCTGAATAATAATATTGCGGTAATGTGGAAGTACTGTTCCAAGATCTGTCATGATAAAAACAGATCCTTGTCCGCCATCATTGTATTTAAAGTCCTGCTGTTTTACAAGATAGTTTCCTGGTCTGCTGACAAAAAAGCCACGGTCTGCATCACTGTCTTTATTCCCATAGGATGGAAGTTTATGAATTAATTTATCAGATACTTTTTTCTTCCCTATATATTGGATCTGACCATTTTTACGGACGATCAGATAGGAATCCTTCGCTTTTAAACGTTCATTGAGATCATTTAAATACTGTTCATTGTCAAAGATTTGTGGATCTTTCTTTACGTGATCTTCTAATTCAAAGAAAATTCCCTGTGTCTCGGTATTCATCGTCTTTAATGGATTCACAAATCGTTCAAAAGACCCTGCTGAGAGGTCTGCCTTGTTGATTCTTGAATACCCTATACTCAAACCAGCGATCGATACTATCATCACAAAGATTGGTAGCACGATCGCTGGTAAATAGATCAACCGAACTTTATTTACTGCTTTCATCCCATTAACTCTCCTTTGGTATTAATATCTATTATTATACCATAGTCATACGAAGAAACCAGAATTTGATCGATTATTTTATTTAATTTTTAGAAACGATAAAATCAAGAAGTGCATCTGCAACTTCTTCTTTTGTCATCTTTGGAAGCTGCTTTTCTTCATCCTTTGTGATCAGTGTGATCACGTTTGTATCTGTGTTGAATCCAGCTCCCTGTTCCTTTAAGTTATTGGCTGCGATCATGTCGATCTTTTTCTTCTCTAGTTTAGCTCTGGAGTTTTCTAACATGTTCTGTGTTTCCATGGAAAACCACATAAGAACTGACCTTCTTTTTATTCTCTCCAAGTGTCTTTAAAATATCTTTGTCCTTACCAGTTCAATCGCCATATCTCCGTCTTTTTTTCTTGACTTTCTGATCGCTGACATTCGCTGGTGTATAATCTGCAACAGCTGCAGATTTGATGATGATATCTTGTTCATCGCTTCTACTTATCACTGCATCGTACATATCCTGTGCACTCACGATCGGAACAACATCTACAAACATCGGGGGTTCGATCGCTGTCTTTCCTGTGACTAACGTAACATCCGCTCCACGAAGCATCGCCATCTTAGCGATCGCATATCCCATCTTCCCTGAGGAATGATTGGAAATATAACGTACTGGATCGATTGCTTCGATCGTTGGCCCCGCTGTCACAAGGACTTTTTTGCCTTTTAAGTCTTTTTCTTTGGCGATCACTCTCTCAAGATGTGCAACCAGCACTTCTTCTGAAGGCATCTTTCCTGCACCACTTGTTCCACATGCCAGATGTCCATTCGCAGGTTCTACGATCTCATATCCAAATCTTCTTAGTTTATCAAGATTATCCTGCAAGATCGGATTATTATACATCTTTGTATTCATCGCTGGTGAGATGATCACTGGTTTGTTACATGCCATTACGGTTGTTGATAACATATCATCTGCGATTCCATTTGCGATCTTACCAATGATATTCGCTGAAGCTGGTGCGATCAGCATCGCATCTGCTTTGTCTGTCAGTGATACATGTGCTACATGAAACTGAAAATTACGGTCAAATGTTTCTACAAGACATTTTGTATTGGTCAAACTTTCAAATGCGATCGGGTTGATGAAATTTGTTGCATTCTTCGTCATGACTACGTGACTTCGCATCCACGTTTCACTAACATACTCGCTACATTGCCATCTTATAAGCTGCAATACTTCCTGTCACACCCAATACTATCGTTTTTCCTTTTAACATGATCTTTCTCCTACATATCTTCTAAACGTCCATGTCTTTCATAGTTTGTGCAACGGGAAATCTGATTCTCATCATCTACAAATACAACTTTTGGTTCAAATGTTTTTGCTTCTTCTGGTGTCATATCTGCATATGCGATAATGATGATCTTATCTCCTGTTGCCACGCAACGTGCTGCAGGTCCGTTTAAGCAGATCATCCCACTTCCTGGCTCTCCTGGAATTGTATATGTCTCGAAACGGCTTCCGTTGTTCACATCTACGATATGTACGTGTTCATATTCTAAGATTCCTGCTGCTTCTAATAATACAGGATCGACTGTGATACTTCCTACATAATCTAATTCTGCCTGTTTTACTGTTGCTCTATGAATTTTTCCTTTTAACATGCTGATGTTCATTTTTCTTTCTCCTTAAGTCTATTCGTTAATCAGTGTATTGTCAATGAGTCTTGTCTTTCCAATGTAAACTGCCATAGCTAACATACATGTTCCTTCCAGTTTCTCAACTGGTGCCATAGATAAAGCATCAACTGCTTCTACATAATCAATCTTGGCAAGCGGTTCTGTCTCAATGTTTTTCTTCATTGCTTCTACGACTTTGTTTGCATCTTTTTCTGTCTTGGCAAGTTCTTTTCCTAATGCTACCGTCTTAGAAAGGATCAGTGCTGCTTTTCTTCTTCAGGAGAAAGATATGTATTTCTTGAACTCTTTGCAAGTCCGTCTTCTTCACGAACGATCGGACATCCAACGATCTCGATATCCATATTTAAGTCACGTACCATACGTTTGATCACTGCTAACTGCTGTCCGTCTTTCTGTCCAAAATATGCGTGGTCTGGTGTTACGATATTAAATAATTTATTTACGACCGTACATACGCCTCTGAAATGAATTGGACGAGTTTTTCCACAAAGTCCTTCTGTAAGTCCTGTCATGTCCACAAAAGAACAGAAATCTTTTTCATACATTTCTTCTGCTTCTGGATGGAAGATCAGGTCTACTCCTGCACTTTCACATAATGCTGCATCATGGTCTAAATCTCTTGGATATGTTGCAAGGTCCTCTGTTGGTCCAAACTGCATTGGATTTACGAAAATACTTACAACGACTTTATCATTACCTTTTCTTGCTGCATCCATCAAACTTTTGTGTCCTTCATGAAGATATCCCATCGTTGGCACGAAACCTACGCTTAGTCCTTGTTTCTTCCACTCTTTTACCTGTTCTCTGACTTCTTTGACTGTTCCTACGATTTTCATTACTAAAACTCCTTCTTCCCATTATACGTGGGAATCTATTTATATAAATTATGTCCTTTTTATTGTCTGTTTTTGATCTTAATATAATTTTTCAATGACATCATCACTGATCGCATATGTATTTTCAGGTCCAGGGAAAGTTCCTTCTTTGACTGCATTGATATAATCTTTGACTGCTCCCTGCATCACTCTCCAACTTGTGCAAACTGTTTTACAAATTTTGGTACGAAGTTTCCATACATTGCTAACATGTCCTGATAAACTAATACCTGTCCATCACATTCAGCACTTGCTCCGATTCCGATCGTTGGAATATGTACTTTCTTTGTGATGATCGCTGCTAATTTCTCAGGAATTCCTTCTAAAACGAGCATAAATGCTCCCGCTTTCTCAACTGCCTGTGCAGCTTCGATCAGTTCTTTTGCTGCCTCTTCGCTTTTTCCCTGCACTCTGAATCCACCAAACATATTAGATGACTGTGGTGTCAGTCCAATGTGGGCACATACTGGAATCTGTGCATTCACGATTGCTTCGATCTGTGGACATACATTTTTTCCGCCTTCTAATTTACTGCTGTACAACCTGTTTCTTTCATGATTCGTCCAGCATTTGCTACCGCATCATATACAGATGTGTGATAAGATAAAAATGGCATATCGACAACGATCATAGCGTTTTTTGCCCCTCTTACAACGGCTGCTCCATGATGGATCATATCATCAACAGTTACAGGAATCGTTGAATCATATCCAAGCATAACCATTCCAAGAGAATCTCCAACCAACATCGTGTCAATTCCAGCTTCGTCAAATAATTTTGCAGTGGAATAATCATATGCTGTCAGCATTGTGATCTTTTCTCCATTATCCTTCATCTTCTGTACTGTGCTTACTGTTGTTTTCATTTTTCTTCCTCCAATACATGTTTCATGTCTGCATAAGAAATATCAGGATGTCGCATCTGCGCAAGTTTTATGATCTCTTTTGTCAGGGCACTATAAGTTTCCTTTGTCTCCTGATCCAAGGCATTCAGATGTTTCTGTACTGTTTTAATATCATGGCGTTCCACTGGGCCTGTCAGTGCATCACATGTTCCAACATCAAATATATTGTTCATGTTCGTAACTGTCAGCGGTTTCAATGCCTTCAGTGCTGCATCTTCATCAAATCCACACTCCATAAGCAGTCTTTTGGCTGATTGATCAGTCCGACCGCAAGATTCGATGCAAACACAGCTGCTGCATGATATTTTGGTTTATCTTCGCTTTTTAATCTCACGATGTGATTTGGACACGCAGATAACAGATCCATGATCTCTTCTATGTGTTCTTCATTTCCTTCCACACTGAATAGAGCCTGTGATAAATCTTCGTATGCAGTTTTTTTACTCTTAAATGGAAACATTGGATGAATAGAGTAACCGTACGCTCCGGTTTCTTCAATTCCAGAAAGAACAGCTGATCCTAATGATCCGCTGCAATGACAAATAAACTTTCCTTGTATCGGATAAGTTTTGACTAGTTCCCAGACTGCGGCTATTGCATCGTCTGGTACTGTTAAAAATAGAACATCACTCTTTGTTAATATTTTATCAATTGAGGTTGTAAATATCTTCTGAGTCTGTTTTTCCGTTCCACTTACCTTTGCTTGTGTACGGGTGTAACACCCTGTGACGGGTATATTGTTGTGTACAAAGTAATCATAAAGAGAGCAGCCTACTTTCCCCGCTCCGATAAATCCTACTTTCATACATATATCACCTGCTTTCCTGCGGGTGATGTTCTATGTTATGCTGATTTGCCGGTATGATTTCTTTCGAGAATACCATCCAGATGTTAACTATAACACCCGTGTGGGGAAATAGCAAGTATATTTTTAGTCTTTCATGAATGTGACAGAAATAAAAGAACAACCAATATTTAAAAGAATCCGGTGGCAACTCCGCATTTTTGAGAGCGTTTTTTACAAATCGCTGATTCGTGCCTGTTCCTTTGAAAACTCCCTCGCTGCGAGCCACAATGCCCGCAGCAATGGTCAGACATCCAACCACAGGCACTGCGAATTTGTAAAAAACGCACTCAAAAAGTGCTCATGTTTGCCACCGGATTCTTTTAAATATTGGTTGTTCTTTTATTTCTGTCACATACAACGAAACGCTATTCAAATCACTACACAGTGTGTATGTTAAACGGTATTGGTATTTATAATAAACACTGTCTGTCACTACAAAAATTAAAAAACGATAACACTCAACATACACACCACTTAAGTTTTCCAATCTTGTAATTGTCCACACTTTAGACTTCAGGTATATGATAAAAAATAAATAAGCAACCGAAAGCGATGCATTGGAATTTTGCCATATTTTGAATAAATTCGCAGCCCAATTGGACGAATGTCTGAGCTTCAAAGACTTTGGTCTTAGACAAAACTCCAGAGCGAGTTTTCGTAGGAAATTGGGCGAATCAGCGATTTGTTCAAAATATGAGCAAAATTCCAATGCATCGCTTTCGGTTGCTTATTTATTTTTTATCATATACTGAAAGACTACAGTTGGCCAACTTACAAAATTAAAATTTATTCTACATAGTACACCCAATTATCTTTACGTTCAGGAATTCCCGGATACTCTCCATCGACATATCCAAGTACGCAATGTCCGATTCCAACATAATCCCCTTCAATTCCCAGAGATTTTAATAATTCTTTCCCTTCTTCACTTTCAAATTCTTCTTTTGCTCTGTGAATCCAACAGCTTCCGATTCCTAAATCATGAGCTTCTAACATTAGATTTGCCATAACAAGACTTCCGTCATAGACTGCTGTTGGACGGTTTTTGTCTGCTAAGACAACCAATACAACAGGTGCTCCATAAAATGGTCGGTGTCTGTCCCATGATATCTGCATTCCATTTAGACAGTTTATCTCTCACTTCTTTGTTCGTAACTGCAAGAATGATCGGTGACTGCTGTCCCATTCCTGTGGCTGCGTAAGTTCCTGCTTCTACGATCTTATCAATGATCTCTTTTGGTACCATATCTGATTTGTACTTTCTGATACTTCTTCTTGTTTTGATCATATCTAATAATTCACTCATGATTTATTCCTCCTATATGTATTCTTAATAACATTGTTTAAAATCCGAAATCTTCATAATCTTCTGGTAAAAAGCGGTGATAGATGATGTGACATCCTTCATCGTGAAAACAGTAATAATATGGATCTTCATTTTCTTCTGAAAAACGGATCAGATAATCAAATTCTCCATTATGAATTTCTTCTACAAACACGTTTTTATCATGTTGTTTAAATAACGCAATAATATCTTCCATTTTACATCCGTGTTTTCCAACGATTTCTACCAGTTCTTTGATAAATTCATTTGGGTTTGTATTTTCATGGACGTAGTTGCTGCCTTCTTCTGGAATATAGAAGCAAAATCTTTCTTTTTTGCTAGTAACTTTGATATCTCCTAAAGTTTCTTTGATAAAATCTGGTATTCCATGAAGTCTGTTTTTCATCTGTTCTTCTGTATCCTGTGTTTCAAAAAAATGGTTTAACGAACTTAGTGGATAGTACAGACGGATACTTTCTCTTCGAAATCCCAATTTTGCCTGTTCTTCCTTGATAATGTCGATCAATTTTTATAAAGACGTTTATATCCCATGATGTCTTCCCCTATTATATTTTATTCACTCTTTAAAATCTTGTTGATGCTTTTCATCATTTTTTTCGCATCTTTTCCACCAGAATATCCCATGCGGTATACATGATTATCTAGAAGGATTTCTCCTGAATCACTGATCACAAGCATTTTATTTCCAAATAACATGATCATCTGTGGCTTACTAGAATCACTCATCTGAGATGAGTTAGTTAATGTCTTTGTTGTAAAATGATAAGAATACTGATCTAAAACATTAACGATCTCTGTGTATTTTTTATCATCTTTTTTATATGAATATACCTGCTGTTTTTTCTTACCATTTGCATCTTTTGTTACAGTATCAGTCGAAGTAACCTGAATCATTTTAGATGATGCTGTATATTTTTCAAAAGAATATGGTGAGAGCATAACGATCGCAATGATTGCTACGATCAAAATTGCTACAAGGATCTTCATTGTCCTTCCCATTGTAAATTTCATTTTGTTGTTCCTCCAATCTACTATTTGTACCTATAATAGATTAACAGAATTTCCCTCAAATGTCGATAGCTTTCCCTGTGAACTGCTATTTATACTACATTCTTAAAAAATCTTATAATGTGGCTTTTCTTCATTGAATAATTTGTATCTTAGAAAATCATCCAGCACGATTGCTACACTTGAAATAAGAAACCAAAATACCGAGTACAATAAACAGATCTGCCCCTTAAAGTTATATGGAAGATGCGAATAATCCCAAATATCCATCTTAAGCCATATATTTACAATAAAACCTGTAATAAGTTCTAATACCGTGATGATCACAGAAGATAATACCATCTGACTAATAAAACTTATCTTGATCTTTACATTTTCGTTTAGAAGCCCACAGCAAAG
>ENA-OQAS01000932-OQAS01000932.1-human-gut-metagenome-genome-assembly--contig:-NODE-932-length-14558-cov-3.028203_pt1 | contig 14558 bp, 17 predicted proteins | sample MGYA00242733_ERZ504523 | MGnify/ENA primary metagenome ERZ504523 (study PRJEB26092, sample SAMD00036239) | human gut metagenome | host: Homo sapiens | study: EMG produced TPA metagenomics assembly of... | reverse complement strand
CGTCACAGTATTACCGTTTGCATCCTGAAGATCATGCTGTTCCAACGTATGTCCCAGATGATGAGTGTCATCATTCAGAGCTGAGTAGGTATTTCCATTTTCTCGGTATAAGTTTCATCCCCATTATCGGTATAGTTCATTCCATCATCTCCACGATATTCACAAGAATAATCTTTGTGAAGAATGTAATTAATCTCAATGGTATTTCCATCACTGTCAACTAATGTCATTGGGAGGTAGTAAGGATATCTGAATCTCCTCCTGACTTCTGACTGGCAGTATCTGTAGTTGCCTTATCAGAATCATCAGAAGAATCATCTGTCTGGTTTTCGTTCTCCTGTCTGGTAAGCGAAGGATTTCCGGGATAAGAAATATATTCTACAAATTTTCTGACGTCACTGATGTCATCTGCATCTTTTGCATATCCCACTGCCATGTACAGGCTGTTTCCCTCTGAATAAATTGTCTGATAGCAGGCATCGTATGTGTCATTGCATTTGGCAATCCCTGTTTTGACATCCTCCAGTGAATATTTATAGATATTTACATAATCATTTCCGTTCGTATAGCTTGCATAGGTACCTTCCGTATCTGCTTTTTCCCATTCAGATCCAGCCGGCGGCTGTGTATAGAAATCGTTATTTCCTGCTGCCATAACCGTTGCAGCTGAAAAAATCCCAAGTGTTGCTACCGTCATAAGTGTCATAAATTTTGTCTTCATCGTGGATTCTCCTAGAATTTTATTTTCTACATCTGTAGAAGTTAATTGTATTCTACAACTGTAGAATACAATTGTCAATTCTTTTTTCTATATTTTTTTATCATCTCAGTTTAATTTCTATTTTTCCTTCCACTGGGCTATATAAATCCAGAGGATCTTCATCGCTTTCATAAACACGTCCTTCGCCTTCTCCAAATGATTTGCGGCATACTGGACGTGATAGTCAGAACTAACATTTCTTTTTTCATTTTCCTGCAATCATATTTCCATCAAAGTGCCATTTACGCCATTCCTGCAATAAAAGGCCTTTCCGGATAGACCATGATTGTTCCTGTCCATCCAGAAAGGCCTGAAAATTAATATGTTATATTTTGTAGAAATTGTCTATTAAATTCCTGCAAGCATTTAAATAAAATCGTGGGTTTCGTTTTCCACAAACTCCCCATCTAAGAAAGCAAGATCATCCGTAGCTTCCTGTACTTCTGTTTCCTCGTCAGAATATTCTATCTGTTCTCCATTCTCTTCCTGCCTTTCACACCATACAACCAGACGTTTAGAGGTATCTGTTCCACAGGTGGAAAGCAGAAGCGTCGGAACTTCCTCCTGTGTTCCAAGTAAGAAAGCATCTCCATCTGCCGGTGTATACTCGCATTTTACGATCACAAAGATCCATACCCCTTCATCTGGAAGATACAGATAGAGGATATGGTGTTCTTTTAAGAATTCATCGTCAAGGAAATTTCGAAGTCCGCGGAACATGCTGCCATCTTTCATATTGTGGCCATAATGATGTTCTTGTCATCAGAAAAATCGGCATTGTTATCGGAATCCAGGAAAATGGCCCCTGCCACATGTTCTGTCTTCTTAAAAGTATGCGTCAGGTAATAGGAGTCATCGTTTCCCTGGACTACCGGATAATCAATGCTGGTATCCGGGATCCGGATCCATGCAACGATATCCGGATTGATCTTTTTTAATGCCTTAAAATCAACCACGGTCTGTTTCCCATCGCTTCCGTCTGTTCCTTCTGTGTGGTCATCCTCATCTGTTTCCTTGACGTATGTACGCAGGTCTTCATATTCCTGCACACCTTCCCGGTACATAAAGTAAATGCCAAAACCGGTACATACGCAAAAGCTGAGTACCATCAGGCAGACTGCCACGATCATGATTTCTTTTATGTGTCTCATACAAACCTCCGATTATTCTTCCTGGAAAGAGGGCTGCCGGTAAATCGAGCAGCCCTGAACCGTATTCCTTAATTTCCTTTTTTCTTCTTATACCAGATCACGCCGCCAATGCCGCAGGCAGAAAGGACTGCCAGAAGGATCGGAAGCCAGATGTTGGTGCTGTCCCCTGTTTTCGGGCTGTTTCCTGTCGGTGTGCTGCCGGAAGGGGATTTGGTGTTTTTGATCTCTTTTACGATCTCGATCACCTTGGTTTTTCCGTCTTTGTATTCAAAGCGGATCTCTTCTTTTTTGCTGCTTAATTCATAACCATTTGGTGCTTTGGTCTCTACCAGGATATATTCCACGGTTTTCTCTACTTTTCCATTTTTATAAGTAGCAATCGGAATCTTGCCGCTTGTCGCTGTTCCGGTCTTATCCGTTACCAGTTTTTCTACGACTTTTCCGCTTTCCTTTTCACGCAGTTCAAATTCTGCTCCTGAAAGGGCTGCCTTACTGGTGGAATCGGTCTTTTTGATGACCAGTTTTCCATACGGATGTGCGTCCTTCATTTTGACTTTCTGGACTTTTCCAGTATCTTTTACCGTAAATTTCACATCTTCCGCAATGAGGTATCCATCCGGGGCCTGCTCTTCACGAAGGGTATATTCGCCTACCGGAAGTTTTTCGACCATATGCGGTTTATCCGTGGACGTCCAGCTTTCAACTTCTTTCCATCTTTATCCAGGATGATCAGTTTTGCTCCCGGTACCTCACTGGAATCCGTAATGTCTTTCTTGCTGATTTCCACTTTGGTCACATCATCAAGCATCTGGTGTTTCTGTACTTCTTTTGTGTTTTCGACGGTAAATTCAATACTTTCCGCAGTCACATAACCATCTGCCGGCTTTGTTTCTGTCATCTTGTATTTCTTTCCTACGATAAGACCCTTGATGATATGTGCTTCCTCTTTGGATACCCATTCATCCACCGTATTTCCATTCTCATCTGTTACCTTTAAGGATGCTCCCGGAAGTTCTTTTTTGTCCGTCAGGTCTGCTTTGGAAAGTTCTACCGTAGTCTGTTCATCTTCAAAGGTGAACGCATACTCTGCAACACTGGTTCCACTGCCCTGGTACTCAAAAGTGAATTCCTGCGGTTCCTGGTCTGTTACATAGCCATCCGGGGCGGCAAGTTCCTTAATGTAGTACCTGCTGTCAACCGGGAGATCTGCAACAAACTGGATCTTTCCATCCTCATCTGTGGTCTTCAGTTCGATCAGGGTGTCTTTCGCAAGGAGTACTTTTCCTTTAGAAGATACGATATCGTCTGCTGCATAGAGGCCAAAGATTGCCCCGGAAAGTACTTTGTCACTGTCCTTTTCTTTTTTCAGGACTTCCACCTGTACCCTCTGGCGCGCATTCTGCCAGTCGGCACTATAAGTAACCAGAGGTGTATCCTGGTCACGGTATGTAAGATCCACATATCTTGGTTCATTATCCAGAACGTAGCCATGTGCGGTCTCTTTTTCCACGATGTAATAACGTCCAAGCGGAAGGTTATCCATCTGGGCGATGCCATTTCCATCTGTTGTAATGGAGCCGACCAGTTCATCTGCCGCATAATAATCTGCACTTACCCCGTCAGCTGCACGGATGGCTTCTGCCGCGTAAACATTGAAGGTTACATCAGTCAGGTTTCCGGTCACATAGTTGAACAGGTGCTCGATCATGCCTTTTGCATTGTCAAGAAGGGATACGCTGTCTAAGAATTCCCCTTTCTTGTTTACCAGAAGTCTTGCTACCGGGACTTCATCTTCCATTTTGACTTTCTGTACTTCTGCAGTATCAGAGATCGTAAACTCTACGTCTGTTGCACGTAAGTAACCGTATGGTGCAAGCTCCTCACGCAGAATGTATGTTTTTCCAACCTGAAGTCTCTTGATCACATGAGGGGAATCTTTTACGGATGTCCAGGAATCGATCACGTTGCCATCCTTATCCAGTACACTCATGGAAGCCCCGTCAAGTTCTGTTCCAGTCGTGATGTCTGCTTTTGTCACTTCTACCGTTGTCGGCTGGTTTTTCTTCACGGATTTTAATTTGATCGTTTTTACGTCCTGGCCCTGGTATGTGGCATCAAATTCCAGGATCTCATCGGAAGATACATAACCCGCCGGCGCCTGCAGCTCTTTTACATAGTATCTGCCAAGCGGAAGATCCAGCGTAAACGCTGCCTTACCTTTTTCGTTGCTTGTGATCTCCTGAAGCAGTGTATCTGCTTTTACGATTACCTTGTCGCCGGAAGAAATTGCTTCTTTATTGTATAATCCAAAGGTTGCACCTTTTAAAGTCTTTCCGGTCTCGGCATCCTGTTTTTCCACACTCAGCTCTACTTTCTGGCGTTCATTGGAAAATTCCAGTTTTTCTTCGATCTCCGGTGTGTTCTGATCCTTATAGATAAAGGATACTTCCTGACTGTCTGGATTTAAGACAAATCCGGCCGGTGTTTTTGTTTCTTTCACACGGTATTTTCCAAGCGGAAGATCTTTGATAACAGCTTCCCCATTTTTATCAGTGGTCACTGTTTTTACCAGGGTATCCTTTGCATAGATCACGTGACGGTTTCCCTGCTCGTCCACCTGATGATCCGGTGTGAAAATATCTTCTGCTGCGTAGATTTCAAATTCTGCCCCTTCCAGGGAAGTTTCTTCGTATACAAAATCCTTTTTAAAGGATTTTAAGGTTTCACCGGATTTATGGATCACCAGTTTACCTTTGACCGGATGGTTTTCATAGGTCACGGTAATGATGGCATCCCCGCTGACAGAATCCATCTGATAAGCTGTATTCTTGTCAACTTTGATCTCCACATACTGGGTATTCTGGGTGTAGCCATCCGGCGCGCTCACTTCCTCGATCCTGTAATTTCCGCATTTTAAGGATTCCGGAAGGATCAGGTAACCATTTTCGTCCGTAAAATAGGATTTATGGACAACCGTATTTGGATAGGTCGTTACCTGTTCCACATACTTTTTCGCATCCAGGTCATACACTTTGAATTCTGTATTGGCAAGGAGGACCAGCTGTTTGGTCTCATCATCCTGTTTCACGATCTTAAGCTTTGCTTTGAACTCATCGTCCAAAAGGACTCTCCATACCTGCGGTGTGCTGCTGTTCTCGGTTACGGTTACGATAAAATCATCTACCGGCATAAAATTATGCGGTGTTGTAGTCTCACGGACAATGTAGCGTCCATAAGGAATCGGGATGCTGCACGCATAGCCGCGTTCATCGGTAAACATTTCTGTTTTTCCGTCTTCCGTAAGAACGATCGGGGTCGCATTTGTAAAGTCATAACTTCCATCGTCCTTTACAGTCAGGCTGCTGATCAGATAAGCAGAGAATCCGGCACCTTTTAAAAGATCCGCATCGGTCTTATCATTATCCGCTGCTTTGATCAACTGGAATGGCTGTTTGATCACGTCTTCTTTGGAAACGGTATTTCGTTTTACCGTCTCTACCTGATCTCCTTCGTAGTTACAGTTTACATCATGCTCCTCTTCGTCCAGAAGATAACCTACTGGAGGCGTGATCTCCTTCAAATAATACTTTCCAAGATACAGGTTGCTTACACTTGCTTTTCCCGCTTTATCGGTCGTCAGGTAGCTACCTGCTCGTCCTTTTTATAAAGGACTCCGCTCCTGCCATCCGGATGGTTAATGTCTTCCCTTGCATAGAGCCCGTAAATGGCTCCTTCAAATACGGCATCTCCCTGTGCGCTGTTTCCTGTCTTGCTGTCTTCTTTTACCAGGTCGATTGTTGCATTTACACGTTTATTTGTAAAGGTATAGCTAAAGTTTACCTTTTCTTCCTTATCATTGGTAAACTTAAAAGTGAAGGTGTAAGTATCCTCACTGTTTCTAAGGTAAAGTTCCGGTGCCTGGATCTCCCGGATGCTGTAGCTGTAATTGATCGGAAGTTCCGCTTTATAAGAAGCTTTTCCATCGGCTCCGGTCGTTGCTTTTTCAATCAGTGTTCCTTTGGGAACAACGGTCTTACCATCAACTTTGATATCTTCTGCTGCATACAGCCCGTAAATACCTCCGGAGAGCGGATTTTTGGTCTCTTCGTCCTGTTTTTCCACACGGACTGCTGCCTTCTGGCGTTCATTTAAAAATGTTGCACTGCCAGTCTGCACTTCTACGGTCTGGCCTGCATACACAAGCTCGACATTCTTGGACTCTCCTTTGCATACATAATTATCCGGAGCCTTCGTCTCGGTTACTGTGTAGGTGCCAAGATAGAGATCTTTTAACGTAACGCTTCCGTCATCTCCGGTAACCAGATTATCCTTGACAAGCGCACCTTTTTTATAGATGAGGGTGCCATCTGCCGCCTTGATATCTGCACCTGCATAAACACTGTAAACGGCTCCTTTCAATTTCTGTTTTTCGTAGGTAAATGTCACACCATTTTCCGTGACGGCAGCTCCGGTGAGCACTTCTCCTTCTTTATAAATGGTGAGTGCACCCTTTTGCTCTTTATCCGTTAAGTTCTTGGAAGCGGTCTGCCCCACGACCAGCTTTACCCCATAGGCTTTCGTATCCAGCACATATCCGGACGGGCCTGAAATCTCACGAAGGTAAACGGTATCCTGTGTTTTGGTGATCTTTACTTCGGATTCCCCTTTTGCATTTGTTGGCCGGCATTTTTTGATAAGTTTCGTGCAGGCTTCATCTGCATAGATGCCGTAAACGGCACCTGCAAGGAGCGCGTTGCTTCCCTTATCTTTTTTGATGATCTTGACCGTTGCTTCATCCGGCCAGTCTACCTCCAGGTTCAGCTCCAGTGTATCGGTATAATATCCAAATCCGATATCCTGGCTGTTCGCCAGCTTTAAGAGCATGGCATGGAAATTAAGCGGATAGTTGGATGTGATCGCATATTTTCCTTTCAGGCTTCCAATATTCTGGGTGGTTGCTTCCAGATGGAATTTTTCACCGCCCTTTACGCTCACATTTCCGGTCCCGGTTTTTCCTGTCGTCTCATTTACAAGGGAGACCCCGTTTTCCAGATGGATCGTGATCACAAAAGCTGCATTTGCCTTCCATGTAAATGTCGGGCTCTGGTTTCCATTTGCAGAAGCACTGAGCCTGGTGTCAGTTCCATGGTCGTTGGATCCGGCATCTTTGAAAGGGCTGCCTTGATCTCTTTTAACATGTTTTTGGCAGTTGTCGAAAGGGAGCCGCCAAATCCGGATTCCCCGTCATATAAATAATCGACCAGATAATGCTGCATTGCACGGGTCTCGGAGGAACAGCCGTATTTTTCCATGATGGATTTGATATTATAGCCGTTGAATGTGCCGCCCCATCCGGGACCGCCATATCCGTAAAACATGGCCTTCCTTAAATAACGGTCATCGCCACCTTCATCCAGTTCGACCATATTTTTATAAGTCGTTCCACTTGGCGGGGACTGTTTACTGTGCTGCATACAGTATGCATAGACGGTATAAGTCTTTCCGCCTGCTTTGTAACGGATATACTTATAGGAATCATTTCCGCCCTGTCCCATAACAGAATCAAACGGATGCAGTTTCCATCTGAATAATAGTAATAGGTATTAGCTTCAATGTCTGTTGAATCATCCACAAGTCTCCATCGGAAGCTGCCACGGTACTAATACCGCCCTCAGCCTGGTCATATAGCACACTTAATGCAACATCATCTTCCGGCATCTCAAAGCTGAAGGAATTTGTTCCCTCATCGTAGCTTACTTCTGCATACAGAAGATCTTCGGTATTCTCTGTCTGGTTTGCTTCGACAAGACTTGTTCCCACTGCGATCAGGCTTCCCTGCGGGATATCACCGGAAAAGTTGACCATCTCCCCCGTCTGGTAACGTCCGTCCTCGTGGTCCAGTTCAATATTGAATTCATTTCCCTGTACGATGTCAACCTGATGGCTTCCATCCTCTGGTTCCTCATCGGAAAATCCTTCTGCTTCCTCTTCTTCTGGCTCCTCCGTTTCTTCCGGCTCTTCCAGAGTTTCCGGGGCATCTTCCGGCTTATGGTCGGGAGGACGGGGTCTGCCTCCGGTTCGTCATCGCCGGTTTCCTGTTCCTGACCGCCATTGGATCCGTCTGTTTCTGCTTCCCTTGGTGTCACAGTAATGTTTCTGGCAACCAGATAGGCTTCCCCCGATGCGGGCGTAACAAGATATACGCATTTATAGGTCCCCGCATGGTTATAATCAAATACAGTCCCGTCTTCCATTGCAGCTTTTTTCAGTTCCACATGGTCTCCTTCAGAGAGTTTCAGTCCTGTAAAATCATTCTGGATATCAAAGGCCTCCCCTTCGGTAACCATAAGCGCAAGTTCCGGATCAGCAACGGTTTCCTCGATCAGTTCCTCCTCGCTTTTCTCCGTCTGCGTTTCTGTCTGCGTTTCTGTCTGTGTTTCTGTCTGTACCTCGATCTGCGTCTCGCTCTGTGCGGAAACGCCTCCCACCTCAGCGGCGGATACTGCAGAAGCTCCCGTCTGCAAGAGCGTAGTGCAGCACAGAGCAAAAGCCATCGCACCCGCCATCCATCTTTTCTTCCAGTTTTTTTCCAAGTGCACGTTCTCCTTTCATGATCGCTTTTTTCCCTGCAGTTTTCTTTTGGTCCGTCTCTTATCTGCATCGCTTTCTCCTTTCTTCCGGCTTTTTCAGCCAGATAAAAAGGAAACTGAAAAAAATTCCAGTTTCCCTTTTATCTGACCAAACATATTATGCCGTCTTCCTGTGTCCTTTTTCCTCTTTTCGAAGGATCCAGTCATCCACGCCTTTGTAGTGTTCCATCCAGGTACCGGATGCATCGGTATCCCAGGTGACTCTTTTGCAGGATACATTCAGTTCCTCACAGATCTCATATAGTTTTATACAGCCTTTTCGGATCATGTCCCGTTTTCTGCGCTTTTTGGGGCATTCTCCATGATACAGATAAATTCCATGTTCACATTGCCGGCACGCACTTTTTTCATCGTGCTTACAGGACAATTCCATCATTTTATCCATGTCGTAACATTCGTAAACTCTTTTTAACCCCTGCTCTTTCAGTTTTCGCAAGACAGTTTCCAGTCCTTTATGATTGGAACTCCAGGGACTCCGATATAAGGATTTCCTGTACACATCCATGCGATCTCTGCCTTTAAGATCCCTTCCGTTACGTAAACCGTGCCATCCTTTATTTTCCCAAACATTCCTGCCGGGCTGCCGCTTGATGTGCCTCTTTCTAAGCCGCTGCTGGTAAACCAGAGGTACTTCCGTTCTTTTAAAGGAACATCCAGCCGGATCTGGAATCCTATGATCCGTTCCTTCCCATCCCGGACCGGGCAAAGATACCCGTTATTCTTCCTATAAAAAGCAGCTTCCCAGTCACCATCCCGGTTGATGAAAAATCCAGGAACCCCTTCCAGGCGAAATCCCTTTTTTAAGAGCTTTCTGGCAATGGTCACGGAATTCTCATCATCCGTACTTAAAAAACCTCGTTCTTCCATCTGTCTGACCTCATTTAATGTCAACCCACGCAGGAGGAGGTTCCTCCGGTGTGTTTCCTTAAGCTTAAGAAAAGTGAGCATTTCCTTATATACATGGTCCCGGTAATCCCATTCCTCTTCCGTAAGGGAAATGCGTTTCTTTTTAGAAACAATAGAAACGAACCCATTTCGTGTCGTGGACTGCTGTCTTTTATCCGTTCCAGAAAAAGAAAGTTCCTGCTTTATCTCCCGGTAGGCTTCTTTATACCGGTTTCTCCCATAAATGCCGGATAGTTCCGCATACAGTGTCAGCATATTTCCGGCTGCCCCGCAATGATAGCAATGGTAAACATTCTTCAGTTCTCCATTTTTGCGGATGCAAAAACTGCATTTTCCTCTTAAATCCCCACAAAAAGGACATTCCACCGGAAATTCGTCCTGGTAAGAATCACTCAGTCTTCGGATTGACAAAAGATCTGCTACTTCTGCGATCGTAAACGATTCTCTGGCATACATGCCTTCCTCCTCTTCATAAAAGATGGCCCCGTTCCCGGAGCCACCTCAAACTATTTCTCTGTTTTCAGGCTGCTTTTTGCATTTCCTTTTCATGATCCAAAAGAATCTTCGCAGCTTTCTGTATTTCCTGATTCTGGCCTTTGTAACGCTGTACCAGCCATTTGATCGTCTGGTAACCTCTGGCATCCTGCATCATTTTCCCAAGAGGGGTTCCGGCATAGACACCAAAATTGCAGATAACCTTTTCTGCCCATTTCACTTCGTCTTCTGCATCCTCTACGTTATCTATATCCTCTACCGTTTCCTCTGCCGTCTCTTCTGGTGTTTCTTCCTCTTCTTCTGCATCAAAAGAAATCTCATCATCCTCATCAAATGGAACTTCATCCGTTTCTTCAACTGCACGGAAACCGTCTGCATCCGTCGCGGCAGTGATTTCCTCATCTACGGAGATTTCCTCGGTCTGAACCGGATCTTCCGCTTTGGTTTCTTCATCGGAAAATTCTTCCAGTCCGCTTTCACTTTCTTCCATTCCAAAAGTCATCTGTCCAGGAAGGTTTTCTTCTGTATCCGTCACTGCATATTCCACTTTTACAGGACCTTCTGATATGGCATTTCCATCACGCAGTTTTTTACGATCCGTTTTCTTTTCCCTGACCGGTTCCGTTTGCTCCTGCTTTGCTGCGGTTTCTTTTCTTTCTGCCTTTTCCTGTTTCTTTTTCGGTTTTTCCGGTTTTACGGAAGCTTCCTGCTTCGGCATTTCTTCTTTTTCCGTCCCACGCATGTCCGGATCGTCTATTCCAGATGCCTGCATGATGTTGAATTTATTTAAGAAATAATACTTCAGGCCATACGTCCATGCCGCACCTTTTGCTTTATCCGGTGCTTCATTGGTTCCAATGACATGCAAAAAGCTCCTTACCTTGTCTCCCGGACGGTCTGCATTGGTCCAGCACAGCTCCAGGTCAGCCTCATATCTCCAGAGTGTTCCCATTTCCTTTAAAAACACGGAATTGCCCTGTTCGTCCATCTGTGTCGGTCTTTCACTTAAGATGTCAAATCGACCCCGTATTTATTAAGGCCGGTGTCAGGCATTCATAAATATCATCCAGTTTTACAAATCATAAGTAACGTCCTCACTGTACCGTTTGCGGATCAGCTTCGGCACTTTCTTCCGGATCCTGATCATCTTCTGGTTCAGATTCATGTAATTGTATTTACCCATATTATTCGTTTCCTCCTGATTTTTTCATTTTTTATACTAAGCAGAACGCGGAAGGCTTACCTCCGGCCCTGTCCCAGTCTTTTTTAACATTTCTTCCATTTCCTCCCGGATACATCCGATACAGATCTTCTTTTTTGAGATCTCCGGAAGTTTTTCAAGCAGCCACTTCTGGGCGAAAAGCTCTGCTGCACGCTGTGGGTTGCTTAAATATTCCAGAAACATCCAATCAGAAAATTCCCACTTCATATCCGCAAAATGAAACTGCGGCTGATAGATCAGATCCTCCGGCCGCTTTCCTTTTTTAATAAAACGGTCTGCATTTAGCTGGATATAAACCCTGCTGATCTCCGGGATCATCTGTGCAGCTGCATACCCGCCTTTTAACAAAAGTTCATCCCATTGTTCCCGGATAAGTTTCTTTCCAATGCGGCTTATCTGTGTTTCCAGTTTCGGGATCAGATCCTCACGCACAGGAAAACCAAAATCATCCGGTATCCCGATCGGCTTCAGAAAAAGATCTTCTGCTTCATAAAGGGAATACTCCGGCATGTGGATCACGGCACACCAGTTCCGGTCTGTTTTTCTGTTTTCCTTTAAACAGTCAAAGAAAAAGAAACAGTTTCCATATTTTGCCTTTATAAACAGCTGTCCGGAAAATTCTTTTACTTCACAATCCGGCGATTTCAGCCATGCGATCAGTTTTTCTGCCTCCCTGCTCTCTTTTAACCAATCCGGAAGTTTTCTATCCATCACATACCTCCGTAATTCAGATATATGGCAGGGAATACCTGGAATACACCATCTTTGCCCGTTTTAAAAATGCAGAGCCTTTTTCTGCTTTTGCAAACCATTCCACAAAAAACCGTGTCAGGTTCTGCTGCAGTGTCCGGTGGGTATCAAGGGCATAATCCACAAATTCCCCATATCCGTCCATACTTCCTGCAAGCAGGTAGCAGGTAAACATTTTTGCCATCTGCTCTTCATCTGAAGGATTGATCTCCATTTCCTCTGCACCTTCATACACCAGGCGCACCCTTTCTGGCTGTTCCTTTACATGCAGACACAGATCATCGGCCATCAGTTTCGATGCTTCGTTTCGAAGGTCGTAATATCTGACCTCTGAAAGACCTTTTAGCCAGGCAAACCCAAGATAAGTGTAATTGTCTTTTATTTCCTGCTGCTCTTTTGCCATGGACTCCATAAATTTTTTGTGTCCGGTGGGATGGCAGTTCAAGTATTCATCTACCAGCAGCCTTGCCACATCTTTTCCATTCGTAACCTTCATGTTTTCCTCCCATCAAAAAAAGACAGTCCATGCTGTCTCCATTCTTTTAAATCCTGTTAGTATTTTACAGTGCCAGGAATATCATATTCATGCCAGCGTTTTGACACACAGCCGGCAATTTTTTCTTCCAGAGCTAAAAGTCCTCTCTCATTCGTCTTTTCCTGCCTTGCAATGGTAATGGATTCACAGATCCCACAGTAGATCTCGTATGCGCTGCATGGCTCATCCCCAGTAGTAGCCTTAAACTGCTCCACGGTTTCTGCAAGCAGTTTTTTCCAAATCCCGCCTGCTTCATGATCCCTGCCATGGCATTTGCCGGATGCTCGATCCAGATATCACACAGCCGCATGACCCCTTTTAAGACTTCCCGGTAGTAATCGAAGATCGACTCTATGTTTTCCGTGAAATCTTCCATTCCTTTACAGTTTTTGTGCGTAACCTTCAGGGCATTGCCAAGGATCACATTTCTTGTCGGCTCCTGCAGGGAATAAAAAAATATTCGCTCCGGACACACCAACGTCTGACGTAGTGATCCGTACAACTGCTTTTATGTCCTTATCGGTCTTTCTTCCATAATTCTGCATCAGTTCCTTATAAACATCTGTAAGTTTCGTATCTTCCAGCTGCCAGGACGCCGTAACAGAATAATGGTCTGCATAGCCGTTTAAAAACGTTGCCTTCTCATAGTCCCCATGGATATATGCCGAGGTAACCATGTACATATCCGGCATGGATATGATGGCATAATCTTTTTCATCACCGGACAGGACTGCCTTATTTTTCCTTCACAGAAACGGATCAGTGCTCTTCCTCTTGCAACCTTCAGGCATTTATTCAAGATCTCTGCCAGTGTTTTCTTATCGACATCTGCCAGGGCTTTGCCATCAATCCTGGCCCGTCCTTTCAACGATTTGATTGCTGAATTTCCTATATAACAGATCCTCTCGGGCAGGATAAGAACCAGCCTGGAATGAGATAAGGTATCTTTTTCCAGTGCTTCCAGGGAAATGCCCGGAACCTCTGTACAGGTTTCCTCTCCTGCAGCTGCCACCTTTAATTTCTTACTGGTGACCCGGATCCATTCTGCCCGGCTGTCTATCTCTTCCAGATACTCGCACAGTTCCTTTTCTGTCTGGAACTCCTTATAAAAGTCATCTTTATAATACATAATGTCCGCCTTTCCACGCTAGCTGAAAATCCGGACTTCAACAGCCTGTATCTTTCCATCTTCGATGCAAAATACATAGCCGTCTTCTGCCATCTCCATAAGCATTCCAATTTCCAGTGCATTTGCGTTTTCCCATTTAATTGTCTCCATAATCGACCCTCCTGATTTTACAATGTGTTTTCTTTTTTTGATGTTCTTAAGGTATTTCTTTTTGCAGTTTGTTTAACTGACAGTTTCATTCGTGCTCCTCCTTTCTGCTTTTTATGCAATAAAAAAGACACAAAAAGAATCTTCTTTCCTTCTTGCATCTTCCTTATATTTTGCATATCCATTTTTTCTCATTAAGGGCAAGACCACCCCAAAGTGTTTCTTCCGGAATGTCCGGAACTAAAGAATAACCACAGTCTTTTATAGACTGTTAAATTATTTTTCATTTAAAGACTACCACAACATTTTGTGGTTGTCAATTAATTTTAACTATATATTGTGTTATTGTGTGAGTTATCTTTATTATTCTGCTACATGTTGTGACAGGCGGCATGATACCGCCTGTCTTTTCATCCGTCTGCATAAATGCATGTATCTGAGGGGAATAGGTAATCTGTACATGCACTATGAAAACGTCTTACTCAGCGTTTGGATCCGCCGGGGAAATATTTTTGGCAAGGCTTCGCCCGTTGGCATCCGTCCCTGCTTCAAAAAGGACCGGCTGGCCACGCTTAATTTCCGGTATCCATCCATCTGGATCTCCGAAAAGTGGGCGAAATAATCAATCCCGTCTTCACCGGTGATAAAACGTATCCTTCTGTGCGCTGAACCATTTCACGGTTCCCTGTAGTGTTTCTGACATATCCTTCTCTCCTTTTACTTTTAACTGTTTATCGTTGCTTTCTGGTTTCATATTATCATCGTTTATAATCGTTTTCAATCATTGTTAATTGTTTATCATCATTTTCGCCA
>ENA-OQAS01000931-OQAS01000931.1-human-gut-metagenome-genome-assembly--contig:-NODE-931-length-14567-cov-2.230748_pt1 | contig 14567 bp, 20 predicted proteins | sample MGYA00242733_ERZ504523 | MGnify/ENA primary metagenome ERZ504523 (study PRJEB26092, sample SAMD00036239) | human gut metagenome | host: Homo sapiens | study: EMG produced TPA metagenomics assembly of... | reverse complement strand
ATAAAAAAGGCAGGCATAAGTGGAGAAAATGGTATGGTGGGAACAAGTGAGAATATTGGGAATTACAAACAAAGAACCGTCAGGGTTACACCTTTGCTGGTCTGCATCTGGGATTGCATTTGTAACGGCAGCAAGCGTTGTTACCGTGGAAATGGCGGCACAGAGCATTGCACCACAGGAAGATGCATTTATTGGGGTTTTTATAAATGACGAAAAGCAGTTCCGGCAAAAAATCGGCAGTGCCGGGAAAGAGAAAATATATAATTTACCAGCAGGAATCAGCCGAAACCATCAGGATCCGATTGGTGAAACTGACGGAAGAACAATATGGCAATGTGTGGATCACAAATCTTATTACGGATGCCCCGGAGCAGGATACACCTTATACGAAAAACATTCTTCCCGAAATTTTTCCCTATATACAAAACGAAGTTCCAGATCTGATCGTGTGTAATCTGGGGACGAATGATGCAAGTTATGTGAGGCAGATTCCTTCCCGCGAGCGTGCGTTTGTAGAAAAATATACGGATTTTATACAGCAGCTGAAGAAGGTTTTTGCTGATGCGAAAATGCTTCTGCTTTATGGTCTGATGGAACAGACATTATGTGAAAAAGTACAGGAAACCGCGCAGCGATGTGGCACAGAGTTTCTGAAGCTTCCGTTGCAGAATCCGGTCAATGGCATGGGAACAGATGGGCATCCGGGTGCCAGGACGCAGCAGGAAATTGCGTTATATGTGGAAAGATATATGGAACAGATGATGATGTGGAGAACAGATGAACGATGATTATATGATCTCATTTCAAAATGAGACAAAACAGACAATAGAAGCATCCTATAAAAAAATGACAGCGGTTGAACGCAGTGTGGCAGATTTTTTATTGGTAATAAAGATGATATGGATTTTTCTTCTAAAAATATATCCCGTGTGCTGTATGTATCTGAGGCTACTTTGTCAAGGTTTTCCCAGAAGTGCGGATACAAAGGATATCGGGAATTTATTTTTTCTTATGAAAGAGACTTAAAATTTGAACAAAAAAGCGAGGGAACAGAAAAGGATGTCGGATTGTTTGCGCGTCGCGTACAAAATTCGTACCAGAAACTGTTACAGGAAAATTTTCGGATTCTTGATGAGGAGCAGGTCCGGCGGGTGGCGGGAATGCTTAACATCAGTAAACGTGTACTGATTTTTGGAATCGGAAATTCCGGTTATGCAGCGGAAGAATTCCAGCTGCGTTTCATGCGTATCGGGATGGATGTTAATGCAGTTACAGATTCCCATATGATGAAGATAGGTGCAGCACTGGCGGGGGAGGAAACACTTGTGATTGCCATTACGTTAAGTGGGGAGACGGCAGAAGTGTTAGAAAGTATTCGGATCGCCAAAAGCAGAGGTGCAAGTATTATATGCATGACAGCAGTTTCCGGGTCATCCGTTGCAAAGGAATCGCAGGAAGTAATTCAGGTAGCAGCATTAAAAAATCTGGATACAGGAACAAAAATTTCACCGCAATTTTCGATTTTAGCAATTATGGATGTTTTATACTCTTATTATTTTGCAAATGATTCTTACTTTAAAACACAAAAATATAAGGCAACCCTGTCTGCTATTCGTGCAAAAGGGGAACACACGGAGGATAAAGATGAATAAAAAAAGTATATTGGAATTGATATTGGAGGAACGGCAGTAAAGATTGGAAGTGTAGATGAAGATGGCACGATTCATGCAACAGAAACTTATGCCGTAAATTTTGATGGATATGAAACACCTATTTTGCAGACGGTAGTGAAGAGCTGCCATAATTTTTTGGAAAAATATCGTGAGAATGCTTCTGAATATGCAGGAATCGGGGTGTCAGCAACGGGAGCAATCTCTACAAAAAAAGGAGTGGTCGAAGGAACCGCAGGACATATTAAAAACTGGATCAACAGCCCGATTCGACAGGTGATGGAGCAGGAATTCCATATTCCGACAGAAGTGCTTAATGATGCGAATGCAGCGGCTCTTGGGGAAGCGTGGATTGGTGCTGCAAAGGGCAAAAAAGATGTTGTCGTTGTCACGATTGGAACAGGTGTAGGTGGCGGCATTCTCATGAATGGAAAGATTTTGCTCGGAGCAAGTGGATTTGCGGGTGAACTTGGACATATTCCGGTGCAGTATGAAGGGGAAATGTGCACTTGCGGAAATCGGGGATGTCTTGAGCATTATGGATCGACTTCAGCACTGGTACGAAAAGTCCGTTGGGCAATACAGGAAGGTGCGATTGCAGGGGCAGCAGATACACCAGTTGATGGACGATGGATTTTTGCACAGGCAGCGACAGGAAATGTGGTGGTGCAGAAAATCCTGCAGGAATGGATAGAGGTGATTGCTTCAGCGCTTGTTGGATTTGTGCATATGTTTAATCCAGAGCAGATATTAATTGGCGGAGGAGTTTCTGCACAGGAAGATCTTTTTATTGCTCCTGTCAGATCATATGTGATGAAACATGTGATGCCAAATTTTGCAAAAGATCTTGAAATCTGTGCAGCTGCATTGAAGAATGAGGCAGGTATGGTAGGAGCCGTATATTATTGCATACAGCAGGAAAGAGCGTGTGATTGTTGAAAGTAGTTTCCGTGGATGGGAAGATGCCCGGATTGTACTTTCAGAAAGGGGCGATTTTTATACGGATTACCGTCGGGAGCTGGGGGAAAAGAATTTTCTTATTCTTCCGGGGGTGGAGGCTACTGCAGTATTGTTTGATGATGAGGGAAATACGGTCAGACTGCATCATATGAATGGAATTCTCGGAACAGAAAGCATGCAAAAAGGTGCATTGGAAAGTACCTTTTCACATATGGAAAAAGTAGAGCCTGATATTTATTACGGGACGGACTGGGATGGAAATAAAACAGGGAAAAAACTTGCAGAGAGATTAAAGAATCATGGTTGTATCGTGACTTATAATCACCCAATCTGGTCACGTGTAAGGCCGGAAGATTTTATCAATATTCCGGATATCAATATGTTGGAGATTTTTAATTATAACACCGTTAATGAGTGTGGTACGGGGTATGATGTGACCTATTGGGATCTGATGCTTCGCAGTGGCAGGCATATCAATGCGGATGCGACAGATGATAATCATAATGGAGGAAGTTTTCCGGATTCTTTTGGAGAATATATTGTTGTGCAGGCGGAAGAACTTTCCCATGAAGCAATCTGCCAGGCAATTTTGAATGGGGAATATTATTCTTCTTCAGGACCGGAAATATATGACTGGAAGGTGGAAAATAACCAGTTTGTCGTTAATTGCAGTGCAGTAGAACGCATCAATATGATTGTTGGCGGACCAGTAGCTTTGGGTGTGACCCGGTTGGCGGAACATGGAGTCCCTCTGACAGAAGCATTTTATCCGTTAACAGGAAAAGAAACATATATTCGTGCAGAATGTATAGATGAACATGGGCACACGGCATGGACAAATCCTATCTGGTTGTCAGAATTTGCAAAAAGGAGGAAATAAGAGATGAATGTATTTGATAAAATAAAAGGCGGTTTGATCGTCTCCTGTCAGGCATTGGAGACCGAGCCTCTTTACAGTTCAAAAATTATGGCGAGGATGGCATTTGCAGCAAAAGAAGGCGGTGCCGTTGGAATTCGCGCAAATACACCGGAAGACATTATTGCAATTAAAAAGGAAGTGGATCTTCCAGTGATCGGTTTATATAAAGTAGACTATGATAATTCGGAAATTTATATCACACCAACCATGAAAGAAATTGATGCTATCATGACAGCCGCACCGGATATTATTGCATTGGATGCAACAAACCGAAAAAGACCGGATGGAAGCACCATAGAAACATTTTTCCCGGAAGTGCGTAAAAAGTACCCGGATATGATCTTTATGGCAGATTGTGCGTCTTATGAAGATGGCATGCGTGCACAGAAACTTGGGTTTGACATTGTTGGAACCACACTTTGTGGTTATACGCCGGATACCAAAGGTACAGAAATTCCGTGCTTTCCAATGTTAGAAAAGCTGGCACAGGATTTGACAATTCCGCTGATTGCAGAGGGTGGAATCTGGGAGCCGCAGCAGTTACAGAAAGCATTTGCGTGTGGTGCATATGCGGCAGTGATTGGTACCGCAATCACAAGACCACGGGAAATTACAAAAAGATTTGTAAATGCAATTACAAAATAAAAGCGATTCACGAATACGAAAAGGAAGCCTGTTTAAATCGGCTTCCTTTTTGGTAAAACGGTGCGCAGATTTTATAGGATATACTATTTTCTTGACTAATATTACTGGGAAATGTAAAATATGAAGTAAAATACCACGTTGATTTTTACAGAGCGGAAAATGTCGACAAATACAGAAAATGCCCGGCAGCTTCCGACTGCCGGCGTTTTTAAAAAGCAGGTAACCAGGAGAATTTGAAATTGCATGACAAATCGTTAAAAGAGTTATGTGGGCAGTTATCCATATCGATTGCTACCGGTCGTAACTGGGTAAAGCTTGGAAAGATAACTCCCCAATATATAAAAAACGGGGTGCCCTATTTTGATGAAAAGCATATTGCAATCATAGAAAATGAAATCCGGTCAGGAAAAAAATGTGGCATTAAAAAGCCGCAGAAATAAAAAAATATGTTTCCGGAAATGCGTTATATCGTTCTTATGTTTCCCAAAACTGCAAGAACCTTACCGTTTTGCAGAAACTGCTCTCCGAGATAACACGGGAACAAATTTTGCTGACCTCTGATGTGATATCCTATTTTGTGGCAGACTGTGCGCTGCAGTTATTCGGACAGAAACCATTGTTTTTCCAATATCTGCAGGGGAAAATTTCTATAGGGAAATATGACATCTTACTGGATGCATTGATCGGTGACAGACAAAGGGCAATGGATTTCTGTCAGAAATATCCGGCATTTTTTTCACATGAATACATCTGGGAGCCGGGAGAAGACATTCTGGGACTTATATATCTTTCCTGTAAAAATATGGGAAGCCGGAAAGCGCGCGGTTCGTATTATACACCCACAAAAGTTGTAAAAAAGCTGATTTCTCATCTGGATATCGAACATATAGGAAAAGTGTTGGATCCGTGCTGCGGTACCGGAAATTTCCTGCTTCAGCTGCCGGAAAGTGTGGATCTGGCAGATATTTATGGCACGGATACCGATGCGGTGAGTATCTGTATCGCACGACTCAATATGGCTCTGAAATATCCGGACGCGGATGTTGAGGAGATCTGCGAACATATTACAGAGAAGAATTTCCTCACAGAATATGACAGAACAGGATTTGATACCATCATTGGAAATCCGCCGTGGGGCTATGCTTTTTCCAATGAAGACAAAGCAGTGTTAAAGACCAGATATGCCACGGCTTCCGGAAGAAATACCGAGTCCTATGATGTTTTTATCGAACGGGCTCTGGAGATTCTTGTTCCGGATGGAACGCTGGCTTTTGTGCTGCCGGAAGCGGTCTTAAATGTAAAGGCACATATGCGTATCCGCACAATTCTGCTTCAGGGAAGTTTTGTAAAATCCTTACGTTTCTGGGAGATATGTTTGACGGGGTACAGTGTCCCTGCATCCTGTTGCAGCTTATTGCGACCGGAAAGCCTTTGTCAACGGTGGGGATGCGGATAGAAGACCGGACACGTACATTTATCATAGCAATGGAGCGGACGGTAGTGCCGGAAAATTTCAGTTTTCGGATGACAGATGAAGAGTATCGTGTGCTGGAGAAAATAAAAATTCCATTCCCGTCTGTTATCTGCCGATCATGCAGATTTTGCACTTGGCATTGTTACCGGAAACAACAAAAAGTTTCTCTCCACAGAGAAAACGGAACATTCGGAGATGGTACTGAAAGGTACAGATATTTGCAAATACCACATAAATCCGGCAAAACAGTATCTGCGGTTTGAACCGGAACAGTTTCAGCAGGTTGCACCTCTGGAGATATACCGGGCACCGGAAAAACTGTTGTACCGTTTTATCAGCAATCAGCTGGTGGTGGCTTATGATGACCGGCAGATACTTTCCTTGAATAGCTGCAACATTGTGATCCCAAAGATCGAGGGAATGCAGATCAAATATATTCTGGCAATTTTAAATTCCAGTGTTTCTCAGTTTGTTTATCAGAAGGAATTCCATTCCATAAAAGTATTGCGGGCGCATATGGAGCATATTCCGATTCCGCGTGTTGGGAAAGCGATACAGAATGAAATTATAGCGATGACCGAGCCGCTGATTCATGGAATGGGAAAGAGGCAGCAGAGACTTGCCAGAAACGGCTGGATTGCAGAATCATGGATTTGTTCCGGTTATCCGCGGAGGAACAGTGGATCATCCGGCATGCTTTACATTAACCTATAAAGGACAGAAATGTACAAAAAGACAAAAATAAAGGCACTAAACCGAAATAAAAGACAAATTAAAGGCGTTAAACTATAAAATTGACGCATAAACGACATTACAAAATACTGTTGATTTATCAGACGATTTAATAATGAAAGCAGCTGTTTTTTGTCTTCGGTGTAAATTAACAGACCATTACAGGTGCGAACGATGGTAAGAATCTGCCCGGCAAAGAGATCACTCTGTTCGAATGTATGCAGCAGAAGTTCCTGCATATGGGAGGGTACGGACAGGAAAACGGTCTCTACCTGTTCCATTGGATGGAGGGAGACATTTGCATCTGCAAATAATTTCCCAAGGCATTGTTCCTGTTCCACCTGTGCAGCTGTCTTGTCCACAATAAAAAATCCATCGGCATCCTTCGGCATATGCAAAGACTGGACGGCGCGCTGCACCTGTTTGGTCAGGGCATCCGATGCCGGATACAGAGATTCAAAATAACTCATAAAATCGGCAGCTTTTCGAAAGTGCCGGTTTTTTCCGTTTTGGGTAAGTTCGGTCATGAGAATCCGGCGAATGATGCTTTCGCATGTCTCGCGGGAAGGATTTTTGCGCAGCTGGTTTTTCTGATTCAAAATGGGATCTCCTTTGTTACAGTTTCAGATTATCTTTACTATATACTATTTTCTTGACGAATTCCACAGGAAAGGTAGAATACGAAGTGAAATACCACGTTAATTTTTATGGAGCGGAAAATGTCGACAAATACAAAAAAGAGTAAATCATCAGAAGAAACATTGGAAAAACTGTGCGCTTTCATTAATGAAAAAGGCGGCATCGTAAAAAAGGAAGAATTTGCGGCACTTGATGTGGATTACCGCAAGATTCTGGAATTTGTGGAAGCCGGGACACTGGTGCGGATAAAAACGGTTATTATACCGACCGGATCGACCGCTTTTCCGAGGAAGAACTGATCGCACGGCTGTTTCCGGATGCGCGTCTGTGCATGGAAAGTGCGCTCTATGCGTATGGATATATCCGGGAAAAGCCTTACGGATGGCACTTAGCGGTGGATAAAAATACATCCAAGTCGCGGTTTAAGATGGATTATCCGAAAGTAATTCCATACTATACAGAGCCGGAAGCTTTGGAACTTGGTTCCACAACGATTGAGCAGAATGGACTGATGTTTCAGATTTATGATAAGGAACGGATGATCTGTGACTGCCTGAAATATGAGGCAAAGCTTGACCGGGCGATTTTCCGGGAGGCGGTCCAGTCCTATATCCGGGACAATGATAAAGATATTTCCATGCTGATGGAATATGCCAGAGCGCGAAAAGTAACAGGAAAGGTACAGAGTCTGATCGGAGTGTGGCTGTAATGAAAGTCGGTGTATGTGAGGCAACAGAACTGAAAAAGAGAAGCGAAATGCTCTCCATTCCATTTGCAGATCTCCTGTGGGGATATGCGGTGGAAGATCTGATGCTGCGTGTCAGTACGTCTGCATACCGTGAATTTTTATGGCTGATGAGCCTGCCGCTTCTGGGAGAAGAAGCATACCGGCAGCGCGCCAAGAAGCGCATCCGCTTTTTTTTATAAGGGAAGTGAGGAAGAACTCACGCCGGACAAACTGCAGCCCGGTCAGCGATTATCCATCGCAATGGGCGAACATATCAAAACAACACTTTTTGCAAAAGAAAATGCACAGAAAATCCATTGGGAAGGTACGGTGACGGCATTGAGCGGCGGAATCCGGCTTAGCATGACCGCCGGGTATTTTGATATGAAAGTTCCGCTGAATATTGAGATCTACAGTTTTGGTGCGGTCAGCCAGATTCCGGGAACCAGGGAAGAAGAACTGATTGCAGTGGGCGGAGGCAGAACAATTTCCTATCTGGTGTATTCGCCGGAGAGTGAACTAAGCTATGATCTGTTTGCGATCATGGACAAGCTGGAACTGATCGGCAGCATGGGAAGTTATTATGATGCATACCGGCTGCTCCGGACACAGCCGCTCAGCGGGCGTTATGTGCTGGAGGAACTGACGGTGCTTACCGCTGCATCTCCGAAGATGCGAAAAGAGCAGAGATTAAAGCAGCTGGACGGATACCGGGCTTACACATATATGCGCAAGCGCTGGGAAAAGTATCTGCGTAACCATGGCTGGCAGAGGTTCCCTGGGAAGACGCAATCGATCTGATTCTGGTGTTTGTGTCCCCGATCTGGGAGAGTCTTTGCCGCAATGAGATCTTTTTTGATGACTGGATGCCGGAACTTGGCCGGTTCTTAGGATAGTGGAGGAAATATGCTGGAACAAAAACTAAATGAACTGGAACAATCGGACATCTATCCGTTTCATATGCCAGGGCATAAACGTGCATTCCTGCCTTTTGCAATCCCTATGCCATTGACATTACGGAAATTGAGGGATTTGACAATCTTCACCATGCAACCGGAATCCTGCAGGAGGCGCAGCAGAAAGCGGCAGATCTGTATGGTGCAAAAAAAACGTATTATCTGGTAAACGGAAGTACCTGCGGACTTCTTGCGGCGATCAGTGCAGCAGTCCCACGGGCGAAAAAATCCTTGTGGCGAGAAACTGTCACAAAGCAGTATATCACGCGATGTATCTGCGGCAGCTGGTTCCTGTTTATCTGTATCCGGAAGATACCGCCTACGGCATCCAGGGGCAGGTAACACCACAGATGGTGCGAAAGCAGCTGGAACAGACACCGGATATCCGGGCTGTTGTCATTACTTCCCCGACATACGACGGGGTCGTATCGGATATCAAAAACATTGCGGATACCGTGCATGCATATGGGATTCCGCTGATCGTGGATGAAGCGCATGGAGCGCATTTCGGGTTTCCCCGGAGTTCCGGAAAATGCCACAAGGCTTGGTGCGGATGCCGTGATTATGAGTGTACACAAAACACTTCCCGCATTTACACAGACCGCATTGCTGCATCTGTGTTCCGACCGGATCGCGGAGAAAAAGGTCGCACAATTTCTGGGGATTTATGAGACAAGTTCTCCCGTCATACCTTCTGATGGCGGGGGATTGAAAAAAGTCTGCAGATCATAGAAAAAGACCGGGAAATGCTGTTTGCTGCATACAGCAGAAGGCTTGCAGAGTTTCGGGATAAGACCAAAAATCTGAAAACACTGCAGGTATTACAGCCCTCCGATTTTTCAAAACAGGAGGCGTTCTCATTTGATCCGGGAAAACTTCTGATTCTGACCGGAAACAGCATGAGCGGACAGGCCCTTCAGGAGATATTGCTGCAGGAATATGGTCTGCAGATGGAGATGGCAAGTGGAAACTATGTGGTTGCCATGACTTCCATTATGGATACGGACGAAGGGTTTGCGCGGCTTTCGGATGCACTGGAATGTATTGATGGAACGGTTCATAAGAAGGAAGAGACCAGCGAGATTTCACCGCGGGAGATTTACCGGGAACAAAAAACCGTCATGACGATAGATCAGGCACTGGACGCAGAACAAAAAACGGTCCGGCTGGAGGAAGCCACAGGAGAGGTGAGCGGGGATTATGTGTATCTGTATCCACCCGGAATTCCGATTCTTGTGCCTGGCGAAGCGATTGACGTGCAGACCGCAGAAACGATCCGGCATTGTATCCGGCTGGGCCTGGAGGTAGAGGGACTGCCGGATTTGACGTGTATAAACGTTGTGAAATGACGGCAAATATATTATACTAGAGGAAAGAGATCAATGGGCAAAATTTATTGTGTCATGGGAAAGAGTTCTTCCGGAAAAGACAGTATCTACAGCCGGATTATGCAGCAGGGGAATCCTGCACTTTTACGCATTGTACCGTATACCACCCGGCCTCGCCGAGAGGGAGAGACGGATGGCAGGGAATATGTATTTACAGATGAGACACATGTACAGCAGCTGGAAAGCGCAGGCAAGGTGATCGAGCTGCGGGCCTATCACACGGTCTATGGGATCTGGAAATATTTTACGGTAGATGATGGAAGAATTGACCTGTCGGCGCACAGTTATCTGTATATTGTGACACTGGAAGGGTATCAGAAAATACAAAGATACTTGGAAGCTCACAGGTAGTGCCGATTTATATAGAAGTGGAGGATGGCGAGCGGCTGCTTCGGGCGATTGCCAGGGAGCGGCAGCAGAAAACTCCGCAGTATGAGGAAATGTGCCGGAGATTTCTTGCGGATGCAGCCGATTTCCGAGGAAAAACTGACAGAGGCAGGCATCACACGACGGTTTATAAATAAGGATATGGAAGGAACCATCCGGGAGATCACGGAATATATCCGGCGGGATATGTCCGGGATGGAGAATAGGATAAGAGGATTTCTATATGGCGATAAAGTAAACGATATATCCGCGGTCAATCAGGTACCGGAGGCCACAAAACAGTAGAAGGCGACGGCTCGTTCAAGTTTACACTTGCAAGTGCGATCACAGATGCGGATCTGCAGGCAAAAGTGGATGAACTGCTCAGTGATATTACGGCGCAGGGAAACCGTCTTGCGGAGCACATGGACATCCGGGATATGAAAAAGTACCGTGGACTGATAAAAGACTTTCTGAATGAAGTAGTTTACCGTTCCCACCGGTTTTCAAGGGAAAATTTTCTTGACCGCAGGGGACGCCACCGGGTATATGGCATTATCCGCCTGATCGATAAGAATCTGGATGAATTGGCAGGCGAACTGGTGGCAGACGAAAAGGATCATATTTCGATTCTGGACCGTATTGGGGAAATTAAAGGACTTTTGCTTGATATTTTGACCTAGACAGATACAAGGAGGGGATGGTTATGGCAGGATTTTCAGACATCATTGGACATGAACAGATCATCGGGCATTTGAAGAATGCAATTGCCCTCGACAAAGTCAGCCATGCATATATTTTTAACGGACCAAAGCTTTCCGGAAAAATGATGCTTGCAGAGGCTTTTGCATGGCACTGCAATGTGAGGGAGAAGGGACAAGACCATGCCTTTTATGCCGCTCCTGCAAACAGGCGGTGGATCATAATCAGCCCGATATCATCTATGTATCCCACGAAAAGCCGAATACCATCGGGGTGGACGATATCCGTACCCAGATCAATAACGATATTGTGATAAAACCATACAGCAGCCGCTACAAAGTGTATATTGTGGATGAGGCGGAAAAAATGAACCAGCAGGCACAGAATGCATTGCTGAAAACAATCGAGGAACCGCCGGCATATGCTGTCATCCTGCTTCTGACCACAAATGCGGACAGTTTTCTGCCAACGATTTTATCGCGCTGCATTACACTGAATCTCAAAGTGGTAAAAGAAGATGTGATCAAATCTTACTTGATGAAAACGTATCACATTCCGGATTACCAGGCAGATGTCTGTGCCGCATTTCCCAGGGAAATGTAGGGAAAGCCATTCAGCTGGCATCTTCCGAAGAATTTGGGGAACTGAAAGCATCGGTGCTGCAGCTGATGAAGCGTCTGGAAGATATTGATCTGTATGAAATGACAGCAGCAGTAAAGCAGATTGCAGAGTATAAGCTGACGGTCAATGATTATTTTGACCTCATGATGATCTGGTTCCGCGATGTACTTTACATGAAAGCAACCAATGATGTAAACGGACTCATTTTTAAGGATGAGGTTTATGACATAAAAAAACAGGCAGCAAAGCGGTCGTATCAGGGAATTGAGACGATCATCCGTGCACTTGAGACAGCGAAAGTCCGGATTTCGGCAAATGTAAATTTCGATCTTGTGATTGAGCTGCTGTTACTGACAATTAAGGAGAATTAATATGATAAAAGTGGTAGGAATCCGTTTTCAGCGTGCGGGAAAGATTTATTATTTTGACCCGCTGGACTATGATCTGGAGACGGCGATGCACGTCATCGTGGAGACGGCGCGCGGCATAGAGATGGGAACAGTGCTGATCCCACCCAAAGAGGTGGATGACGATAAGGTTGTCCAGCCTTTGAAACCGGTGATCCGTATTGCGACAGACGATGACGAAAAAGTTATAGAAAAAAATAAAGAAAAAGAAGCGGAAGCCTATGTGATCTGCAAGGAAAAAATTGCAAAGCACGGGCTGGATATGAAACTGGTTGCAGCGGAATATACATTTGACAACAATAAGCTTTTGTTCTACTTTACGGCAGACGGACGAATTGATTTCCGTGAGCTGGTCAAGGATCTGGCTTCGGTGTTCCGCACCCGTATCGAATTGCGGCAGATTGGTGTGCGCGATGAGACAAAGATGCTTGGCGGTATCGGAATCTGTGGGAGGGAACTGTGCTGCAGATCCTATCTGACCGATTTTGTACCGGTATCCATCAAGATGGCAAAGGAACAGAATCTGTCCTTAATCCGACAAAAATTTCGGGTGTATGCGGCAGACTCATGTGTTGTCTGAAGAACGAGCAGGAAACATACGAATACTTAAACAGCCGTCTGCGTCGGTGGGAGATTCGGTAATCACACCGACGGAATGCATGGAGAAGTGTCCGGTGTTAATGTGCTGCGTCAGCTGGTTAAGGTTGTTGTGGATAACGGAGAAGAAAAAGAACTGCAGGAATATGCAGTAGATGATCTGAAGTTTACATCGCGGCGCCGCAGGGATGTCCGTGTAACGGATGAGGAAATGAAAGAGCTGGAAGGGCTTGAGGATAACGGAAGCACGGAGGAAGAAAACGACGTCCGCAGCGGGAGAACCGCAGGGAAAACAACCGTGGCAAATACCGCAGAGAGCAAAACGATGCGTCACCGGAGACGGATGTCGGAAGCGAAAGCCGTGAGAATCGTGAGAAAAACGATAGCGGCGAGAAACGCGAGTATCGTGACCGCAGTAACTATCGCGGCAAAAAGCGCGAATACCGCGACCGGAATGACAACGGTGAGAAACGCGAGTACCGGGAACGCAGCAATTACCGTGGCAGAAACTATAATCGTGACCGCGGAGAGAATGCCGACCGTGAAAATAGTGGCGAGGGAGGAGAAAAACGTGAATACCGCGGAGAGCGGAATTTCCGGCGCCATCGAAACTACGACAGAAAGAATTATCAGGGTGGAAACAACGAACGTGGAGAACAAAAACGAGGTGACAATCCACAGTCATGAACGACTGGATGAACTTCATAGAAACGGATACTGGATCATTCAGGATCCGGGACGGTTCTGTTTTGGCATGGATGCAGTGCTGCTGTCCGGCTTTGCGAAAGTAAAGCCCGGGGAACGGGCACTGGATCTGGGTACCGGAACCGGGATCATACCAATTCTGCTGGAGGCAAAGACCAAAGGGGAACATTTTACCGGGCTGGAAATTCAGCCGGAGAGTGCAGATATGGCGGCGCGAAGCGTCGCTACAATCATCTGGAAGAGAAAATTACGATTGTGACCGGAGATATCAAGGAGGCTTCTGCGCGTTTCGGAGCCGGATCGTTTGAAGTAATCACAACGAATCCGCCGTATATGATCGGGCAGCATGGAATCCAGAATGATGCCAGTGCCAAGACGATTGCAAGGCATGAGGTTCTCTGCGATCTGGATGATATCCTGCGTGAGAGTGCAAAGATGTTAAAGCAGGGCGGACGATTTTACATGGTACACAGGCCCTTCCGCCTTGCGGAATTTTCAGTAAGATGGTGGCATATCATATCGAGCCGAAGCGCATGCGGCTGGTCTATCCGTTTGTGGATAAGGAGCCGAATATGGTGCTGATAGAGGGGCTGCGGGGCGGCAAATCCCGTCTGACGGTGGAAAAACCACTCATTGTATACAAAGAGCCGGGGGTATATATGCCGGAGATTTATGATATTTACGGATATTAAAAACCGTGGTGCATGTTAAGATGCATCACGGTTTTTTGTGGGCAGGAGAACGTAATAAATTTACCTGATTTTATCATTGAGGGTCCTCCTTTAATATAGTTACTTCTTTTTGTATAAAAGTATCTAATTCCTTTTTGTGTTGTACATTTATGTTGTAGATATATATGGCTGAGAATATCAAAACGAAAACGGTAATGATGATACAGATCGTTTTTATATTCCATGTAAAACACACATTTCTTTTGCTTATCAATAGATTGCTACCGAAAAATAATCGTTTACCAGTTCCTGTGGATCTCCCAAACTTGTGAAGACAAGCTGTTCATAATTGAGAGAATCCTGTTGCGCTGCATAAGAAATGACAGCG
>ENA-OQAS01000930-OQAS01000930.1-human-gut-metagenome-genome-assembly--contig:-NODE-930-length-14579-cov-1.911708_pt1 | contig 14579 bp, 19 predicted proteins | sample MGYA00242733_ERZ504523 | MGnify/ENA primary metagenome ERZ504523 (study PRJEB26092, sample SAMD00036239) | human gut metagenome | host: Homo sapiens | study: EMG produced TPA metagenomics assembly of... | reverse complement strand
GGCCTGCACGACGTCTACGAACCGCTCGACCCGCCTTACCGCCGCGAAATACCTATCTTCAAGCCGAGCGACCGTATCGGACAGCCTTACATCCAGGTAGACCCGAAAAAGATTGTGGGCATCGTGGAAACCAACTGGCCGGACGAAGCCCGCTCTTTCGCCGCTGCGACCCGCTGACCGACAAAATCGGACAGAACGTAGCCGACTTCCTTGCCGCAGATATGAAACGCGGTATCATCCCTTCCACCTTCCTCCCGTTACAGTCGGGCGTAGGCAACATTGCCAACGCAGTATTAGGTGCTTTGGGACGTGACAAGACGATTCCGGCATTCGAGATGTACACAGAGGTTATCCAGAACTCCGTTATCGGACTGATTCGCGAAGGCCGCGTGAAGTTTGGCAGTGCCTGCTCACTGACCGTAACCAACGACTGCCTGAACGGTATATACGAGGATATGGACTTCTTCCGCGACAAGCTGGTTCTCCGCCCGTCGGAAATATCCAACAGTCCCGAAGTGGTGCGCCGTTTAGGTATTATCTCCATCAACACGGCCATCGAAGCCGACCTCTACGGAAACGTAAACTCCACCCATATCGGCGGCACGAAGATGATGAACGGTATCGGCGGTTCGGGCGACTTTACGCGCAACGCCTACATCTCCATCTTCACCTGCCCGTCCGTAGCCAAAGAAGGCAAAATCAGCGCCATCGTACCGATGGTATCCCATGTGGACCACAGCGAGCATGATGTCAACATCATCGTTACCGAACAAGGTGTTGCCGACCTGCGCGGCAAGAGCCCGAAAGAACGTGCACAGGCAATCATCGAGAACTGTGTTCATCCGGACTACAAGAATATCCTGTGGGATTATCTGAAACTGACCGACGGCAAGGCGCAGACTCCTCACTCCATGCGTGCCGCTCTGGCTATGCACGCCGAACTGGCAAAAGCGGGATATGAAGAATGTGGACTGGGCACAGTATAAATAAAGACAGTTCCTTCCGTTAAAAAGACCTTTCAGGCACGGGATTACGCGGATTGCACGGATAAAAAGTGCAGCATGGATTAAACTGAAAAAATCCGTGCAACCTGCGTAATTCCGTGCCTGAAAAATAAAGTTCACACCAACCGGCCATTCATCGGATAAGCATGTCACAGACTGCATCCTGGAATTTACGCGCCTCCCTGCCGGAAAGCACATTCTGATTCATAATGGCAAAAGCAATGTGGTGTCCGTTATTCGCCTTCAAATAACCAGCCAGGCAGTTATAGCCGTAAAAGAACCGGTCTTGGCATGCACATTCTTATAAGAAGGCGTCCCTTTCCTCATACGGTTCTTCAGTGTTCCGTCCACTCCGCCGATAGGCAACGCCTTATACAGTTTCTGAAACACATCCGTGCGTGAATAAGCAAATTTCAAGAAAGCGACTAAAAGTTCAGAGGAGATGTAGTTATAGTTGGAAAGCCCGCAACCGTCTGCCAGATTATAGCGGTCGGGGAGATAACCCAGCTTTCCGATTAACTGACGGACAGCCGAAAGCCCGTCCGCAGCCGAAACATGCCTGCCGCCCGTAAACTGTGCACCCAAACGGCATAACAGAGCTTCTGCATTCAGATTATCGCTCTCCTTCATTATCCGGTTGACTACCGCCTGTACAGAAGTGCTATAAGATGCCATTCGCACTGAAACACTGTCTTTTTGAAACTCGCGGAAAGAATAATCCGACAGACAATGAATGCCTTTTGCCCGTAAACGCTCCAGGAAGGTGTGCATAAAGAAATCCTGAGAAGAGTAGATATTCACCGTACCGGTACGCCTCCCATCCACATTACCCGATACCGCCAGTTCATTGCCGTTCTCCAGCCAGTTGCGGGATACGCGGAAACGTCCGGCAGAGGGAGTACGGGTTTTCGTTGTATTGGCCAGCGTGTAATAAGACGAAGCGGGCGTACATTCCAAACGTGCCGTATCACCTTGTGCACCGGGAAAAGCGGTCACCGTAACCACTCCTTTATCGAGCATCAGCGGCGACAGGTACGGCTGAAAAGAATGGGGCGTATCGTCCCACAGCCAGCCGCTTCCCCAATACAGGGAGTCTTTCATGGAAACATCGCCATATATCCTGCCTTGAACCACAGAGAAAGCAGCCGCGCCACGCTGCCGACCAAAGAATCCAGCGCCTCGTCGTCAAACTCAGGGTCGAAGCCGCCGACAACGTATATATCCCCTTTCAGCGTATCACGCTCAATCACTCCCTTATACCAGACTTCCGTACGGAAAGGCTCGTCCGCCTCAGGACGCGCAAGCGCCGTAATCGTAGTCAGCAGCTTCATTGTAGAGGCCGGACGGGAAAGTTTATCCGCCTGATAATCATACAGAACCTTATTGGCGGTCAAGTCGTATGCTGAAACAGATACATTGGAGCCTGCGGGCAATTGATACTTATCAATGTATCCAGTTGCGAAGACAAAGAGTTTGTTTCAGGTGATATTCCTGTGCAGGCAATACACAGGGAATAAACGTCAAAATCAATACAATCGGGAATAAACAATATTTTCTCATCTTCTTACAAGCTATCATTCAGTTTCTCTGTTATCCGGCTGTTTCCGGCAACCGGCTTCTCAAACCGTCCTTTACATTGATTGCAAACATACTCCCAATGGTTAGTTCCCGGAGCGGTAGCGGCCAACAAAGAAACGATAATCGCTGCAACAGCCCTCATCCGATGTCCTTTCCTAAGCATAAATTTAATATCAGAAGAACCGCAGAAAGGACAGTATTTCAATTGTTCAGGAATCATCTGGTTTTGCTCCAACAAGCTGATTGCCGTCTCATAGTCTCTTTCATCAACCAATATGTCCACTCCTGTCAGATTATCTACTTGTAATCCGGCTAACAGTGTGGACATATTCTCATTCCTCAGCATGGAATCAATACCTTCATTCCGTAACGCTCCCTGAACAATGTGGGCTTGAGTTGCAGAATCGCAAGTCATCAGCTTCACGATTTTCATAACACCCCGTATTTTGTCTATCAAAGCGCTTCCTTAAAGATTTCGCCTACCGTAGGATGCGGGAATACCATCTTTTTCCATTCCGAGGCCGTCAGTTTGAGTTCGACAGCCATACCGGCCAGCGTGATAATCTCCGAAGCCGGATTGCCCAGCACATGTGCTCCCAAAACGGTATCATCTTCCGCCAGCAACAACTTGCACATACCGTTAATGCCCTCATTCTCCGCGACAAATCGACCGGAATAAGCCATAGGCAGCTTGACGGCACGATAAGGAATACCCTTTCTTTGCAAGGCCTCTTCCGTATCTCCCACACCCGCAATCTCAGGATTGGTATACACTACACCGGGAATAGCCCTGTAACTCATACAGTCTTTCTTCCCCAGCACGGCATGTACCGCCACTTCCGCCTCGCGCACAGCGGTATGGGCCAGCAAAGAAAATCCGGTTAAATCCCCGCAGGCATATACCCCGGAACGGAAGTCTGCATCTGTCCGTCCACCTGTATATTTCCGCGCGCCGTTTTATCTAAATTCAGGTTCTCCAATCCGAAGCCTTTCGTTACGGGACGGCGGCCGACGCTCATCAATAATCTTTCCGCAATTACACAACCCGCACCTTCGGCATTTTCATAATTTACCTGTATCTGCTGCGTGTCTCCATTTCCGGACGCAACTTCGGACAGTGCCACCACCTTTGTGTCCAGCATGAATTTAATGCCGCGCTTGGCATACTCCGCACGAAGCATGGCCGACAGCTCCTTGTCCATTCCACCCAATATCTCGTCCAGCATCTCGATGACAGTGACCTCTACCCCCAGGCTGTTGAAGAATGAGGCCAAACTCCATACCGATTACCCACCGCCGATAATGGCCAGCGACTTTGGAAGCTCCTTATTGTCCAACGCATCGCGATGCGTCCAGTAAGGCACCGTATCCACTCCGGGAATGGGCGGAATAAATGTTTCCGAACCTGTGCAGAGCAATAGATTATCGCATTCATAAGTTTCGTCACCGCACAGAACATGATTCTTATCTATGACGGAAGCCTCGCCGGTCACGATGGTTACATTGCCGGCAGTCAGTTTTCCTTTGACACCCAACACCAGTTTCCGCACAACCTTCTGCTTGCGTGCTATAATCTTGGACAAATCAAACGAAACTTCCGACACGCTGACCGCGTATTTGGATGCGTGGCATGCATTGTCATACGTTTTTGCAGAGTACAATAAAGTCTTGGTAGGAATACACCTTCGTTCAGACACACTCCGCCAAGATTCCGCTTTTCAAAAAGCACAACACTCAAACCGGCCTTTCCGGCTGTTTCCGCAGCCGTATATCCCGCAGGACCGCCGCCGATAATGGCAACTTGATATTTCATAGTTCTTACATTTATGGATTTCTGCATGCAAGATACGACAAGAAATTCAGAAAAAAAAGCGTAATGCCTTACATAATTATCATCTTATTGCGACATACGCTGCTCAAGCAGGCGGATAAACTCTTCCTCTTTGACGGGAAGAAGCGCTGCACACTTACCCTCGCCATACCTCACCAGGACATAGCGCATAACGCAAATCCGCCTATCTGCATGGAGGAAGTGCGCTCTACCGACGTAATATCCTTCAGCAGGATTTCCTTCCCCCGTGAAAACCGGCCGAAAAACAGCAACAGTTTATTATCGGCAGTAACGGTATAGGTAGTATGAATCAACTTCTCGATACTGACAACCAGCAGAAGCATAAAAAGGACAGCGATGAGAATTTGCTTTCCCAAAGGCCGTAAACGGCTATTGCACCTGCCAAAGCAACAAACAAATACTGTCCGGCAGCGATACGCGCATGAAAAATTCGATTCATTTTATCCGGTTTTTGCTGCTAAGGTAGGTATTTTTACGAATTAATGCCCATAAGGGAGACAAGGAACGTACTTATTTTGTAGTTTTGCGGTGTTAAATACACGAAACTATGGTAAGAAAGTTCGATTTCCTCGTTATCGGCTCCGGAATTGCCGGTATGAGTTTTGCGCTGAAAGTGGCGCATAAAGGAACAGTAGCCCTCATCTGCAAGGCCGGCCTGGAAGAGGCAAACACTTATTTCGCACAAGGCGGGATAGCCTCCGTCACCAATCTGGCGGTAGACAATTTCGACAAGCATATCGAAGACACCATGATTGCCGGAGACTGGATAAGCGACCGTGCAGCCGTAGAAAAGGTAGTGCGCAATGCTCCCGGACAAATCAGTGAACTCATTAAATGGGGAGTGAATTTCGACAAAAAAGATAACGGAGAATTCGACCTGCACAAAGAAGGCGGACACTCGGAATTCCGCATCCTGCACCACAAGGACAATACGGGTGCGGAGATACAGGAAAGCCTGATTGAAGCCGTGAAGCAGCACCCCAACATCACCGTATTTACCAATTTCTTTGCGGTGGAAATCATTACGCAGCACCACTTGGGCATTATCGTCACCCGCTATACTCCGGGCATCAAATGCTATGGCGCCTATGTGCTGAACGAAAATACCGGAGAGGTAGATACGTTCCTCTCCAAAGTAACCATCATGGCTACGGGCGGTTGCGAAGCTGTATACCGCAACACCACCAACCCGCTGGTGGCCACGGGCGACGGCATCGCATGGTCTACCGTGCCAAAGGCGCCGTAAAGGACATGGAGTTTATCCAGTTCCACCCCACCGCCCTCTATCATCCGGGCGACCGCCCCTGCTTCCTGATAACGGAAGCCATGCGCGGCTACGGCGGCGTGCTCCGTACCATGGACGGCAAGGAGTTCATGCAGAAGTACGACCCGCGTCTTTCACTCGCCCCGCGCGACATCGTGGCACGTGCCATCGACAACGAGATGAAGCAGCGCGGCGACGAGCATGTGTACCTGGATGTCACCCACAAAGACCCCGAAGAAACCAAGAAACACTTCCCGAATATCTATAAGAAATGCCTCAGCATAGGCATCGACATTACAAAAGACTACATTCCGGTAGCCCCTGCGGCACACTATCTCTGCGGCGGTATCAAGGTAGACCTGGACGGACAGTCCAGCATCCGCCGCCTGTATGCCATCGGCGAATGCTCTTGCACCGGTCTTCACGGCGGCAACCGCCTGGCTTCCAACTCATTGATTGAAGCGGTAGTTTATGCCGATGCAGCCGCCAAGCATGCGTTGAGCGTATTGGAACGTTATGATTTCAACGAAGACATCCCCGAATGGAACGACGAGGCACCATCTCCAACGAAGAGCGTGTGCTCATTACGCAAAGCATGAAGGAAGTGAACCAGATTATGGAATCCTACGTAGGCATCGTCCGCAGCAACACCCGCCTGACCCGCGCATGGAACCGCCTGGATATTCTTTACGAGGAGACGGAAAAACTGTTCAAGAGCAGCAAGGCCACCCGCGAGCTTTGCGAACTGCGCAACATGATTAACGTAGGATACCTGATTACCCGCCAGGCCATGGAGCGCAAGGAAAGCCGCGGACTGCACTATACGATAGACTATCCGCATCCGCAGAAATAACATTATAAATTAAAAGCGGCCGAAAACCGGTTGCCGAATGAACCGGAATAAGTTGCAGAGAGAATATGAAAAAAGGCGCGGATTATACGAAACGGACAAAATATGCCGTATGCTTTCGTATAATCGCGCCTGAATCCGGTATTCGGGCAGATGTGCCGATTATCAATAGTTTTCCTTCTTCACCTCGAAGTAAGCCTGCGGATGCAAACAAGCCGGACATACCTGAGGAGCTTCCTTGCCTGTGTAGATAAAACCGCAGTTACGGCACTGCCATACCACTTCGCCTTCCTTGGCGAAAACAGAAGCGGTTTCAATGTTTTGGATAAAAGCACGGTAGCGTTCTTCATGTCCTTTTTCAGCAATGGAAATATTACGGTACATGGCGGCTATTTCGGGGAAGCCTTCCTGCTCGGCAACATCGGCAAAGTGAGGATAGTCCAACGACCACTCTTCATGCTCGCCTGCAGCGGCAGCCTGTAAATTCTCCAATGTAGTGCCGATAACTCCTGCGGGATAAGATGCGGTGATTTCTACCATACCGCCTTCTAAAAACTTAAACATACGCTTTGCATGTTCTTTCTCCTGATCGGCCGTTTCGGTAAAGATAGCGGAGATTTGCTCGTAACCCTCTTTCTTTGCCACGCTTGCAAAATAAGTGTAACGCATTCTTGCCTGTGACTCGCCGGCGAATGAAGTCAGCAGGTTCTTTTCTGTCTGAGTTCCTTTGATACTCTTGCTCATAATTCTTTTTTATTAGTTAATATAATTACGTATAGATTGTTCGTATTTGCTTTATTTACAGTACAAAAATACAAATTTAGTTTTAATAATCCCCATTTTGCCTCATCGGATTTATCTATCACTCAACAGACAGTATCTATTTTCGTTTCATAAATCGACGAGGCTGTTTTTTAATGTCCAACCCATAACAAGTAATCCAATAGTAATAACAAAAAAACGGCATATTTATGTTCGGGCATCCGTAAAACAATCATCTGCCATACCCGAAACAGGTTATCGGCAAAAAGAGCGGAATACGCGGCACCTGCTTAAACATCATTCTTCCGAAGGCTCTTTCTAAGACCGTTTTCCGGTTTATAAGGAATATAGCGGACTACGTAACGGATAAAAAGAGAAGAACAGACCGGAAAGGAACTCAAAAGAAGCTGAAAAAATACTTTTTGGAGAAAATTTAAACAGGCTCTTATAGTCATTTGCATTATTTTACCTAATTTTGCAATCTCTTTTCAAAAAAGAGGGTGCACCGGCAAATCGGATGGACACACCCTCACTGGTAAAAATAAAGTTTCTAAAATACAATGAAAGCGTTCGAATTCAAGCCAAAGCTATACACGGCTTTAAAAAATTACTCGAAAGAACTCTTCATGGCAGACCTGATGGCCGGTATCATTGTGGGTATCGTTGCCTTGCCGCTTGCCATTGCGTTCGGTATTGCATCAGGCGTATCGCCCGAAAAAGGTATTATCACGCAATCATCGCCGGTTTTATCATCTCCCTGTTAGGAGGAAGTAAAGTTCAGATCGGCGGCCCTACCGGTGCGTTCATCGTCATTATCTACGGCATTATCCAGCAATACGGAGAGGCCGGGCTGATTGTCGCCACGCTGATGGCGGGTGTCATCCTCATTCTTCTGGGAGTATTCAAGCTGGGGGCAGTCATTAAGTTTATCCCCTATCCTATTATCGTAGGCTTTACAAGCGGTATCGCCGTTACTATCTTCACCACCCAGATTGCCGATGTATTCGGATTGAATTTCGGCGGAGAGAAAGTTCCGGGAGACTTCATCGGGAAATGGCTGGTTTATTGCCGTCATTTCGATACCGTCAACTGGTGGAATACGGCTGTCAGCATCGCCAGCATCGTTATCATTGCCATCACTCCGAAGTTCTCGAAGAAGATTCCCGGCTCGCTCATCGCCATTATCGTAGTGACCGTGGCCGTGTACCTGATGAAGATGTATGGCGGCATCGACTGCATCGACACTATCGGCGACCGTTTCAGCATCAAAGCCGAACTGCCCGATGCCGTAATGCCCGCGCTGGACTGGGAAGCGATTAAGAACCTGTTTCCCGTTGCCATCACGATTGCCGTACTGGGAGCGATAGAGTCCTTGCTGTCCGCCACCGTAGCCGACGGTGTTATCGGCGACAAGCACGACTCCAATACCGACTGATAGCCCAGGGCGTTGCCAATATGGCTACTCCCCTTTTCGGCGGTATCCCCGCTACGGCGCCATTGCCCGCACAATGGCGAATATCAACAACGGCGGCAAATCGCCCGTGGCCGGTATAGTACATGCGGTGGTGCTGCTCCTGATTCTTCTGCTGCTGATGCCGCTGGCGCAATACATTCCGATGGGCTGCCTGGCAGGCGTACTGGTGGTTGTGTCCTATAATATGAGCGGCTGGCGCGTGTTCAAGGCATTGTTGAAGAACCCGAAATCGGACGTTACCGTGTTACTGATAACCTTCTTCCTGACGGTTATCTTCGACCTTACAGTTGCCATCGAAGTGGGTCTGGTCATCGCCTGCGTGCTCTTCATGCGCCGTGTAATGGAGACGACCGAAATTTCGGTTATCAAGGATGAAATAGACCGAACGCCGAAACGGACATCACAACGAACGAAGAGCATCTTATCATTCCGAAAGGCGTAGAGGTGTACGAAATCAACGGCCCTTACTTCTTCGGCATCGCAACGAAGTTCGAGGAAGTGATGGCACAGCTCGGCGACCGCCCCAAAGTACGCATCATCCGTATGCGCAAGGTTCCTTTCATCGACTCCACGGGTATCCATAACCTGGAAAGCCTTTGCAAATGTCGCAGAAGGAAAGATAACCGTCGTGCTCTCCGGCGTAAACACAAAGGTACATCAGGTATTGGAAAAGGCGGATTTCTACACGCTTTTAGGCAAAGAGAATATCTGCCCCAACATCAACGTGGCACTGGAACGGGCACACAAACTGGTTGAATGACCCGGCAATTGCAAACCGCCTCTCTTTAATAACAGGAAAAGAAAACCGTATCGTCATGGCAAAAAGAAAAAGCAGCAAGAAGCAATCTCAAGGAGTGATTTACCTGATAGTGCTGGCATGCCTGGCACTCATCTGCCGTGAACCGATAGCCCGTGCGCTGCAAGACAAGCTTCCTGTAATTAAAGAGAGGATAACGCAAAAAGCAACACCCGCCATCACCGGAAGCCCCCTGCTTCCCGCCCCCCTGAAAAACGTGCCCGAACAGATATTGCACCGCAAGGGCTATACCACTTCGTACAACCGCGAACATAAGATACCCAACTGGGTGGCATGGGAACTGACACCCGAAAAACTGATAGAGCGGGAAGCCGTACCGACAAATTCCTGCCCGACCCCGACCTGCCCGAAAGCCAGGCTGTGATACCGACGACTATAAACGCTCCGGCATGGACCGCGGACACATGTGCCCTGCCGGCGACAACCGCTGGCACTGGAAAGCCATGCAGGAAAGTTTCTACATGACCAACATCTGCCCTCAAAACCACAATCTGAACCGGGGCGACTGGAAAGAACTGGAAGATGCCTGCCGCCTGTGGACAAAAAAAGAAGGAAAGCTATACATCGTATGCGGTCCGATTCTTTACCGGCAAAAACACCGTACCATAGGCAAGAAACACAAAGTTACCGTGCCCGAAGCTTTCTTCAAAGTCATACTCAGTACCGCAACGGGCATCCTAAGGCCATTGGCTTTATCTTTAAAAATTTATCAGGAAATCATCCGTTAAAAAACTATGTCAACAGCGTGGATGAAGTGGAACGCATCACTGGCATTGACTTTTTCCTGCTCTGCCGGATGATGTTGAGAAAAAGGTTGAAGCCATGCAAGATTTAAATTTATGGAGCTTTCGCTTAACTGTTAACCTTTTTTAACCCTACGGATTTAAACATATCATATGCTATAAAAACAGCATATAGCATACATAATGACGGCATATAGTACCTTACGCCAACGGGGAGCGAGGAGAAAGCCAGGCAGAAGAACAGAAAAAGGAACTCCAACGTATACAAGAAGAAAATAACCGATTGCATAACTAAATCAGAGACCTGCAAACCTATAAAGAAAAGGCGCACCGGGAACTATGCCGGATGCGTGATAAATCTTTCTTCAGTGTTCCAATCAGCCCCTTCCATTACTAAAAAAGGGCTATGCCTTCACAGACATGCCCTCTAAACATTGTTAAACTTTAACAGTTCTTCTCTTAAAATAGAAAAGACTATGAAATTTATTTTGAGAATTTTATATTGTTAAACAGAGGCGTCAAAACATCTCTAAAAATCTCGGACTTCATTTTCTATTTCTTCGGGTACCTTATCGCAGCGTTCAAACTTTTGTACATCTGATGGAGTATCTTTTATAGTCCAAATCATGGAAGTGGCCAAAAGATTGGTTACGATATAGGAATTAGCCCATTCACCATTGCCAAAATCATAGTTCCCACTAATGACATAGCCTAAATCCTTTTCTTTTTCAATTTCAAAACTACCTGTCTTGAGATTAGAGTACATACTGCTAAACTTATCATACATTTTATAAGTCTTATCCTTGCGGCTGAATGTAATGTAGCAATAACTGCCTTCTTGCAAGGGGGCGCCGTTCCATTCCACTAACTTCCAGGTCCCGTCCAGATTAGCAGCTGTAACGTCCAATGTGGCCAGTACTTCCTCGTCATCGTCACAGCCTGCGAAACAGAAAAGCGTCAAGAAAAGCGTCATTATTCTGAATAAGGTTTTCATATTTCTTGTTTTCATTTTTTTAGTTTTTAATAATTACTTCTATCGTTTTTTCCGAAGGTTTGCCTATCACACCATCTATAATGAGAGAAAGATGTTTCTCCTCAGTATGGAAGCTGGGCAATTTTGCCTTATCAAGTGTAATCACAAGATCACCTTCCTGTCCGGGAGCAAGTACCGCAGGCTCGGTATGGAATTTTAGGCATGAAGGCAGCAGTAAAGCATTCAGTTTAAGCGGATGATCTCCACTGTTGGCACATGCTATGCGCTCAATGGTTGTCTTTCCTGCTCTGCTGAATGACACCTGCTTGCGTGTAAGCCGCAGATGTCCCATATTTTGAGGCAGGTGCTTCCATTCATCAGACGAACTGACATAGCCGCATAGTGACAATCGTGCCACAGGTGAAAAATCGGACAGACTGGTATATACCAAATGCTTCTGCATCAATTGTGCCTGGTCTGTTCTTGGGATGAAAAGTCAGACTAATAATACTTTCCTCATTGGGCGCCAATGGCTTTTTGCTGAATCCGGCAGCCGTACAACCACACGTAGTAGTAACTTTGTTCAACGTAATGGTTTGCTGACTTACATTCTGAAAACGGAAGTATACGGTTTTAGGCTGACTTTTTCATTTAGAGTACCTACCGACAGGCGGCATGTATCAAAATGAAGAAACTCCCCGGCTTGCTCCAACAAAACTGGATGTACCTTGGCTTCTATCTCCTCACGGGACATTAACCGCCATTCCTGCGCTTTTATTACAGGAATGAACCGGTTAACCCGCTCACAAAGAGTGTCAGTATCATCAACTGTCGTTTCTTCATGTCTATTTAATTTCTCAATTATAACCAGCCATTCTCACCAGCATTTTTACGAACAGTAATGGTTATTGTCTGTGATTTATTGCCAGCCTGGATAGTCACAGTCGTACTACCGTCTGCAACGCCATTTACAGTCAATATTGTCTTGTCTACACTTATAGTTGCGATATTTTCATCGGCAACGGTACAACTGTAGCTCAGGCTTTCTCCATCTATAAAATAACGGGCCAGATCAATAGATGTACTTTTCCCCGTTGCCAGATATACATTTGGCACAATCATGTCTGAACCGTGATTACCAATAGCCTTGAGCAATGCACCGGCATCTACCAGCTACCCATTTTTCCTTTACGCTCTACCAGATTCATCAAAGTTGGAGGAGCACCAAAAGTTGTGTGATTGTAATAATACAGTTTTTCCCCTTTTTCATCGTAGAAGTTATAGAACTGGTCATTGGCAGTTTCTTTCATCAGTTCAATGAACTCCGCTGCCTTGAAATGGCGACGCTCTTTCACTGCATACGACAGACCCAGGCTGCTACACCCGATACGTGGGGACAAGCCATGGAAGTACCTTCCATATAGGCATAGTACGGTTGTCCGTTCTTGATACCTGTAGAGAGTATCAGACCTTGCGTTTTCCCTTCCCAGGCAAACTGGTCGTCGGATACTCCTGGCGTGCCGTAGTAATCGCCGTCACCGCCTGGTGCACAAAGAGTAATCTCTTCACCATAGTTGGTATAGCTAGACGGAGTATAGTCGGCAGCAATGGCGCTGACAGAGATACATTTCGAATAGCCTGCAGGGAATGAAGAAGAAGGCGCATATTCGTTACCTGAAGCAAAGATAGCCAAACCACCGTCTATCACTCCGTTGGGTGAACCGGCATTGTGGATGAAGTAATCCAGTGCTTCCTTTTCCAACGGATACTGGTTTACCCAGTCCTGCTCGTCTTTCGGTCCGGGAGTATAGCCCAACGCCTCGTTAGCATCCGGTGAGTTGTAACCCCAGCTACACTGCAGAATCACAGCACCGTTGTCAGCAGCATACTTGATGGCTTTTGCTTCGGCTGCAAGGTACATCCATACGTACCGTCGAACAGTTGGCAGGTCATAATCTTAACTCCTGAATTTTCTGTTCCGTCACCACCAGCAATACCTCCTACGCCTTCGTTGTTGTTATTTACTGCTGCAATGGTTCCTGCTACGTGAGTACCGTGACCGGTATCTTCTGCAGATGTCCAACTGATTATTCCGGTATTCTTCACAAAATTATAGCCATAGCGGTCGCCTTTATAGCCATTTCCGTCCTTGTCTTCAGTAGAACCGACTTCTTCGGCTTCATTGGTCCACATGTTGCCAATCAAATCCGGGTGGCTCCACATTACACCTTCATCGAGTACTGCTACAATGATGGATGGATCTCCTTTACAAAGTTTCCAGGCTTCGCCGCAATTTACGTCTGCACCGGCAATGGCTCCGGCACGTCCTTCTTTTACAAAATCATAATCACCTGTGTTCTGGTAATGCCATTGGTGTTTCAGTCCCGGGTCATTGAAAGTTAGTCCTTCGCTGGTTCGGGTCACATGTTGCAAATCGTTAGCCGAAAGATACAGAGGTTTTTTCTTCGGATCGTAGGCACGTTGAATGGTAGGGTTACTTTGAATCTTGGAGATTTCACCCAGCTTTCTGAGTTTCCGGGCAGCTTCTTTCAAGTCGGTGTCTTTGTCAAAGCGAACAATATACCACAAGTGCATACCTGCTTCACGGGTACGTTTTTCAGTTTTGGGATCTACCGGGAACACTCTTTCAAAGTGATAGCACCCAGAATGTTGAGCACCTCATCGGTCGAAGGAATACCCGACCGGGTGGATACCCCACCAGCACGCGTCAACGTCTGGTCCAGAATATCACTCATTTCAGGGACGAACTTGATAAGCAGTTCGCCGTCAGCAGCTCCCATGGGAATTTCAAGTTCAGGAACCTGAGAGGTGGCATTATCTGCCACCACTCATTGTCCTGACAAAGAAATGACCGATAGAGCGCATGCTAATGCATAAATATATACTTCTTCATAGGTTATTTCTTTTATTCTTCGGGGTCTGTAATTTCTTTCATCGCCTTCCACCTCGTACTTGTTTCGGTAGAGTGGGAATGCTTCGAAGTAATATTCAAAGTTAGTAGGTACGTTACTGAATTTTACCGGTGCACCTTGAGAGTCGTAGCCCATCTCCTGCTGGTTGAAAATCAGTACTTCAGGAAACCATTCCATCAGTTTCGGGTGATAGAGCAACCATTTTGGCAGTTCTCCGGTGAAATAGTTCAGGTTAAGGGAAAGCCTCTTCATGTTCGGCAGAATCTTTGGAATTTCCGGATGTTCACGCAGATAGTTTAGCGTATCGCCATATTGCTTCAGGTCTTCTT
>ENA-OQAS01000929-OQAS01000929.1-human-gut-metagenome-genome-assembly--contig:-NODE-929-length-14584-cov-2.484748_pt1 | contig 14584 bp, 19 predicted proteins | sample MGYA00242733_ERZ504523 | MGnify/ENA primary metagenome ERZ504523 (study PRJEB26092, sample SAMD00036239) | human gut metagenome | host: Homo sapiens | study: EMG produced TPA metagenomics assembly of... | reverse complement strand
CAAAATTATATCATGTAACAATTATAAACTTTAAAACTAGCATGTCTCAAATGTAATCACTAACATGTTAATATGAGCACAACTGATATGTTAGTACAATTTAATTATACAATAGTATATTTTAGTGTGAAAATTGTACAGGTAAAAATTATACTATAAGACTAAATTTAGTAATAACTGTTAATAATTAAAAAGGGTATTATAAAACCATAGAAAACAACAGCACAACGAAATGCAGAACAATATTTAAGGACGTCTTTAAAGAAACTATTTAACAATTAATGATGAATACAAAATATATTTCGCATAAGAATGGAGGATATACAATGAAAGAAACTAATGGAAAGGTAAAGCCTTTCGGTATAAAAGATAAGCTGGGCTATATGTTTGGCGATTTTGGTAATGATTTTACATTTTTGTTATCAGCAATGTTTTTACTTAAGTTCTATACAGATGTTATGGGAGTTTCAGCAGCACTTGTAGGACTTATGATGATGACAGCAAGATTCGTCGATGCCATAACAGATGTAACAATGGGACAGATAGTAGACAGAAGCAGACCTGGTAAGAAAGGTAAGTTCGCTCCTTGGATAAGACGTATGTGTGGTCCGGTTGCTGTAGCTTCATTTCTGATGTATGCAACATATTTTAAGGGAATGCCAATGGGATTTAAGATATTCTGGATGTTCTTCACATATCTCCTCTGGGGAAGCGTATGTTACACAGGAGTTAATATTCCTTATGGTTCAATGGCATCTGCAATTTCAGATAACCCAACAGACAGAACATCACTTTCTAACTGGAGAACAATTGGTGCAACACTTGCACAGACAGCTATAGGTGTTATATTACCACTTGTAGTATATTATACAGATGCAGCCGGTAATTCAGTATTATCTGGTGAAAAGATGATGATTGGAGCATTAATCTGTTCAATAGGCGCAGTTATATGTTATATGCTCTGCTATCATATGACAACAGAAAGAGTTAAGGTAGAACAGAATACACAGAAGTTCTCATTTAAGGAACTTATTAAGCAGCTTGTTCATAATAAGTCATTAATAGGAATTATAGTATGTGCATTAGTATTCTTACTTGCACAGTTATCATTAAGTAACATGAATGCTTATGTATATCCTAATTACTTTGGTAATATAAAGGCTATGTCTATAGCAAGTCTTGCAGGAGCAGTTGTTATACTTGCACTTTCAACATTTATAGTAAAGCTTGCTTCAAAGATAGGTAAAAAAGAATTATCAATGATAGGATGCTTTATAAGTGCAGCTTCCTTCATACTATTATTCATAATTCATACACACAATGTATTGGTATGGGTAGGATTAATAATCGTAGCTACAATAGGAACTTCAATGTTCAATATGGTTATATGGGCTATGATTACAGATGTAATTGATGAGTCAGAGGTTCAGACTGGAGTCCGTCAGGATGGAACAATTTATTCAGTATATTCATTTGCAAGAAAGCTTGGACAGGCTTGTTCATCAGGTTTATCAGGAGTGCTTCTTTCAATAATAGGATATACTTCAGTAACAGCCTTTGATCCAAAGGTAGTAGATGGAATATATAATATTACCTGCCTTGTACCAGCGGAGGAATGATATTACTTTTACTTGCTTTATGGTTCTTATATCCTCTTAATAAGAAGAGAGTTGAAGAGAATGCAGAAAAGCTTAGAATTAAGAGAAATGAAAATGCGTAGTGCAAAACAATATGTAGGTATAAAGTCGGGGGCATCTGACCCCGGCATCATCTGAAAAATAAAATTATTATACAAATTATTATACAAAATTTTAAAATTACAGGAGGAATCAATTATGTTATATCCAATTTTAACAGAATCAAGATTATTAAGTGACTTAAGTGGAGTATGGGATTTTAAGTTAGACAATGGCAATGGCTTTGATGAGAAATGGTATGAAGCACCATTAAAGGATGCAGATACTATGCCAGTTCCAGCTTCATACAACGATTTAAAGGAAGGAGCTGATTTCAGGGATCATTACGGATGGGTATTCTATCAGAGAAACATTTCAGTTCCATCATATGTAAAGAGCCAGAGAATTGTATTAAGATGTGCAGCAGTAACACATTATGCAAAGATTTATCTTAATGGTAATTTAATATGTGAGCATAAGGGTGGCTTCCTTCCATTTGAAGTTGAGTTAAATGATGTATTAGAGGATGGTGATAATCTTCTTACAATCGCAGTCAATAATGTTATAGATTACACAACTCTTCCAGTTGGTGGAAAGGCTAACATGATGAGCGGTCTGATGGGCGGAATGGGTGCAGGAGCATCTGAAAAGCCTCAGAATAATCCTAACTTTGACTTCTTTAACTACTGCGGTATCACAAGACCAGTTAAGATATACACAACACCTAAAACTTATATCAATGATATTACAGTAACATCAGATATTGACTTTGGAAAGGAAACACCATCAGCAGTACTTAACTATGCTGTTGATATTGAGGGTGTGGATAAGGATAGCACGGCTTGTAAGGTTGAGGTGTTTGATGCTGAGGGTAACAAGGTTGCAGAGGCAGCAGGAACACAGGGAAAGCTTGAGCTTGAGAATGTAAAGCTATGGCAGCCATTAAATTCTTATCTTTACCAGATAAAGGTTACAGCAGGAGAAGATGTATATACTCTTCCATATGGTGTAAGAAGCGTAAGAGTAGATGGAGTTAAGTTCCTTATTAATGAAAAACCATTTTACTTTAAGGGCTATGGAAAGCATGAGGATACATTCCCTAATGGACGAGGAATTAATCTTCCTATGAACACAAAGGATATATCTATTATGAAGTGGCAGCATGCTAACAGCTTCAGAACAAGCCATTATCCATACAGTGAAGAGATGATGAGATTATGTGACGAGGAAGGTATCGTTGTTATTGATGAAACAACAGCAGTAGGTGTTAACCTTCAGTTTGGTGGCGGTGCTAACTTTGGCGGAGAAAGAATCGGTACATTTGATAAAGAACACGGAGTTCAGACACAGGAGCATCATAAGGATGTTGTAAGAGACCTTATTTCAAGAGATAAGAACCATGCCTGTGTTGTTATGTGGAGTATTGCCAATGAGCCTGACTCAGCAGCAGAGGGAGCATATGATTACTTTAAACCATTGTTTGACCTTGCAAAGGAAATCGATCCACAGAAACGTCCTTGCACATTAGTAAGTGTTCAGGGAACAACTGCTGATACTGATTGTTCTTCTAAATTAAGCGATGTTATATGCCTTAACCGTTATTATGGCTGGTATTTTGGTGGACCAGACCTTGAAATCTCTGAAAAAGGACTTCGCAAGGAACTTTCAGACTGGGGCAAGCTTGGAAAGCCAGTAATGTTTACAGAATATGGTGCAGATACTGTCAGCGGACTTCACGATACAACATCTGTTATGTATACAGAGGAATATCAGGTTGAGTATTATGAGATGAACAATAAGGTATTTGATGAATTCGAATTCGTAGTTGGTGAGCAGGCATGGAACTTTGCAGATTTTGCTACAAGCCAGAGCTTACTCAGAGTACAGGGTAACAAGAAAGGCTTATTCACAAGGGATAGAAAGCCTAAGATGGTAGCTCATTACTTCCGTAACAGATGGAGCAATATTCCAGAATTTGGATATAAGAAGTAATATACAAATAAACAATCAGGTAAATATAATAAGTGATTCACATTAAAACTTTCTCAATTTTATAGTAACAATAAAAAGGGGTGTCGCATTAAGAAATTAGTGCGGCGCCTCTTTCTATACATCAAAAACAATTATATGAAATGTAGTTAATGAAAGAGACTGATATTGACAAAGATAGTGAAAACTATTAGACTATAACTATATTAAATAGTAGTTTGGAAATGGAGATTAAGATGGCAGAAGTCAGAGTTATTAAATTAAATGAAAGTGTGTATTCTAAGAATGATAATCAGGCGGATATGACACGCCGTATGTTAAATGATAAGAAGGTGTTTTTCGTTAATATTATGTCATCACCGGGAAGTGGTAAGACTACTATGCTGTCAAGACTTATCAATATGCTTAAAGATGATTACCGCATAGGTGAGATGGACGTTGATATTGAGTCTGATATAGATGCAAGAAGAGTAGCAGAGTCAACTGGTGTAAAGACAATGCAGATACATAACGGAGGTTTGTGTCATATAGATGCCAAGATGACGGCAGATGCAATAAGCGAGTATGGTGTAGATGACCTTGATATACTATTTCTTGAAAATATAGGTAATCTTGTGTGCCCTGCTGAGTTCGATACAGGGGCACACCGTAATGTTATGATACTGTCAGTTCCTGAGGGTGATGATAAGCCGCTTAAGTATCCGCTTATGTTCTCAGTATGTAATGTTGTACTTGTTAATAAGATAGATACTCTGAAAGCATTTGATTTTGATATGCAGAAGTTTACTAATCATGTTAAAGAACTTAATCCAAATGCTATAATTATGCCAATAAGTGCAAAGACAGGTGAAGGTATGGAACAGTTTGTAACATGGCTTGCAGATGAACGTAAAAAGTTAACTGAGAAATATTCATAAGTTCTGGCATAGTTAGCTTTATCCGGATTTTGGAACAGGTCGATAAACATACCAGCAACGGCTTCAGCATAGAAATTACACAGGAATATCCTGAAGTTTTAGGATATAATAACGTTGAGTTTTTCGGCATATAATTGCAAATGTGGTTAATTGTAATTAATAGGAGATATTTATATGAAAAAGACAAATAAAAAATATATTGTTATATGCGTAGCTGTTATTTTGATTATAGCAATAATGGTTATATATGAAATAACAGGCAACAAAAATAATAGTTCGCAGACTGATAAATCAGAATATTCAGTGTCAACAACAGATAATGAAAAGAATAATGCAGATAATTTATATCAGATAATAAAGAAACACAGATAAGGATGATTATGCAGAGATTTATGATTATGAATATCAGGGTAATTATGCTAGAGTAAGTTTAAGATGGTTATTGGGGAATTGTTAATAAAAATGGAAAGTTATATTTGATGGGGCTGATTATATCGAAAAACTGCCAACAGTTACAGCATTATGCAGCGCTGTAAAAATGGACACGCAATTATATTTTATTTAGATATCGATAGTGACAGCGTTCAGGTGATTAAGTCATTTGATGAATATGTTAATATTTCAGAAGTGTATTTTGAATGTTTTGCAATTGTTCAAGATATAGATGGATATTACGGAGTAATAAATGCAGATGGTGATGAAGTTATTCCTGTAAAATATAAAGAAGTTAATTATAAAGTGCTTGAAAGTGATAATTGGTTTGGTTCACATATTCTTTTTAGATTAAATAGTGAAAATGGTGAAGAATTCAAAGAAATAAATTTTTGAATAAATCAGACATAACAAATGCTTGACCAGAAGGAACACCCTGTTATGATACTTATTCCGGGTAATGAGGTTACAGATCGTGAGGGTGATAAGGATTATAGCGAGATTGGAAAGTATAAGGTGGAACAGCAGGGAGAAAATGTTGCGATACTTGCACTTGGTGATTTTTATCAGATGGGTGAAAGTCTGGCAGCAGCTATAAAACTTGAAAAAATTCTATGACCGTTATAATCCAGCAGAGCTTCTTAAAGAGCTTGGTATGACCAATGAGACTATGGTTGAAGAGATAAGAAATAAGATGGTTTGAGGAAGAATAATATGATTAATAATTTAGGTGAGGGCAGTATACCTAAGCTTATGGCAAAGCTTGCAATTCCAGCGGTTGTAGCTCAGGTAGTGAATTTGCTCTATAATATAGTTGACAGGATATATATAGGACATATACCACAGATAGGTGCAGATGCACTTACAGGTGTTGGTTTATTTACGCCGGTTCTTATGCTTCTTAATGCATTTGCAATGCTTGCCGGTTCGGGTGGAGCACCAAGGGCTGCTATTTATATGGGTAAGAAAGATAATGCTACGGCAGAGAAAATTGTCGGGAACTGTTTTACATTTTTAGTGATATGTGCAGTCGTGCTTACAGCAGGATTTTATGGGACATTGCCAGTGCTTCTTAAATGGTTCGGTGCAAGCAGTGTTACAATGCCATATGCTCTTTCATATGCAAGGATATATGTGCTTGGAAGCATATTTGTGCTTATTGTGTTAGGAATGAATTTGTTTATTACAACGCAGGGTTTTGCCAAGATTAGTATGCTGACAACAGTTATCGGGGCAGTTATTAATATTATATTAGACCCGGTATTTATATTTGTATTCAATATGGGCGTTCAGGGAGCAGCACTTGCAACAGTGCTTAGTCAGGCAGTTGGTGCAGTATGGATACTGCATTTTCTTACAGGAGATAAGACCATTTTAAGACTTAGAAAATGTAATCTGAAGCTTAAAAGCACTATAATAATGCCCTGCCTTGCACTTGGAATATCAAGCTTTGTAATGCTTTCAACAGAGAGCATATTATCTGTAAGCTTTACATCAAGTCTGTCACGTTATGGCGGTGATCTGGCGGTTGGTGCTATGACAATTATAACAAGCACTAACCAGCTTGTTCTTATGCCATTGCAGGGAATATGTCAGGGTGGACAGCCTATTATGAGTTATAATTACGGTGCCAAGAACTATGACAGGGTTAAGAGGGCATTTTTTACACAGTTTAAGGTATGTATTATATTTACAATTGCAAGCTGGGCAGTTATGATGCTTGTGCCTCAGGTATTTGCCGGAATGTTTACAAACAATGCAGAACTTAAGCAGTATACAGTGTGGACGTTAAGGTATATATGGCAGGAATGTTTTCACTGGGCTTTCAGATATGCTGTCAGCAGAGTTTTATGGCACTGGGACAGGCAAAGGTCAGCCTTATTATGGCTTGCCTTAGAAAGCTGATACTGCTTATACCACTTATATTCATACTTCCGTTATTTATAAGCAATAAGGTGTTTGCAGTATTTCTTGCAGAGCCAGTAAGTGATATTATAGCGGCAGTGGTTACCACAAGTGTATTTATGGTTAAATTTAAGAAACTGCTGGTAGAGGATAATAGCTGACAGTATAAATAGAAAATATTATAAATATATCAGGAGATAACAACTAATGAAGTCACAGTATGAGCATATTATTCATCCATTTCCTCCGCTTTATGACAATAACTCTAAGATACTTATTCTTGGAAGTCTGCCATCTGTTAAATCAAGAGAGCAGATGTTCTTCTATGGACATCCGCAGAACAGGTTCTGGAAGGTATAACGGCAGTCATTAATAACAGTGGAATGAATGATAAGAATATTGAAGTTCCAGTTACGATAGAGGATAAGAAGCAGATGCTGCATAATAATCATATAGCTTTATGGGATACTATATATAGCTGCGATATAATCGGTTCAAGTGACAGCAGCATTAAAAATGTCGTACCAACGGATTTAGGACAGATTATAAGCAATTCCAGGATTGAGCGTGTATACTGTAATGGTGCAGCTTCAGGTAATTATTACAAAAAGTACCAGCAGAAAGTACTTGGTATTGAAGCAGAGGTTCTTCCGTCCACAAGCCCTGCAAATGCTGCGTATTCATTGGACAGGCTCATTGGAATATGGAGTGGAACAATAAATATATAAGTAATATGGAAAGTAAGGACAGATATTTGGATAATAATAATCGTAAATATAAGAAAGATATAATATTAATTGCAGCATTTGTTATCATAGCAGTTATTGCATTTGTTGTGATTAATCATTTTGTTAAGAAAGATGGTGCATTTGTGCAGATAAAGGTTGACGGACAGGTGGTAAATACAATACCTGTCAATCAGAATGAAACACTGACTATAGAAGGATATCAGGGGGGAAGCAATATTGTCACAATAGAAAATGGTGGTGTGACAATGACAGATGCTGATTGCCCTGACAAGTTTATGTGTTAAGACAGGAAGGATAAGCAAGACAGGTGAAACATAGTCTGTCTTCCGCACCGTGTGGTTGTAGAGATTATAGGAGCGGCGGCTGATGATAGCGGGGTCGATTCAATAGTAAGATAGTAATATAAGTAAGGCAGTTAGAAAAAAGATGCAATAGTGTGTTCGTAATGCAGAATAGGATGAAAAGAAAATTATTATATAATAGTTGAAGGAGTAAATACATTAAAGAATATGACAAAAGAACATAAAAAGAACAACAGCACATATAACATTGCTATGTGCGGGGTGCTTACGGCACTGGCTATGATATTCAGCTATATTGAGAGTATTATACCAGTTCCAATACCAGTTCCTGGAATTAAGCTTGGAGTTGCCAATATAGCAGTTATCACAATTCTTTATACATTGGGAATTAAGGAAGCGGTTATAATTAATATTTTAAGAATATCACTGACTGCAATGCTTTTTGGTAATCTTAACAGCTTTTTGTTTAGTATTGCGGGAGCAGTGCTTAGTATGGTAACGATGATTGTTCTAAAAAAAAATAGACAGTTTTTCGTATATCGGTGTGAGTGTAAGTGGAGCAATTATGCATAATGTCGGACAGATAATCGCGGCAATATTTATAATGGGAAGCAGTGCTATAATATATTATCTGCCAGTGCTTATAATAGCTGGTGTAATAACAGGTATTATTATAGGAATTGTGTCAGGAATAGTAGTTAAATATGTAAAAAAGGGGCTGTCGCTTTAACGATTGAAAATCGTTAAGGTACCAGCCTCTTTTTCCTATAAAAATACGATTTTTAAGTTACTATTTTATTTATGTTTCTTGCAATTGCTAAAAGAGTACTTTCAGCGAGTACATTCGCAGTCCATTACCTTTTATGCAGTCACTCTTGCAAGGGCAGTCGCTGCAATTCTCACATGTATAGATAGTTTTTTCACTCACATATCCTGTTTTAGTTTTATTGTGTCTTATATGTGATACTGTAAGTTTCCTGTTATTCTTACATGTATAAAAATCGGATATTTTATCGTATTCCATGTTTTCTATCTTTCCAATATCATTCTTGTATTTCCTTGTTTTTGATATCTCATAATTAGCCGGCTTTATGAATGCTATCTGATTATTAGCTTCAAGAAACAGATAGTTTTCCTCGCTCTCATAACCAGCATCCGCAGTTATGTTCTTATACTTGAATTTTAAGTTATGTTCAGCATCTTTAAGAGCATACAGTTTCTTGCGTAGTCTCTTTAAATGTTTGATTTTTACTACATTTCCATAAACTATTTTTATGTCATAGAGTTGTTCACATTCAGCTACAAAATCAGCTAACTTAATTAACAGTTTTGCCTGATTTTTTGTAACGGCTTTTTTCCACACGAAAGTATATTTATTGGCATTTGCCTCGATTTTTGTACCATCAATAAAGATAGTTTCACCGGATATTTCACCTAAATCAAAAAGGATATTTGAAACTTCTGCGAGAATACGCTTAGAACAAGGGGCAAAATGAATGCTCCTGAATCGTGCAAGTGTTGCATGGTCAGGTGCAGAATGTCCCTCTAAAAGAAACATGAAATTGATATCTCTTATATAGATCAGTCAAATCCATCTCCTCTACAAACTGACTGAGTAACCGCACAGAATCATTCTTAGGAATAATTGTTCCTAATTCAAGTGGAAGTTTTAGTTGATATCCACTCTGATTTAACGTATAATCTTTTTATAATTTATTATGTAGTAGCATGCTAATATTTTACCATAAATCCCAGGGTTTTCGAAGCCTGGGATTTATTTTTTTAGATTATATACCACATTAACATAAAAAAGGGCATCGCACTAATTTCTTAGTGCGACAGCCCCTTTGTGGTAATAGGGTAATTAATAATTTATATTTCACATGCTACATCATATGCTGATTTAATAGCATGTTCAATATTACTTGGACGTTCTCCAGCACAATCACCAATATAGTGAAGTGGAAGAGGACAATCAGAAAGCTCTGGAAGGTTCTTTCTTGCACCAACAGCCATTACAACAAAGTCTGAAGCAATTTCTTCTGTTGATGTATTGTCGTCTATTGTTTTTTCAACAACTACAGAATCATCTTTGATTTCTGATAATTTTGCAGATGTTACTATTTGAACATTATAATGCTCTAATTCACTCATTAGAGTAGGTAGAACAGTGTTGCTTTCTTCTTTTGCAATCTGGTCCATCATTTCAATAATTGTAACCTTACATCACGTGAAGCCAGATATTCAGCTGTCTCAACACCTACAAGACCACCACCGATTACAGAAACATTACCGAATACGATTTCTTTCTTGGCAAGCACATCCCATGCACTTGTAACAGTTGGAAGATCTTTGCCAGGAACAGGGATTATTGCGTTGTTCGCACCTGTTGCCACAATTACTTCATCGAATGAATTATAATCCCGTGATGTGAATTCTTCACCTAGCCTGAATGTAACATCTAATTCAGGAAGTACATTTGCATAATAATTAATACTTCTCATCATTTCTTCTTTTCTTGGAGGTACACTAGCAATAAGTAACTGACCACCAATCTGAAGTGATTTCTCAAAAATGGTTACACTATGACCTCTTAATGCAGCAACACGTGCAGCTTCAAGTCCAGCAATACCAGCACCAATAATAGCTATTTTCTTTGATGATGCTGCAGGAGTTATATGTCGTGTTGCTTCGTAACCGTTTTCAGCATTAAGTACACAACTTAAGAAAGCACGATTCTGAATATTATCTGTACATCCCTTATTGCACATCATACATGTTCTGACATTACAGCAATGTCCATCTGCGCATTTGTTTGCAAAGTCAGGGTCTGTGAGAAGAGAACGACCTAATCCAATGATATCAGCAGAACCATTTGCAATAACTGCTTCGGCAGCTTCTGGTGTAACGATACGGCCTACTACAGATACAGGAATAGATACAAGCTCTTTTATTTTTTTAGAATAAGAAACCATAAATCCGTATGGCTGTGTTCCCATGGCAGGGATTGTATCACCCATATTTCCAGTATGGTTAGCCTGTGCAACATGTAATGTGTCAACACCGCAAGCTTCTAATTCTTTAGCAAAAATGCAAGCTTCATCAAGTGGAAGACCACCTTTTCCTCTAAAACTATTTTCTCCAAGAGGAGTAACTATAGGAAGCTTGTAGTCGATAACCATGTCAGGTACGATTGTTTTTAATCTTTTTACAAGTGTTAATGCAAAAACGTGTACGATTAGCCAGGTCACCGCCATATTCATCAGTTCTATGATTTAAAATAGGAGAGCAAAGAGAACCAACAAGACGGTCTCCATGTACTTCAATACAATCAACACCAGCTTCGTGTGCTAAGATAGCACAGTTTTCCATATGCTTTATTATTTCATCAAGTTCTTCTGCAGTTACTTCATTTACAAAGTGCTGCATATCATGGTGAAGTTTAGCTCTTGCTTCCTGCATTTTGCCCTGATGGAACATATCGTTTAAAGCTTTGACATTGTAGTCAGGATGGAATAACTGAATTCCAAGCTTTGCACCATTTTCATGACATGCGTCAGCAAGTTTTTTGAAGCTTTGAACCTGCTCAGGTGAATAAAGCTTTGGTGTAGGAGAGAATGTTGGAAGTGGTGCAACATCTCCAATTACTATATATCCGACACCGCCTTTTGCGAGACGCTCGTAAAAACGAAAACTTTGTTCTCCAATTGAACCATCTTTTTCCTCATATCCTGTTGTAAGTGGTGGGAACATAATACGGTTTTTAAACTCAATATTTCCAACTTTTATAGGCTCTAATAATTTCATTGTTCATACTTCCTTTCAAAGTGAGTATACTATTTAAGTGGTGTTAAAAACTCTAACATTAATTTGTCTAATTCTGCTCTTGCAAAAGCACTGGCAAAATTGTGGTTAGCGCCTTCAATCGTTTTATAATTGCATTTTCCATTGTAAAGTGACTCATATCTATGGCATGTTGCATCATCTACCAAATCATCTGCAGTTCCTCTTATAAGGAGGCTGGTCCGTTGTATCCTTCTGCTGACGAGAATGGCTCATAATTAAATAAATCATGATTAAAAGATGTTGGGAAAGTGAGTCCTTCAATATCGGCCTTGGTGATCCCCTTAGCTTCCATGGCTTCAGCACGATCCTTACATCCAAACCACATTCCAGCACCTGGACACATAAGTATGAGAGCATAAGGATTAACAATAGGAGCGGCAGTAGCAGCTGCGTATCCTCCCATACTCTGACCAGATAAGATAATCTTATCTGGATTGGCAAAATCTTGTGTTTTAGTCCAGTTTATAATATCCTCGATATCGTGTAGGATACCTGTAAAGGTCATGTCCTCGAATTCACCATCACTTTCACCATTTCCGTATAAATCAAAACGGACACTGGCAAATCCATGTTCAGCTAATAATCTGGCTGTGTGCGTATAAATACTTTTGTAACCGCTTTTATTCCCTGTAAAGCCATGTACATTTACAATAGCAGGAAATCTTGTGCCATCTTCTGGAATGTTAACTATTCCGCGTAAGATGTGTCCATCACGGTTTGTGATTTCTACTTGTTTTGTCAATTTAAAATACCTCCGTTTCTAATTTTATTCTGCAGTAGCAGCATTTCGCTTGTCAGCTAAATCCTGTAACATTTCAGCTGTTTTCTCTTTTGTAAGAGGGTAGATAAATTTTAATACCAGAACAGCTAATAAATATCCTACAACATATAAACCTGTATATGTTTTCCAAAGACGTCCTGAGAATGCTTCATTCTGGACAGCTTCATTAACCTGGAATCCAGCAATTGCAAGTGCAAAACTACTCATACTTCCTGATACAGCATTAGCAAGTTTACGGAAGAATGTATATGCCGAATATACAATTCCTTCATTACGTTTTCCTGTCTGAAGTTCTTGATAATCAATTGCATCATTTACAAGTGCCCAAACTAATACTTGGAAACCACTTACTCCAAGATAGCAGATTCCGTTGATGATAATAAAGAGAATAGGATTTTCAAGTGGGAAGAAGAATAAAATAGCATAAACAACAACTGAGAAAGTTGCACTGTACATAATCCATTCTTTCTTTCCAAATTTCTTAACAACAAATTTTGTGCCTACGAATGCAATAAGTGACCAGAGTACACTTAACATACCTGAAACTGCATGATGGCAACATTTCCAAAATAATCGCGGAATAAATAAGTATTTAATCCGTTAACCATACCTGCTCCAACAATACCGATAAAGCTTGATAACATAACTCCGAGTAATGCTTTGTTTTTAGTAATATCTTTAATTACCTGGAAGTAGTTAAGCTTTTCTTTTTTCTCAACAACTGGCTCTGTAATAATACGCTCTTTACACCAATGAGATGTAAACATAAGACAGATTAATCCAATAACTGCACAGATTGCTGACATAATAAGGAAATGGCTAGGTACTGGCTGGTTATCTTTATATAAGAATACTGGTCCAACAATAACGATAACTGTCATAAAAATTGTACCGCCAAGACTTCTGAAACGAGAAAGGTCAGTACGTTGGTTAACATCATCAGTCATTACACTTGAAAGACTACCAAATGGAACGCTGACACATGTGTACATAATTTCGTAAACAATATATGTAATGAACATATAAGCAATACGTGCACCATAAGCGAAATTGTTTACGTTAACAAATCCTAATATACAGAGTACTGCAGTTGGAAAAGCAAAGAATTTAATCCAAGGAATAAATTTTCCTTTTCCTTTGTTTTTGTGGCTATCAACAAGTGCACCAATTAAAGGGTCATTTATAGCATCCCAAAACTTTGTAACAAGCATAAGGATTCCTACGTGTACTGGATTAACTTTTAATACCAGTGTATAAAAAATAGCAAGATACATGGCACGGAACTGCTCAGTACAGCAACATCCCAAATCGCCAAGAGTGTAACCAATTTTGTCCTTCATGGAAAAAGGTCTTGTTTCTTTCATGATAATTTACCTCCAAACATTTATATTGTTTTAGTAGCTACAATCTTATTATATTGGGGTTATGCTGATATCCATATACAAATATTGCTTGCAAACTACGAAAAATTGATATATTGTATATTTTGACGAAATGAACAAAAAATATAATAGGAAAGTGTACAAAATAGACATATGAAAAAGCAAGGCTACAAAATGGAATATTTGAAAATAATTGGATAGTGCCAGCGAAGCTTTGGGCAAAGGAGAGCTATACAATTGTATTTATAGCTGGTGGGATAGGGTATATGCACCAGGAGGACGATAATATTGTATGTACTATGGAGGATTTGATATTTATTAAGCCAGGTAATAAAGTAAAGCTTGAATATCGTAAAAATAAGTATCCTCTTGAAGTTTATGTTCTTTATATAGGTGGAGAACTTTTAAGGAAATTGTCAGATGAAGAAACAAGACTTGATGAAGCGTTTGATTTTGTTCCGTATCAAGTTAAGATTGTTCATTCTGAGACTGAATCGGCTATGCTTATAAAGAATATATCAAAAAAGCTCTATTCGATGAATAATGAGCCGCCTAAATTTGCCCACTCATTATACGAGAAAGCCTATTAACTATGATTCTTGTAC
>ENA-OQAS01000928-OQAS01000928.1-human-gut-metagenome-genome-assembly--contig:-NODE-928-length-14589-cov-1.719057_pt1 | contig 14589 bp, 25 predicted proteins | sample MGYA00242733_ERZ504523 | MGnify/ENA primary metagenome ERZ504523 (study PRJEB26092, sample SAMD00036239) | human gut metagenome | host: Homo sapiens | study: EMG produced TPA metagenomics assembly of... | reverse complement strand
CTTCTGTTAAATAAAAAATAACAAAATCATCAACCAATACCGCATAACATACATACTGTATAGTGGTTTGAATCACGTAAAATTATTTGAATATTATAAAAAGAGATCATGTGTCAGCAACCGTACGGACACGTCTGCACTTAGCGAGTGGATGGTCGTTAGACCATTCAGGAGCTTAGTACAGCTACGTGGGAGTCCGAACGCGAGTGGGTTGCAGGCACATGATCTCTTTTTATAATATTCCACCAATAATTTCCGTCATTCAAACTACAAATCACAATTTATCCCCCTGCCAAACATCCTTAACCTTCATCTCATGCGCAATCCTATTCAAAACTTTCCGCTTATAAACACTCCACTCAGGAGCAATCAACAAATCTCTCGGTCCATCTCCAGTTAATCGATGAATCACGATCTCAGGACTCAGATTCTCAATACATTTCAAAACCAGATCAACATAAGACTCCAAAGTAAACACATCAAAGGGATGTTCCTCATAATGATCAGCCAGATCCGTATTCTTCAAAATATGCAGCATAGAAAATTTAACCCCATGAATCGGAAGGTGATTCAGATAACGAACTGACTCAAGCATCATATCATCCGTTTCACCAGGAAGCCCAAGAATCAGGTGAACAACAGTCAATACACCGATTTTATGAAGATTCATAACTGCTTCATCAAAACAAGACAAAGGGTACCCACGCCGGATAAAAGAAGCGGTCTCTTCATGAATCTCTGCAGACCAAGTTCCACAAACACAGGTTTGATCTTATTTAATTGATTTAAAAGTTCCAAAACCTCGGCAGGCAAGCAATCCGGTCTGGTACCGATCGCAAGAGCAACGATTCGCGGATTATTGACCGCTTCCATATATAAAGCTTCCAGTTTTTCAATCGGACCATAAGTATTCGTAAAAGCCTGAAAATAAGCAATATACTTCCCATTCTCAATCTTTCTAGAAACCATCTCAATTCCAGCGGTGATCTGATCTGTCACAGACAAAGCAGCTGAAGAAGCAAAATCCCCGGAACCGCCCTCACTGCAAAAGATACAACCACCAGTTCCAAGTGTTCCATCTCTGTTTGGACAGGTAAAACCACCATCTAAGGATACTTTATAAATTTTCTCACCAAAATAATTCTTTAAAAAACTATCAAACGAATAATAACGTTTTCCATGCCAATTCATATGATCATAACTCCTAACTACAAGTTTGTTATCTACAAGATAGCACGAAAAATGTGGAAATTCCAGTGTTTTCAAGTCACAAAATGTTCATAACATTATCACGTACTATAAAATCTCAATCACAAAACTCAAAGTTTCATGTTCTCCAGGCTCCAAGAATCGCACCCCTCTTTTATGTTCAAACACATCATCCTCATCACTGCAGGTAGAAGTTCCACACCAAGGTTCCAAAGCAACAAAAGGTCCATCATTTGCACTAGACCATACACCAGATAATCAAAATCAGGGAAAGTAACTAAGATACCATGACCGCTTTCCTTATGTTTTAATGCAACCGTGCGTGATTTCAACTGATCAAAGATCAAAGCATCCTTGTAAAATAAAGAATGTTTTACATGGATCACAGTTTCATGATCAAGAACAGGAATACGATCGTTGTTATTGATCAAACCATCATCTGTAAGCTGTGCACAGGCAGCAGTTTCCGGTTGTTCAAATTCCACGATATAATCTTCAAAATTCTCCCTTCATACACTGGACAGTTAAATGCAGGATGACCGCCAATACAGTAAGGCATAACGATGTCCCCATGATTGATCACCTTATGACTGACTTTCACTCCATGATCTGTTAATTCATAGATCATCTGGAGTTCAAAATCATAAGGATACTGTTCTTTCGTAGAATCATCCGCTTTCAAAGAATAAACAGCACAAGTTTCAGAAGAAGAAACCAAAGTAAATTCTAATTTTCTTGCAAGACCATGACGGCCAAAAGAACATGTCTTAGAATCTCCGATGGTTGCAGTTCCATTTCTTAAACATCCAACGATCGGAAATAAGACAGGTGCCTGTCCGCTCCAGAAGTCAGGGTTTCCCTGCCAGAGATATTCCGTACCAGAAGCATCTTTGATAGAAGTCAGTTCCCCACCAAGAGATTTTAAAGTGACAGATACATTTTCATTGCGTAAGATTGTATTGCTCATGAGATATCCTCCTAGATTTAATATAGAACCATTATACCATGAATTAACATCGAAAAACACTTGTGTTTCTTGGGAAAAGCAATAGTTAAAAGCATATTTTTTATAAAGAATCAGTAGAAATTTAAGAAATGGTGTGATAATATGACTAAGTATGCGTAGAAATGTAAAATAATAGATAAAAATAGAAAAGAGGAAAAAGATTATGGCAAACAGTATTGAGCAGGAGATCGGCCGCAGAAGAACCTTTGCGATCATTTCCCATCCGGATGCCGGTAAGACAACGTTGACTGAGAAGTTCCTTTTATATGGAGGAGCGATCAATACAGCGGGGTCTGTGAAAGGAAAGGCAAACTCCAAACATGCAGTATCTGACTGGATGGAGATTGAAAAAGAAAGAGGTATCTCTGTCACTTCTTCTGTATTACAGTTTGAATACGAAGGAAAATGTATCAATATCCTTGATACACCAGGACATGAGGATTTCTCAGAAGATACGTATCGTACACTGATGGCAGCGGATTGTGCGTCATGGTGATCGATGCTTCCAAGGGTGTGGAGCCACAGACGATCAAGTTATTTAAGGTCTGTGTTATGAGACATATCCCGATCTTTACATTTATCAATAAGATGGACCGTGAAGCTAAGGATACTTTCGATTTGTTAGACGATATCGAGAAGTCTTAGGGATTGAGACATGTCCGATCAACTGGCCAATCGGATGTGGAAAAGAATTTAAGGTGTATACGAGCGTGCATCAAGAAATATCTTACGATTCGAGGCAGTCTCCACAGGTGGTGCGAAAGAAGCAAAAGAAACGATCATTTCAGCAGATGATGATAATGCAGCAGATTTGATCGGAGAAGATTTCTATGAGAATCTGATGGAAGAAATTGAATTATTAGATGGTGCGGCAGCAGATCTTGATATGGAGAAGTACATCAGGGAAAACTATCTCCAGTATTCTTTGGATCAGCACTTACAAACTTTGGTGTAGAACCATTCTTAGAGCATTTCCTGAAGATGACAAACAGACCACTTGCAAGAACATCCAAGGGAGAAGAAGTAGATCCTGTGGAAAATGGTTTTTCAGCGTTTGTCTTTAAGATTCAGGCAAATATGAACAAAAATCACCGTGACAGAATTGCATTTATGAGAATCTGTTCCGGTAAATTCGAAGCGAACATGGAAGTAAAACATGTACAGAGTAAGAAAAAGATGAGGCTTTCCCAGCCACAGCAGATCATGGCACAGGAACGTAAGATCGTAGAAGAGGCGTATGCAGGAGATATCATCGGAGTATTTGACCCGGGAATCTTCTCTATCGGAGACACTGTCTGCCTTCCAAAAGATGACTTTGAATATGAAGGAATCCCAACATTCGCACCAGAACATTTTGCAAGAGTCATCCAGTTAGATTCTATGAAGCGTAAGCAGTTTGTGAAAGGTGTAGAACAGATTGCACAGGAAGGTGCTATCCAGATCTTCCAGGAACATGAAGCAGGATTTGCAGAGATCATCGTCGGAGTTGTAGGAACACTTCAGTTTGATGTCTTAAAATACCGTCTGGAAAATGAATACAACTGCGAGATCCGTTTAGAACCATTGCCATATCAGGCAATCCGCTGGATCAAAGACCGCAACACGGATATGAACAAATTACGTGGTGTATCTGAAGTTAAGAAGTCAAAGATATGCGAGGAAATCCACTGTTGTTATTTAAGAATGAATGGGGAATCCAGTTTGTACTTGATCGTAATGAGGGATTAGAGTTAGTTGAGTTCAGCAAAGAATAGTATAAATTGTATTTCTTTTTGATAAGAAAAAGCATTGTAACTTGAGAATAAAGATGGTATATTATATTAGTATATTTCTTAAGTTATCAAAAATAATATAAATATCAGACTTAGAAAAGAGATTGTTATGGCGTTGATAGATATTCATACACATATATTATATGGAGTTGATGATGGAGCAAAGGACATCAATGATTCAATGGGACTGTTGGATGAAGAACGGGAACAAGGCGTGGATCAGGTAATACTGACTCCGCATTACGGTCCGAAGTTTGGACATCCGGATACAGAAGTATTGAGAGAGAAGTTTGAGGCGATCAGAGAGAAGGCATACAAGTATTATCCAGAGATTCAGCTATACCTTGGGAGCGAATTATATTATCAGCAAGGGACAGTTTCAGATCTGAAACAAGGGAAAGCATTGACGATGAATGGGACCCGTTATGTTTTAGTGGAGTTTGCGACATCAGATGCCTATTCGCATATATATCGCGCGGTTCAGGATTTTGTATATGCAGGATATATTCCGATCCTTGCGCATGTAGAGCGATACAAAGCAGTTTTCGGACATGTAGACAAGATTGTCGAACTGATCGAAACAGGTGCATATATTCAGATAAATGCGGAAAGCCTGATCGGAGGAATTTTTGATAAACGAGCATCTTTTTGTAAGAAGATTATGAAAGAAGGACTGGTTCATTTCCTTGGAACGGATTGTCACGATTTCCGGACAAGAAGACCAAATATGAAACCGGCAGCAGAAGTTGTACGGAAGAAGCATGCGGACCAGATTCTTTATGAGAATCCAAGAAAGATGCTTGAGGGGAAAAGTATTTAATTAAAGAAGGGATAAAAACATCTATGTACGAGTTAGAGAATGATGATGAGATCGAGATTGATTTAAGGGAATTGTTTTTGGCATTGAAGAAGAAGATCGTTTGGATTTTGTTGACAGCAATCGTCTTTGCAGGTGCATCAGGATTGATCACGAAGTTTGCGATGACACCGATCTATTCTTCTACAGCACAGCTTTATGTTGTTTCAAAGGGTGGACTTTCACAGCTTACAGATCTTACAATGGGTACTCAGTTAACACAGGATTATATGGTAATTGTTAAGACAAGACCAGTCCTTGAACAGGTGATCGCAGATCTGAAGCTTGATATGGATTATAAAGAATTAGAGAAGAAGATCACGGTGGAGAATCCATCTGATACACGTATCATGCAGATTACGATAACAGATAAGGATGCAGCACTTGCACAGAGCATCACACAGGATCTTGCAGAAGTAACAGCGAAGACAGTTGCAGAGAAGATGGACGTGAAATCACCAACGATCATCGAAAAGGCATATAAGGCAGATAAACCAGACAGCCCAAGTCTTAAGAAGAACGTATTGATCGGAGCAGTTCTTGGATTTATATTGATGGCAGCAGCATTGTGATCCAGTATCTGATGAACGATACGATCCTGAAAGAAGAAGATATTGAGAAATATCTTGGAATTATTACTTTAGCGCAATTACCTTTGGTAAAGGGAACTACAAAGCGAACAAAGAAAGTAAAGAGGGCGAGGGAATAAGATGAAGAAATTAGTAATGGATCTTCCAGAGATCAATGATTATCGTATGGTAGAAGGACTAAACCAGTTAAAGACGAACTTAGCCTTCTGCGGAAAAGATATTAAAGTGATCACAATGACAAGCAGTGTTCCGAATGAAGGAAAGAGTTCTATTTCTCTGAGCCTTTCAAGAACACTTGCAGAAAGTGGAAAGAAGATACTGATGGTGGATGCTGACTTAAGAAAATCAGTAATGGCAGCCAGATATCATATACAGGGAATCGATAAAGGATTAAGCCATTATCTGACAGGACAGGCAGAAGTGAGGATATCATCTACGAGACAGAAGTTGAGGGACTTTGTATTACAGTAGCTGGTCCGCTGTCACCAGATCCAACAAGCATTTTGGATTCTGAGCAGTTTGAACAATTCATTGAGAATGTTAGGGATATGTTTGATTATGTGATCATTGATGCACCACCGCTAGGTGTTGTTATTGATGCTGTGATCATCGGTAAATATACAGATGGAGCAGTCATCGTGATCGAGCAGGGAGTGATCAAACGTAAGATCGTTCAAGATGTCATCAAGCAGTTGAAGAGGGGCGAGGTTCGTATCCTTGGGGCTGTATTAAATAAAGTTGATGAGCGTATCGGTGCTTATGGTAATTATGAGTATAAATATTCATATTCATATTACGGTGAGTCAGATACGGAAAAAAATCATCCAAATACTTAATAAGGAGGAATGTAAGTATGAGTAACAAAATCATCAAGAAAGCAGCAGCTTGTGGATTATCCGCAGTTATGGCTTTCGGGCTTGTCGCAGTAACAGAAGCACCAAAAACAGCTAATGTTAGTGCAGCAACAAAAAAAGGTAAAGAAATTATCTTTTAAGAAGAAAGGGTATGTGATTAGTGTACCAGGACACTGGATGAATGCAAAGACACGCCTGAAATTCTCACCAAAAAGTGCTAAAACTTATAAGTTAAAGTACAAAACAAGCAACAAAAAGATTGCTACTATTTCTAAGGATGGTATCATCCGTGCAAAGAAAAAAGGTACAGTAACGATCACAGCAATTGCTAAAAACAACAAAAAAGCAAAGGCTACAACAAAGGTTACAGTTGGTAAAGTTGTTAAAACTTTAAAATTCAAAGAGGGGACAAAGAAAACAGTAACAGCTGGAAAGAAATTCACTCTTCACCCAACTTACTCACCAAAGAAAGCTTCTACAAAAGCTGTAACATTCAAATCTAGCAACAAGAAAGTAGCTACAGTAACTTCTAAAGGTAAAGTAACTGCAAAGAAAGCTGGTAAAGTAACAATTACAGCAACATGTAAAGATGCAAAAGGTAAGAAAGCTAAATTTACAGTAACAGTAAAAGCAGCTCCAGCACCTGCAAAAGTTGTAACACCTGAAACTGTAAAACCAGTTGTAAAGATAACACAGCTGAATATACAGGATTAGTTGCTAATGCTGACAAATACGTTTTAACTCGTGGAAAACAGACAGTTGAGATCTCTGCAGCACAGGTTAAAGAAGCATTAGGATATATTGCTGATCCAGCAGCTGGATTCAAAGCATGGGAAAGCAAAGAAAACTTTACATTAGGTGTATTATCAGCTACTGGTAAAGGTGCTACAAAGACAGCTACGATCAAAGGTACATCTAACTATGATGGAAAATACACAGCAACAGTTACAAAAGTATCTGATACAGAATACGCTGTTGTAGCAAAATCTGAAAAAGGTCAGAACCACAACATCAAAGTTACAGTAGCAAAAGACGGTACAGTAACAGCTACAAGTGCTAAATACGTTGTAACAAGCGATAAAAACGCTACAAACATCGTAGTAAAAGATGCAGCTGGAAAAGTTATTGCTTCAGCAACAGCAAAAGATGGTAAATACACAGTAAAATTACCAGCAGACAAAGCAAAAGATTTAACAATTACACAGTATGTAGCAAAATAATCAATTGCTGAGTGATAAAGGAATCTTGGAGGAGTTTTCCTCCAGGATTCTTTTTCTATAAAAGAATTTTCTATTTAAGAAGGATCAGGAACATGAAGAAAAAGATAATGACAATGCTGATGTTGCTTGCAGTTTCCTGCATGATCATGCCAACAAATGCGAAAGCTGCCAAAAAAGCATATATCAAAACAGCAACAGGAAGCAAGGCAACGGTTTTTGTTGGAAAAACTTTAAAAATTAAATGCAAAAACAGTTGGGAAAAAGAAAAAGATCACATATAAGACATCCAAAAAATCTGTAGCGACAGTAAATAAAAAGGGTGTGATCAAAGGAAAGAAATACGGAACTGCTAAGATCACAATGAAAGCTTCTGGAGTGAAAACAAAGAAGATCACTGTATATGTAAGAAAAGCAGCGACAGGGATCAAACTTTCATCTGCACAGACGATCAATTTCTACAAGACAGGAAACACTGCCCAGATCAAAGCAACAGCTTTACCTGGAGGAAAACAGATGGCATCAAAAACTCTGACTTATAAGAGCAGTAATCCACAGGTAGCAGTGGTTAACAGCAAAGGAAAAGTGACAGCTAAAAAAGGCGGATACAGCAGAATTCAGATTTCTACCACTGCAAGATCAGGAAAGATCTGCACAAAAGATGTTGATGTTTTTGTATATGATGGATTTGATGATGTATGCAGTGAAACATCTGGAAGCAAGACAACATTTACATTTAATCCAAACTGGAGATCTGTCACAATCTATTTTACAAGTCAAACAGGAAAACAATATTCTTATAAAGTGGATAGCATCAAAACAGAATTTAATATGCTGGCGAATGTCAAAGGATTTGCAGACGAACGCAATGGAGTAGCAGTGAGCAAAGACAATGCGAGAAAGGCGAACATCATTAATTTCAAGATCATTGAAACTGGCGAAGATTATGATGTATTAGCGGATGCCCAGAGATATCAGCTGACATTTTATAAAGCGTTGAATAACAAAGTGACATTCAATGTAGAAAAATAAAAAGATAAGAAAAATACTTGACAATAAAAATGAAAGCATGATATAATGTCAAAAGTTGTGAAGAACAACAGAAACAACAAAGAAGAGTATCCACTCTCACCTTAGCACATATGATAGATTAGGAAGTGACTTGGGTTAATATTTAAGAATATGATATTTCGTGATCATGCTTGAATTTTATGTGGATAGTCTTATAACTATCCACTTTTTTAATTATCATGGAGGTGTAATTATTAGCGATTTAATGATTAACGGACAGATCAGAGATAAAGAAGTACGTCTGATCGCGAATGATGGCGAGCAGCTTGGAGTTATGTCCGCAAGGGAAGCACAGAAGTTAGCAGATGAAGCAGGATTAGATCTTGTCAAGATCTCACCAAAGGCAAAACCACCGGTTTGTAAAATTATCGATTACGGTAAGTACAAATACGAGCAGACAAGAAAAGAAAAGCTGGCAAAGAAGAAACAGAAAGTCATCGATGTGAAAGAAGTCCGCATGTCACCAAACATTGACACAAACGACTTAAACACAAAGATTAATCATGCAAAGAAATTCCTTGCAAAAGGTGCGAGAGTGAAAGTCACACTTCGATTCAGAGGAAGAGAACTTGCTCATGTGAATGCAAGCAAGTATATCTTAGATGATTTTGCGAAAGCATTAGAAGATGTAGCCACCATCGATAAGAAACCAAAGTTTGAAGGAAGAAGCATGACAATGTTTTTAGCTCCAAAGAACAACTAGGAGTTTAAGATATTCAAATATGAGTAGATACAAGCAGGATTAAGGAGGAAATAACCATGCCAAAAATGAAGACATGTAGAGCAGCTGCAAAAAGATTTAAAAAGACAGGAACAGGAAAATTAAAAAGAAATAAGGCATACAAAAGCCATATCTTAACAAAGAAATCTCCTAAGAGAAAGAGAAATTTAAGAAAAAGCTGCAATGACAGATGCAACAAATGAAAAGAACATGAAGAAGATTTTACCATATCTGTAAGATGGATCGTTAAGGAGGAAATGTAAGCAATGGCAAGAATCAAAGGCGGAATGAACGCTAAGAAGAAACATAATAGAGTATTAAAACTGGCTAAAGGATATAGAGGAGCTAGATCTAAACAGTATAGAGTAGCAAAACAGTCTGTTATGAGAGCTTTAACAAGTTCTTACGCAGGAAGAAAACAGAGAAAACGTCAGTTCAGACAGTTATGGATCGCACGTATCAACGCTGCTACAAGAATGAACGGACTTCTTACAGCAAATTCATGCACGGATTAAAATTAGCTGGTGTTGACATCAACAGAAAAATGTTATCTGAGATGGCGATCAGCGAACCAGAAGCATTCAAAGCTTTAGTTGACGTAGCAAAAGAAAAATTAGCTTAATCAATAGAATTAACATTGTAAAAACATCTTGACTTTAAAGCGGTGGTTATCAGTCTCAATGGACAGATGGCCATCGTATTTTTTACATATGGCAGTGACTGATTTAAGACCTGTACCGACGCAGTTTTTGCGGCGAGAGGATAAGAAGAAGCCACTGTCTGTTTTTTTGATCTCATGCTCATAAGGGTTCTCGATGAGCAGAACAAAAGCACCAGGAGATGTCTGTCTGGCTTTGAGATGGATGAATTTCTCATACTTCTGTAATGTCTTACATTCAAGGTAAGCATTTTCTAAAAAGATTTTCCCAAGAACAATACAAAAAATCAACGGAAGAGATTGGAGAGAGCGTTGGAAAATCAACGGCAAATTTGTTTGATCTTTATCTTGTGCACATAAAAGATCATAATGCGATAAAATGGCATTTACAGCGGGCTGACGGCAGTAGATCTTAGTCTGTAAAGAAATAGATGATTCATATTGGGACAGATACTCCTTTAATTCTTCATAATTTCCTTGATTTAACAATCCAGAGATAACAGTGATCTGATGACGAAAATCATGGCGGATTTCTCTTGTCTCCTGTACATGTTGGGAAAGCTGGAGTATTCTTTTGCCTGAATCTCCAGAATCTTTTGTTCTTCCAATATGTACTGATTTTCTACATAACTGTGGATGATAGTATAAAATAAGACATATAAAAGAAATACAAAGACCAGTAAAGTGAGCATCATGGAAAAGTAAACATGTAGATCATGATAGGTATAAATATCATAATAATTGTGTGGAATATAAGTAAAAACGAGAAAAGTAAAACAGCATGGGAAAATACACGCAATCCGCCAGACAAAGGCATTGTGGAAATTCGTAACCATCCAGCCGAGATATTTTCTGGCAGGTTTATATAAGATGATATCGGCGAAAACCAGAAAAATCAGTTGTGCGATCATGGATCTGGATAAAATTCTGTACTTTGTCCATGTGGATGAAAGATGACACCGAATGTATGATAGATAACATAAGAAAGAGAACCAAGACAACATGCAGTCAGCATAACAAAGAGAGATGCAGGAAGCAGCAGGTTCGTTTCTTTTTGAAATAGATAAAAGAACACAGGCACAGCAAGGAATATAAGGATATTGCCCAGATCCTGTTGAAAGATCATATACGGAATGATCAACAGAGCAAAATAGCATACAAAAACAAGGCTGATCTTGGTCAGCAGATGGCGGATCGGAGTCTTTAGATGATCGATTACTGGAAACAGGCAAAAACTGCCAGTGGAATGATGATTGTAAATGTACATAAATATGTAAAAATATCATAAAAAGTCATAAAAGATCATGCCTTCTCAAGTTTCAAAAACTGGTATTTGATATATTGCTCTCGGATTTGCTTGCGTCCTTTCGTTTTGATCGGAAAACACTTTGGATCTGTCATTTCAAAGTAATCGGATTCCATCGTCTTAATATAGTCCATATTCAACATGATTCCACGGTTGCACTGAAGAAATCTTGAATCATCCAGATGATCTGTGACAGAATAAAAAGGAAGCCGGAAGCATGTGTTCCGTTCGTTGTATGAATGATCACCTCATGATTATTTGAGTAAATATATTGAATCTTTGACAATGGAAAATGAACATCAAAAGAACGATATTCAAAAGATAATTCAGCTTCCTGCTCAGGAAGAAGCGCTAAAGCATCATCAAGTACATGAAAGATCTGTGTGGATTCAAAAGGCTTTAAAATATAATCAAAAAATGAAAAGGGGCAGCTTCAAAAATGTGTTCTTTACTTGTTGTTAAGAATACGATCATCACTTTGGAATCCATCTGACGGATCTTGCGTACAATATTGATCCCGTTCAGTTCATTTAGATAAATATCCATAAAGATCAGATCAAAATCTCCAGGGACATAGGTATTCAAAAAGAATTACCATCACTATAAGAAGAAATCAACCGAATGATACGCTCATCCTTGCCCAATACCTCCTCTGCAGCAGCACGGGCAATCGCCACTTTATCATCCGGGTTGACTTCATAGAGTTTCTTATCAAAAAGCTGCAAGTCAGGCTTGCCTCCTTTATAGTAGCGTGCAGGGTCGGCCAGCATACGCGACTCATCCACCGCCAGATAGCGGGTAGACTCTATACCATTCGTGATAAGAGTTTCCAATTCTTTCTTATCCAGCCGATTGGTGGAAAAAGAGCCGAAACGTCCGTCCACATAAAGATTCAATCCCAAACCATTCTCCGTAGACTGCTGCAAACGGTCCATTTTGCCGTCACGCAGTTCAAAAGAAGAATTAGAATTTGTATATAGCACCAGTTTGGCTGCCTGGCAACCGTTCTTCAAGGCATATTCCATTGCCCATTGTGCCAATTTCTTATTGTCGTCTGTAATCATGTCTTTAATTGATAGTTGATAATTAACTTTCTCCTCCTACAGTCAGCTTGCTGACTAGTGCCGATGGCATACCGCAGGAACGGGACAAGACTGACCGTCTTTACCACAAGTCCAAGTACCGTTGTCAATCTTATCGTTATTTGCCACCATCGTGATGTCAGCCAATGCTTTCGGACCATTACCGATGATATTTATATCCTTGACGGGCTGCGTCAGCTTGCATCCTCAATCAAGTAACCCGACTTCACAAAGAAGGTAACTCTCCGGCCACCGATTTGCACCTGGCCATTGGTAAACTGGTCACAATAGATACCTTTCTTCACGGTGGAGATAATGTCCGCTTCCTTCATATTGCCGGCTTCCATATAAGTGGCACGCATACGGGGATAGAGTATTACGGAAGTATCGCGACGTCCGTTTCCAGTAGGATCCACCCCATAATGCTTGGCACTGATGCGGTCGTGCAGATAACTGGTCAGGATACCTTCCTTCACGATATAGGTTTTCTGACCTTCCACACCCTCATCGTCGAAATTCACGGCTCCACGATTGAAGGCGATGGTACCGTCATCCACCACGTTGATATGCTCATCGCACACCTTCTTTCCCAAAAGGTCGCAGAAAATGGAAGTACGTTTACGGTTGAAGTCAGCCTCAAAAGCATGTCCTATGGCTTCGTGCAACAAGATACCCGAACCGCCAGCCCCCATCACGACGGGCATTTCGCCACCTTGGGTTTCACAGCCTTGAACAAGATAGCAGTCTTATCCACCGCCTCACGTGCAATAATATCCACGATGTCATCCGTCATGAATTCAAAACCCTTGCGGTAAGAACGACCGGCATAACCGTTCTCCATCTTTCCATTCTCTTCCATGATGCAGACTGCCATAAAAGAAACCATCGGACGGTAGTCGTAGTAGTCACGCCCTCGGAATTACAGAACAGCACGTGCGATGTACTGTCAGAAAGAGAAGCCTGCACCTTACGTACACGATTGTCCAAAGAGAAAATCTTTTCGTTCAGCTTTTCTAAATAAGGTATTTTTGCCTTGACACTCACGTCCTCCCAAGGTTCAGTGACGGCATAGCGGCTTTTGGCAATTGTCTTTTCCGTCAGTCCTACAGATTTTCCGGCCTTGCCCGAAGAGGCGATACGGGCAGCAGTACGTGCAGCACGCAGCATTTCTTCCATAGTTACCCCTTCCACATAAGCATAACCCGTCTGGTCGCCTGCCAATACGCGTACGCCCATACCGAAGTCAATGTTAGCTCCACAGTTGTTTACTTTGCCGTCCATCAGAACCACACTGTTGTTGAATGTGTGTTCAAAATAAAGGTCAGCATAATCGCCGCCTTTTTCCAGAGCGGCAGCCATCACTTTCTTCAAGTCAGCCTCCGTCACACCGAAGTGAACCATTGCCGAAGCTACGGCAGACTGATTATCTGCTCCTCCTAAAGCTCCGCGTACTGACGCAGGCATAGCCAACGAGGGTACTGCCAGCAACCTAACATCGCCAGACTTCCCGTCCGCAAGAAATTTCGTCTATCCATCCTTTTCAGTTATTAGTTATAAGATATTGTTTTTTATATCATAGTTATATGACGTAAAAATAGGAGATTTTGTCACACCTCAGCTTTCCTTTGTTAACAAACTTTCCAATTCCTCTGCATTCAGACGCAGATAGAATTGTCCTTTGTAAGCCACTGAAATGCCTCCGGTCTCCTCCGATACAATGATGGCATGCGCATCAGACACCTGGGAAATCCCCATGGCAGCACGATGCCTCAGCCCAGTTCCTTAGGAATGTCCAGATTATGGGAAACAGGCAGGATACATCCCGCCGCTTTGATACGTTTCTTACTGATAACCATCGCTCCATCGTGCAACGGACTGTTCTTAAAGAAAATATTCTCAATCAGACGCTGGTTTATATCGGCATTGATAATCTCTCCCGTACGCACCACATCATCCAAAGGCAGATTATGTTCAATGACAATCAGGGCACCAACCTTCTGCTTCCCCATACTGATACATGCCATTACCACCGGCATGATGTCGTCATGTTCCAGCTTCTCTTTCTTGTTACCGGTGAAGAAGCGCACCAGCGCACTGGCATGCTGATGCGAGCCGAGTGTCAGCAAGAAGCGCCGTATCTCGTCCTGAAACAAAATGATAAGCGCCAGCACGCCTACACTGACCAGCTTGTCGAAGATAGAACCGAGCAATTTCATCTCCAGCACCTGCGATACCACCAGCATATCA
>ENA-OQAS01000926-OQAS01000926.1-human-gut-metagenome-genome-assembly--contig:-NODE-926-length-14596-cov-4.974359_pt1 | contig 14596 bp, 17 predicted proteins | sample MGYA00242733_ERZ504523 | MGnify/ENA primary metagenome ERZ504523 (study PRJEB26092, sample SAMD00036239) | human gut metagenome | host: Homo sapiens | study: EMG produced TPA metagenomics assembly of... | reverse complement strand
CCTCCCGCTCCGCCCGCGCCTCCGGCTCCTCCGGCAGCGCCCGCCGCGACTGCCGGTGGCGAGGCGAAATCCGTCGAACAATCCGATGAACAGCATGAAACGTCCGAAAGCAAGGAGAACGACTGATGCGTTTGCGTTTCATTCTTTCCGAAACCTGGAGCAGCCTCAAGCGCAACGTGCCCATGTTGCTTTCAGTGATGCTCGTTACATTCATCTCGTTTCTGTTTATCGGCGCATCGGTGCTCACTCAGGCGCAGATCACCAAAGCCAAAGGCGATTGGTATTCCAAGGTTGAAGTGGTGGTGTGGATGTGTCCCGATGCACCAGCCAATCCGTGAACTGCACCGCGGGAACCGCGGCAACGCAGACTCAGATCAATGACTTGCAGAAAACCATTCGCAACGAGCTTGCCGATGATGTATCGCAAATCACTTTTGTAAGCAAGGAAGATTTCTACAACGACACTTTCCTCAAACAATATCCGAACGGTGAATATCAGGGGCGTACGCTCACTGCCGACGATATGCAGGATTCATTGTGGCTGAAACTGAAGAATCCTGAGAAATATCAAGTCGTTTCCGAAGTGCTTTCTGGCAAGGAGGGCGTCGATACTGTCAGTGATCAACGGCAGATTTTTGAGCCGGTGTTCGCAGTGCTGAATCGTGCGACCATTGCAACCGCCGCATTGGCCGCGGTGATGGTGGTCGTCGCCATTATGCTGACCGGTACCACAATTCGCATGTCTGCTGCGTCACGTCGAACCGAAACGGAGATCATGCGTTTGGTGGGTGCTTCGAATTGGACCATTCGGCTGCCATTCATTCTTGAAGGGGTGATCGCATCAATGGTCGGCTCCTTGCTTTCCTGCGTCACTTTATCGGCATTGGTGAAGGTATTTATCACTGATTGGCTTGCAGCTCCGTGAAATGGATTCCATATGTGAATCAGATGACGGTATTGTGGATTTCGCCGATTTTGGTTGCAGGAGCGGTGCTGTTGTCGGTGATTGCATCCACAGTGTCGTTGCATAGGTATTTGAAAGCCTGAGAACATTCCGTTTTGTACGGATTGGATACGTTTATCTGTGTCGCGTTTTAAGCATGGGATGCTATGGTATGGAACCAATGATGGGAGGCAAGTGACCGAATGACAAGCAAGAAAGCTCTAAAACCGGCCGTCGCGGTGTTTGCAACGGGGGCTTTGTGCGCCACGATGGCGATTGCCCCGTTCTCGTCTGCGGTTCCGCAGGCGCAAGCCAATACATACAGCAATCTGGTGAATGCCCAGAATAAGAAGGCTGCCAGCTCTCAGCGTGAAGCCCAGTTGCGTTCACAGCTTTCCGGTGTGAAGTCTGATTTGGCCGACAAGATCGTCGAGCTGGATGAATTGACAAATACGAAAATTCCTGCAGCTCAAGCTGCAGTCGATGAGGCAAATGCTACTGCCGCTTCGGCACAGAGTGAAGCTGATGCTGCGGCTTCCCGTTTGGAGGCCGCGCAAAAAGATAAGGAAAACCTCGAAGCGCAGATCGAACAGACCGGCAAGGATTATGATGACGCGCATGCGGCCGTGGCACAGATGGCTCGTGAAGACCTGCATGGTTCCGATGCATCCACTGTGATGAGCGTGGTGACAGGTTCCACGAGCACTCAGGAATTCATTAATTCCATGCAGTCTCGTGATGCGTTGAGCCGTACCGAAGCCAATGCGGCAAGTGATGCGGCGAATACGTTGAACACGTCGATGAACCGTAGCGAGCGTCTTTCTGCAATCGAGAAGCAGATCGCCAATCTGAAAACCGCAGCTGACGAAAAAGCCGCTTCCGCACAGCAGGCTGCTGCTTCCGCACAGACCCAGCGCGACTCGCTTGACCAGTTGCGTGCAGAAGGCGAAACCCGCCGTGCCGAATTGGAAAGCCAACAGTCGCAGCTGAACGGCAGCGTGGCCAAACAGGCGGCGCAAACGGTTATGTTGCAGTCACAGGTCGATTCCTTCAACCGCCAGTATGCAGCCGAGCAGGCCGCAGCAGCTAATCAAAACAATGGTGGCAATCAAGGGCAGACCCGGCCAGGCAACAACAATACCAATAGTGGCGGCAACAATGTGACGCCTGCTCCCACGCCTACGCCTACTCCTACGCCTGCTCCCGCGCCGAGTACCAATAACAATTCCGGTCAGGGAACCTCCAATGGCGATTACGGCAATGGCTATGTGGCCGGCCAGTGCACGTGGTGGGCGTACGAACGTCGTAGACAGATGGGTATCGGAACCCCCTCGTACTTGGGTAACGGTGGCCAGTGGTACGCTACCGCACCGTCGTATGGTCTTCGCGTGGATCATAGCCCGCAGGTCGGTGCGGCAATCTCCTTCCTGCCCGGTCAGGCTGGTGCCGATGGCTTCTACGGTCATGTGGGTGTGGTGGAAGCGGTGAATGGCAACACCATCACCATTTCCGAAATGAACGCGGCTGGTGGCCCATATGTGGTGTCGTACCGCACGCTGTACAACGCGTCCCAGTTCTGGTATGTGCACTGATTCATCAAGGAGCGTTTGAGCTTTCCTTGAGCGTTGTGTCGCGGGAGCGCGCCGCCTGAATCGTTGGGCGGCGCGCTCCCATGATATTGTCGATTGTTGCGTTGCAGAACACTTCTTTGAAGAACCGGAAAGGAGGTCCGACATGGCCAAGGAGCAAGGCGTGAAGCCGATTGCGCAAAACAAGAAGGCACGCCACGACTATGCCATTGAAGACAAGTATGAAGCCGGTCTGGTGTTGACCGGCACTGAGGTGAAGTCGCTTCGAGAAGGCCGCGCATCGCTGGCCGAATCGTTCATTACCATCGACCGTCGCGGTGAAATGTGGCTTGAGGGAGCCAATATTCCCGAATATCTCAACGGAACGTGGAACAATCATGCCCCTAAGCGCAAGCGTAAGCTGTTGCTTCACGCGGCGCAGATCGACAAGCTGGCTCGTCAAAGCCAAGCCAAGGGTTTCACCATCATCCCGCTGAGCCTGTATTTCAAAGACGGTCGAGTCAAGGCGGAAATCGCATTGGCACGAGGCAAGAAGGAATTCGACAAGCGTCAGGCATTGCGCGAGGAGCAAGACAAGCGTGAGGCCTTGCGTGCCATGCGATATGCCAACAAGCAGGTGCGATAAGTGGTAACCGGAAAATTTCCGGTTTCACATACTGATATACAGCGGTGGTCGTAATCTTTTTGTAGCTTGCCCTCTCTAGTGTATGGTTCAGATTCGGTCGAATAGACCGAGCGAGACATAGGAGAAGGATATGGAAGCGAAGAAGTCTGAAGGCGGTTGCCGCGTGTGCGCTGAGCGTTGCGATGCTGTTTGCTGGAGCGGCATGCGGCACCAGTGATGGAAGCGACGATGCGGCTTCGTCCGATAGCGGTTCGAAAGCGAGCGAACTGACGGGTTATGACGTTTCGTCGGTGCAGAAAGACGATGACATCGCCAAACTGTTGCCCGATTATGTGACGAAGGACGCAAGCTCACCATCGGCATGGACACGTCGTACGCTCCCGCCGAATTCCTTGCGGAGGACGGCAAGACCCCGGTCGGCTTCGATGTCGATATCGCCAAGGCTTTGGCGCAGGTGTTCGGCCTTGAAGCGGATCCGGAAACCGCGAATTTCGATTCGATCATTCCATCGGTCGGATCCAAGTACGATATCGGCATTTCGTCGTTCACCGTGACCAAGGAACGTTTGGAAGCGGTTGATTTCGTAAGCCATTTTGATGCCGGATCGGCATGGGCCGTGAAGAAGGGCAATCCGAACAAGATCGACACGTCCGATCTGTGCGGCAAGAAGGTGGCCGTGCAGACCGCCACCATGCAGGAGACCGAAGCGAACAAGATAGCCAAGCAATGCGAGGCCGACGGCAAGGATAAGCTTGAAGTGATCTCCAGCAAGCTGCAGACCGATGTGACCACGAACGTTGTCACCGGCAAGGCCGACGTGTTCTATGCCGATTCGCCGGTTGCGGGCTATGCCATCGCGCAAACCGATGGACAGCTGGAAATGCTGGGCAAGGTCGAAGGCGTCGCTCCGGAAGGCATCGTCATCAAAAAAGGCGACAGCCAGATGGATGAGGCCGTACAGAAGGCCGTGCAGAAGCTCATCGACGACGGTACGTATCTGAAGATCCTTAAGTATTGGGGTGTCGAGGACGGTGCCATCGAAACGTCGGAAATCAATACGCCGGGCGCCGAATAATTCCATGATTGAACCGTCCACGGATCAGACGGTTCAATGATCGCATGACTGGCGACGTGCTGGGAACAAAGCGGGTTTTGATCATATTGTGATATGGCAAAACCCGCTTTTTCGTAAGGAAAAACGGCATATCGAATAGAGTTTGCGTACTATTAACGTGGCCGTAGCAATCGTTTTCTATGGTGCCTGCAGGACTTCGGTTCGGCCGTATTCATACGGTTGGGAATGAAGAGAGGATCCGCGATGGCTTTCAATAATCTGAGGAAACTCGCTGTTTTTGCACTAAGCGCCGCCATGATCGTTTCGTTGGGTGCGTGCGGCACATCGGAAAAGTCCGATTCCGCGGCTTCCAGTGATTCTGAGTCGTCGTCGAACACCACCGGTTATGACGTTTCCGGCGTGACGAAGGATGACGATATAGCCGCGATGCTGCCGGAATCAGTCACCAAGGACGGCAAGCTCACCGTCGGCATGGACACGTCGTACGCTCCCGCCGAATTCCTTGCGGAGGATGGCAAGACCCCGGTCGGCTTCGATGTTGATATCGCGAAGGCGCTCGCCAATATGTTCGGTCTTGAGGTCGTGCCGCAACGTCGAATTTCGATTCGATCATTCCGTCGATCGGCACCAAGTACGATATCGGCATTTCGTCGTTCACCATCACGCCCGAGCGTATGGAAGCCGTCGATTTCGTGAGCATGTTCAAGGCCGGTTCCACGTGGGTGGTGAAGAAGGGCAATCCGAACAAGGTCGCCGCTTCCGACCTGTGCGGCTTGAAGATCGCGGTGCAGACGGGCACCACGCAGGAAGAGGAAGTCAACGCGGCCGCCAAACAATGCAAGGCCGACGGCAAGTCCGAAGTGCAGATTCTGTCGAATAAGCTGCAGACCGATGTGACCACGAACGTGGCGACGGGCAAGGCCGACGTATTCTATGCTGATTCGCCGGTCGCCGGCTATGCCATCGCGCAAACCGAAGATACGCTAGAAGCCCTCGGCGAGGATGTCGGCGTGACCAAGGAGCCGTGGCAATCAAAAAGGGCGATTCCGATACCGCCAAGGCGGTGCAGGCCGCACTGCAGAAGCTCATGGATGATGGCACGTATATGAAGATCCTCAAGCATTGGGGCGTGGAGAACGGAGCGATCGACAAAGCCGAAATCAATCCGACTGACCTCGGCTGAACGATCAGACGTAAGGCAGGCATCGCACACGGCGATACTGTTAAGCCGATATGACGGAAGGCATGCGGGTCAAATCCGCGTGTCTTCCGTTTTCGTATATGGATCTTCCGTGATTCGACGGAGCTACATTGCGCGATTCTTGGCTGATACGTAAGGGTTGCGCAATGTAACGTACATGTAGCATTGCGCTCTTATCGTGCCTATTTGAGATACTGAGGTTCTCTGCAACCGAATGGCGTTGAGATTTTCGGTATGGCAATGAAGAGATAAGAAGAAGGATATGCGTACCATGTCTTTGAAGATCAAGTCCGTTGTGGCGCTTGCGCTGAGTGCGGCGATGTTGTTTCCCACTGCTGCTTGCGGCACCTCCGATGCGTCCAATTCCGGCGATTCGTCGGATTCGTCGAACACTACCACCGGTTACGATGTCAGCACCATTAAAAAAGATGACGAGCTGGCCAAGCTGGTTCCGTCCGGCGATCTGGTGAAGGACGGCGAGCTTTCCGCCGGTATGGAGCTTTCGTACGCTCCGGCTGAATTCTATGCCGAAGACGGCAAGACTCCGGTCGGCTATGATATCGACATGACCAAGGCCATCGCCAAGACGCTTGGTTTGAAGCCAAACATCGTGTCTTCCATGTTCGACACCATCATTCCTTCCATTGGCTCCAAGTATGATCTGGGCATCACCGCCATGACCATCACTGAAGAGCGTATGCAGTCCGTGGATTTCGTGAGCTACTACCGTGCAGGTTCCACGTGGGCCGTGAAGAAGGGCAATCCGAAGAAGCTTGACACTTCTGACATGTGCGGCGCGAAGATCGCGGTGCAGACCGGCACCGTGCAGGAAGAGGAAGCCAACACCATCGCCAAAGGATGCGAGGCCGATAACAAGGCCGAAGTGATGTCGTACAAGCGTCAGGCCGAAGCGGCCACCGCAGTGGCTACGGGTAAGGCCGATGCGTTCTATGCTGATTCGCCGTCGCTGGCTATGCCATCTCCCAGACCGACGGACAGCTTGAAGCCTTGGGCGACGTCGAAGGTGTGGCCAAGCAGGGCATCGCTGTCAAGAAGGGCAACACCCAGCTTGCTGAAGCCGTGCAGAAGGCCGTACAGAAGCTGATGGACGATGGTACGTATATGAAGATCCTCAAGCATTGGGGTGTGGAATCCGGCGCTCTCGACAAGGCTGAGATCAACCCGACCGATCTCGACTGATTTCATCCCCACTATTTACATCAACAACGAAGGAACTGAAGCATCATGGCGAAGAAACAAATCGACGGCGACGGCTCGATATTCCGAATCGCATCAAGGCGCTGCCGGTTAAGCGTACGGGCCCGATTGTGGCGGCGGTCATCGTCGCTCTGCTCGCCGCCATGCTGCTGCAGGGCCTGATTACCAATCCGCGTTTCGAATGGAATGTGGTCTGGAAGTACCTGTTCAACGAGAATGTGCTCGAAGGCATCAAATACACGCTGCTGCTGACGGTCATCTCCATGGTCATCGCCATTATTCTGGCAGTGATTCTGGCCGTAATGCGCAAGTCCATCAATCCGGTGCTGCGTGGCGTGAGCTGGTTCTACATTTGGTTCTTCCGTGGCACCCCTGTGTATACGCAGCTGGTGTTCTGGGGTCTGTTCGCCGTGTTGGTGCCTCGCATCGGCGTGGGCATTCCGTTCACTTCCATTGAATTCTGGAGCATTGACTCGCAGTCCGTCATTACCGCGTTTAACGCGGCATGGCTGGGTCTCGCATTGAACGAAGCGGCATATCTGGCCGAAATCGTGCGTGCGGGTCTTGAAGCCGTCGATCCGGGTCAGACCGAAGCGGCCAAGCACTGGGCATGAAGCGTTCCATGATCATGCGTCGTGTGGTGCTTCCTCAGGCCATGCGCATCATCATTCCGCCGACCGGCAACGAGTTCATCGGCATGTTGAAGACCACTTCGCTGGTCAACGCCGTGCCGTTCACGCTGGAACTGCAGTTCGCCACCACCGCAATCGCAACCCGACTGTACAAGCCGATTCCGCTGCTGATCGTGGCCTGCATCTGGTACTTGGTGATCACCTCCATTCTGATGGTGCTGCAATCTCGCCTGGAGAAGCATTTCGGCAAGGGCTTCGATGCGCGACCGGCCGGCGCGCGCGGCAAGCAGCCGCCGCTGCCGGGCAAAACCGAAGGCGAACCGAAAGACGATATCGCCAAGCAGAACGAGGCAACGTTCGCGGGCATGACCGCGTGAGGGGAGTGAGCAATGACTGAACCAACCACCAACGGTGTTGTTCCCGCAGTGAAGGCCACGCAGGTGCATAAGGCTTTCGGTAGCCTGCACGTGCTCAAGGGCGTCGATATGACGGTTATGCCCGGCTCGGTGACGGTGATTCTGGGACCTTCCGGTTCCGGAAAATCCACGTTCCTGCGTTTGATCAACCAGTTGGAAACGCTGACCGGCGGCGAAATCGACGTCGACGGCGAAATGATCGGCTACAAGTACGTCGACAAGGACGGCAAGCAGGTGCTGCAGACCCTGAACGACAAGGAAGTGGCCGAGCAGCGTTCCAAACTGGGCATGGTATTCCAGAGGTTCAACCTGTTCCCGCACATGACGGCGCTCGAAAATGTGATGGAAGCGCCAGTCCACGTCAAGCACATGGATAAAAAGGAAGCCCGCAAGCTTGCCATCGAAGAGCTGAATCGCGTGGGCATGGGCGATCGCCTCGATCACTATCCGGCACAGCTTTCCGGTGGCCAGCAGCAGCGCGTGGCCATCGCCCGTGCGCTTGCCATGAAGCCGGAAATCATGCTGTTCGACGAGCCGACTTCCGCACTCGATCCGGAATTGGTGGGCGAAGTGCTGAACGTCATGCTGTCTTTGGCGAAAGAAGGCATGACCATGGTGGTTGTCACCCACGAAATAGGCTTCGCGCGCGAAGTCGCCGATCAGATCGTATTCATGGACGGCGGTGTTGTTGTGGAACAGGGCGGTCCTGAAATCATCGACAATCCGCAGGAACCACGATTCAAGGACTTCCTGCAGCACGTGCTGTAAATCGCCGCAAGCATAATCGTAAGAATCAGACACCTCTTCGTCGTAAGGATTGCGATCAAGGGAATGGCTGAGAAAATCCCCATGTTGAAAACTGTCAGCATGGGGATTTTTGTGTTCATATATCAAAGGTTCAGCGCGATGAGACGGTTTCGTTTCGAAAATGACACCATTACCCGATAAGCTGAGGTGTTATGTGTGGAATCGTAGGATATGCAGGAAATGTGGAAACCGCGTGCGGCAAGCCGTTGGAAGTGTGCCTCCAAGGCTCCAGCGTTTGGAATACCGTGGATATGATTCGGCCGGTGTGGCGCTGACCGCGCCCGGCATGGATCATGTGGAAGTGCGTAAGAAGGCGGGGCGTCTCGCAATCTAATCGAAGACGTGGAACGCAATCCAATGCCGATGGCCACCGTGGGCATCGGCCACACCCGTTGGGCCACCAACGGCGTGCCGAATGACACCAACGCGCATCCGCATACTTCGCGTGACGGCAAGGTCGCCATCATTCATAATGGCATCATCGAAAACGCCTCTCAGCTGCGTCTTGATCTGCAGACGGAAGGTTACCGTTTCTCATCGGAAACCGATACGGAGGTCGCGGCGAAACTGCTAGGCAAAATCAGCGAGAAAATCGTTGAGGAAACCGGCAAGCCTGATCTGTTCAAGGCCGTGCGACGCTTGGCGCGCATGCTGGAAGGCGCGTTCACGATTCTCGCCACCGACTGCCGTCAGCCGGGTATCGTGGTCGGTGCTCGCCATGATTCGCCGCTGGTGGTTGGTCTTGGCGAAGGTGAGAATTTTCTCGGTTCCGATGTGGCCGCGTTCGTCGCCTACACGAAGCGTGCATGGAAATCGACCAGGATCAGGCCGTGATGGTGTCCGCCGATAAGGTTGTGGTGTCTGATTTCATGGGCAACATCGTGGCCGATCCGAAGACCTATACCGTGGATTGGGATGCTTCCGCGGCCGAAAAGGGCGGTTGGGACTCCTTCATGGACAAGGAGATCCACGAAGGGCCGGCGGCGGTGCAGCGCACGCTGTTGGGACGTCTTGGCAAGGACGGCAATCTCAATCTTGACGAGGTTCGCATCGACGAGCATGATTTCAAGGCGATCGACAAGATTATCGTCATCGCCTGCGGTACCGCCGCCTACGCGGGCATGGTGGCCAAATACGCCATCGAGCATTGGGTGCGTATTCCGGTGGAAGTGGAGCTTGCCCACGAATTCCGTTATCGTGATCCGATTCTCACCCCGCGCACGTTGGTGGTGGCCATTTCGCAGTCCGGTGAAACCATGGACACGCTGATGGCATTGCGTCACGCGCGTGAGCAGGGTTCGAAGGTGCTGGCCATCTGCAACACGCAGGGCGCGTCCATTCCGCGTGAATCCGACGCGGTGCTGTACACGCACGCTGGTCCGGAAGTGGCGGTCGCCTCCACCAAGGCGTTCGTGGCGCAGATTACTGCCGCTACGTGCTTGGCTTGTATTTGGCGCAGGTCAAGGGCGCGATGTTCCGCGACGAGATCGCGCAGGCGTTGGATTCCCTCAAAGACATGCCTCGCAAGATCCAGTGGGTTCTTGATACGCAGACCAAGACCGTGCATGATGCTGCCGCGCAGATGGTCGATGCGAAGTCCTTCCTGTTCCTGGGCCGTCATGTCGGCTACCCGGTCGCGATGGAAGGCGCGTTGAAATTGAAGGAAATCGCCTACACCTTCACCGAAGGTTTTGCGGCCGGCGAGCTCAAGCACGGTCCGATCGCATTGGTGGACGAAGGCGAACCGGTAGTGTTCATTGTGCCGCCGGCACGTGGCCGCAATGTGCTGCACGCCAAGGTTATTTCCGGTATCGAAGAGGTCAAGGCCCGTGGCGCGTACATTATCGCCGTGGCCGAAGAGAACGACCCCGATGTTGAACGCTATGCGGACGTGGTGTTCTGGCGTCCGGCCTGCCCGACGCTGATGAGCCGTTGGTGGACGTGGTGCCGCTGCAGCTATTCGCCATGGACATGGCCAAGCTGAAGAATTACGACGTTGACAAGCCTCGTAATCTCGCCAAGTCCGTCACCGTGGAGTAATCGTTCATACGATGCGTCAACAGCGTCAGCAGAAGAGGCATCGTTACGTTCTTGAAGAACCTCATATTCCGTTCGAATGTGAGGTTCTTTACGAGAACGATGCGATTATCGTGGTTGACAAACCGCATTTTCTCGCCACCACACCGCGTGGCATGTGGTATCGCGAAACCGCGTTGATTCGACTTCGGGAACAGTATGGCGAACCTGATATTGTTCCCGCGCACCGTTTGGACCGACTTACCGCAGGCATCATCGTATTTGTGCGCAAACCGGAATTGCGCGGCGCTTACCAAATGCTGTTCCAGAATCGCAAAACCATCAAAACCTATGAATGTTTGGCGCCACTTGCCCCCGAACAGCATCCGCAGTACGGAACAATCGTAAGAATCGACAGGCATCAACCCTTTCCGGCAATCCGAGCATCGCATATTTGCAAGGATCGCGGGCGACTTCAGGCGTACGAAATTCCGGAAACCATCAATGCGCAAACGTTGATTGAGCGGGGAAGTACGGTACGTTGCCTCGACGGCAAAGCATATGTGAATTACGTGCTGCACCCGAAAACCGGCAAAACGCACCAGTTGCGTGTGCATATGAATTCGTTGGGATTGCCGATTTTGGGCGATGATTTCTACCCGAATATTGTGCAGCGTTCTTACGATGATTTCTCGCAGCCGTTGGAATTGGTGGCTCGTGAGTTACGCTTCGACGATCCGGTGACGGGAGAGCCTCGTACATTCGTTTCGAAAGTGCCGCTTGGCTGATTAACGGTCTGATCAGCAGGTATTGCTCGCTGAATAAAGATATATAAAACTGTCCATCGCTGTACTCATATTTGCTCGCTTCGCTATGGCGTGTTGAAGTTGCGCGTCCCTATAATTGGACACTTTACATTTCGTGTTATCGAGCGTGATTAGGATGTGCTCTTGTTGTGCTGGCTGGCAAAGGCAAGCCGGCTGGAAAGAACGAGAGAGAATATGAACCATATTTCAAAAGCGCTTCGTGGCGTTGCCGACAAATATAACGGCGTGTCACTGATTATCCGCATTATCGTCGGTCTTATCGCGGGTACCGCACTGGCATTGGTCGTTCCGCATATGACGTGGATCGGCGAATTCGGCACCCTGTTCGTAAGCGCATTGAAGGCCGTCGCTCCGATTCTGGTGTTTGTGCTGGTGGCAAGCGCTTTGGCCCAGGGCAATTCCAAGCTTGACGGCCGTTTCGGCACGGTGCTTTTCCTGTATCTGTTCACCACGTTCCTGTCCGCCGTCGTGGCGGTGCTGACGTCTCGCATGTTCCCGCAGACATATCGTTGGGCGATGCCGCTGACGCCGATGTGGTGCCGCAGGGCTTGAGCGAGGTTGTGCAGACGTTGCTGACCAATATCGTGGCCAATCCGATTCAGGCCATGATCGACGGCAACTACATCTGCATTCTGATGTGGGCTTGCCTGTTCGGTCTTGCCATGAAGGGCATTGCCAATGAAAGCTCCAAGTCGTTCCTTGCCAATGTGGCCGATGGCGTGTCTCAGGTGATTCGTTGGGTCATCAATCTCGCCCCGTTTGGCATTATGGGCTTGGTGTTCACCAGCGTTTCCGAAAACGGCTTGGCGGCCTTCACCGAGTACGGTAGCTCCTGCTCCTGCTCGTCGGCACCATGCTGCTGATGGTGCTCGTGTTCGGCCCGCTGGTCATTTTCCTGTACCTGCATCGCAACCCGTATCCGCTGGTGTACCGCTGCTTCAAGGAATCCGGCCTGACCGCATTCTTCACGCGTTCTTCTGCTGCGAACATTCCGGTCAACATGCAGCTGTGCGAGAAGCTTGGTCTTGATAAAGACATGTATTCCGTGTCCATTCCGTTGGGCGCAACCATCAACATGAACGGTGCCGCCATCACCATCACCATCATGGCCATGGCCGCCGCCAATACGATGGGCATTCAGATTTCGTTGCCGGCCGCCATTCTTCTGTCTGTGGTGTCGGCGCTCGGCGCATGCGGCGCTTCCGGTGTGGCCGGTGCTCGCTGCTGCTTATTCCAATGGCCTGCTCGCTGTTCGGCATCAGCAATGACATCGCCATGCAGGTGGTGGGCGTTGGCTTCATCATCGGCGTCATCCAGGATTCCGTGGAGACCTGTCTGAATTCCGCTTCCGACGTGGAGTTTGCGGCAACCGCCGAATATCATGCTTGGCTCAAGCAGGGCCGTCAGCTTCCTGCGTTCATGTATTCCAAGAAGGAACGTCAGCAGCTCGGCATCGAAGCCTGATTTCACCCGATTTCAGCTTTTCGTTCAATCTAGAAGGCGTCTCTCCCACGTGGTTCACCCACGCTGGAGAGGCGCTTTTCGTATTGGCTGATTTGATTGATTGCGTTGATTAAAGTCGCGAGATATTGCGATTAGTCGAGTTCCGCCACGGATCCGCGGTCGATGAATTCGGGGGTGATAAGTTTCTTGATTCCAGAAGGCACTTTTTTGCCATTGCATTGTTGCTCGATCATGGAAAAAGCCTCTTTTCCCACAGTTCTGAGCTTGAGCCGTATGGTGGTCAGTTCAAGACGGGGCACAACGCCGCGGAGTGAATCGTCCACACCGATGATGCTGACATCTTCGGGAACGCGCTTTCCTGCTGTCCTCAGGCCAAGCATGGCACCGTATGCCATTTGATCGTTGCCTGCGAAAATTGCGGTGCAATCCTTTTCGTGAGCCAAGGCCAATCCGGCTTGGTAGCCGCTATCTGCTTCCCAGTCGCCGTAATACATGGGTGGTGTGGGAATGCCGACTTGCGCTAATGCGTCGCGCCACCCTCTGATGCGGCTCTGTGCTGCGCGTGAAACGGTGGGGCCTGCGATGTGGTACACAGTTTTATGCCCCTTCGACAGGAAAAAGTCCACGGCTGCAGTGGCGCAACCATACGAGTCCGAATCGATGGTGGGGCAGTGGTTTGCCGGTTCCTCGCAAATAAGCACTACAGGTAGGTTGTCGGATGGCTTGAACTGGTTGAAGTCGTGAAATCGCGTTCCATAATCACGATTGCACCATCGAGGGGGAGGCCTTCCACAAGTTTCAGTGCGCCGGCGAGTGACTGATCCTGCAGGTTATCCAAGGGGCGAATGGTGATGGAATAGCCGCTATTCGCGGCCGCTGTAGTGATGCCTTCGAGGATACGTGAGTTCCCGTAGGCCGACATATGCGAAAGCAGTACACCAACATTGTTGAAATGTCCGCTTTTCAAAGCACGTGCCGCATAATTCGGCCTGTATCCGAGATGCTCCATGGCTGCCTCGACCTTAAGTTTCGTCGCTGGGCGTACGGCATCGCTCCCATTAGCCACTCGGGAAACGGTCTGTGGTGAAACCCCTGCTTCCCTGGCGACGTCTTGCAGCGAGACTGAGTTGCGTGCCATGTGTATCTACCTTCCGAACGAAAATGCGTACTGTGCTTAATTTTACATGCTTACTTCTGTATTGTTTTCGTCACCATGCAATTTGTTCGATGAAGTGAATATGTGGTCTAGAATGTGCGAAAAGTAGACACTTTTGGAATATGGTGTTATTATGATAACGCAAACATTTGGAAGGAGCTGTTTTACGGGGGTGTAAATTGCCCTGTGAAATGGTATTGCCTCGAAGGAGAGGAATGATGTCAGCAACGGAAGTTGTTGCCAATATGCCACTGCATTCGGCAACCGTGCGTGTCAATAAACACAAGGCGGATTGGCGTGGTTGGAAGTTCATGTGGCCGTTCGCGTTGGTGTTCGTGTTCGTGTTCGTGATCCCGATCCTGTACGCGATCTACATCAGCTTCTTCCAGAAGCAGATGATCGGCGGCACGAAGTTCGTGGGAATCAGCAACTACATTCGTCTGTTCCACGACCAGCAGTTCTGGAGCTCGGTCGGCAGGGTCGCGCTGTTCACCTGCGTGCAGGTGCCAATCATGCTGTTCCTGTCGGCGGCGATGGCCCTGGCGTTGGATTCCATGAAGCTGCACGGCGCGAAGTTCTTCCGCATCTCCACGTTCCTGCCGTACGCGGTGCCGGCCGTGGTGTCGA
>ENA-OQAS01000925-OQAS01000925.1-human-gut-metagenome-genome-assembly--contig:-NODE-925-length-14599-cov-3.795122_pt1 | contig 14599 bp, 17 predicted proteins | sample MGYA00242733_ERZ504523 | MGnify/ENA primary metagenome ERZ504523 (study PRJEB26092, sample SAMD00036239) | human gut metagenome | host: Homo sapiens | study: EMG produced TPA metagenomics assembly of... | reverse complement strand
AAGCCGGATTTCAATCTGTTCAGATTAAGGGAAAATAATTATATCGGACAGTTCTGGGCAATCCGGAAGGAAATTCTGGAACAGGCCGGAAGTTTGATCCGGAATATGATGGTGCACAGGATTATGATATGCTCTTAAGATGCAGTGAGCAGGCAGAGAATATTGTGCATATTCCAAAAATTCTCTGTCATTCCATGAAAGCAGAGAACCTGATCACAGAAGAACAGGAGAAGAAAAACTGGGAAGCAGGCAGAAAGGCACTGGAGGAGCATTACCGCAGGGCGGAGGTTCCTGCAACAGCGGAACTTGCAGACAAGAAGAGATGGTACAGAAGCCATCTGACTATTTCCGGCGAACCGATGATTTCTGTGATCATTCCAAGTAAAGATCACATTAATGATCTGGAACTGTGTATTTCATCCATAGAAGAGAAGACAACATGGAAGAATTACGAGATCATTATTGTTGAGAACAACAGTGTGGAAAAAGAAACCTTTGTATACTATGAGACACTGAAAAACAGATACCCAAATGTAAGGATCCTTACATGGAAAAAAGAATTCAATTATTCTGCGATCAATAATTTTGCAGTAAGAGAGGCACGGGAGAGTATCTGCTGTTTCTTAACAATGATGTGGAGATTATTACAGAGAGCTGGCTTGAAGAAATGCTTCAGCTTTGTCAGCAAAAAGACGTGGGAATGGCCGGTGCGAAACTGTATTATCCGGATGATACCATTCAGCATGCAGGAGTGGTAGTTGGTCTTGGTGGAGTTGCTGCCCATGTATTATGTAAACTTCCCCGGGATGCGGAAGGATATATGGGACGTCTGCGCTGTGTGCAGGAGATAAGTGCAGTCACTGCCGCCTGCATGATGGTAAAGACTTCTGTTTTTAAAGCAGTTGGAGGATTTGACGAGGAGCTGAAGGTTGCATTTAATGATATTGACCTCTGTATGAAAGTGAGAAAATATGGAGTGAAAATTGTATTCACACCGTATGCAGAACTGTATCATTATGAATCCAAATCCAGAGGAATGGAAGATACACCGGAGAAACAGCTGCGTTTTTCCAGAGAAGTAAACTGTTTCCGGAGAAAATGGGAAAGAGAGCTCCTGAAAGGAGATCCTTATTATAATCCCAATCTGACATTAAACAACACAGACTGTTCTCTGAGAAAACAGGAGAAGAACGGAGATTAACATGCCTAAGGAAATATTTGAAGTAGTAAGAGAAAGATTTCATTTATCAGACAGGACACAGTATATTGTGCAGGGACACTGGCCGAAAGATGCGGTGATGGAGGCATATCTGGATCAGCACAAACTGAAGGTGTCTGTGAAAGAAAATGAAAATGTAAGTGCACTGGAACGTTTTTAAAGATCCGGAGAAAATGCAGGGAATACAGATTACGGCAACTGTTCAGATACCGGAAAATCTGGAGGGGTATCATAAGCTTGTGATCTATGAGAAGTTTCCGGATAAAAAACATGTCTGGTTTTCCATCACTGCCGGTGAACTGGATAAAAAAAGAGATAAACCGCAGGTATATTTTGAAGAAGAGAGTGCAGAACAGGGAACTGTACGGATCAGAGGGTGGGCCATTGCACCCAAGCCTGTGACTGTCCGTATCTTTGATGCGGATAAAAAGCCGGTTGCCGCTGAAATCCAGAGAACAGACAGGTGGATGTCAACCAGCTGTTTGAAGAAGCACAGGATCCGGGAAAGACAGGATTCTTCTCTGAGATCACCAACGTTTCGGGAAAATGCCTGTATGTAGTGTTTTATGCAGGCGAGAAGAAAACTGTACATGTGGTTCCTCTGAGAAAAGCTGATATTCTGGCAAAGAAATTAGACAAATATGTAGAAAAAGGAATCCGCTACTGGAAATCTCAGGGTGCGGCGGCTCTTGCTGAGAAGGTAGTGACAAAGGTTAAAAATGTGCGTCAGGGACCGCCATCCTATCAGAAATGGATCAGACATCATCTGCCGGACAGGAACGAACTGGAGAAACAGAAGAAAACATCCTTTGGATACAGACCCAAGATTTCTTTTGTAGTACCGCTGTATAAGACACCGGAGAAATATCTCAGAAGACTGACAGAATCATTTCAGGAACAGACTTATTCAAACTGGGAACTTTGTTTCTCTGACGGAAGCGGCGCACAGTCACCGCTGACGGAATTGTTAAAAGAACTGACAGCGAAGGATAACAGAATTAAATACGTTTCTCATGAGGAGCCGCTTCAGATTTCAGAGAATACCAACAGTGCCATTGAAATTGCAACAGGTGATTTCATTGCCTTTGCAGACCATGATGATGAGCTGACGCCGAATGCATTATTTGAATGTGTGAAAGCAATAAATGAGAAACCGCAGACACTGGTGATCTACACAGATGAAGATAAGATGTCTATGGATGGACATAAATTCTTTCAGCCGCATTTTAAACCGGACTATAATCCGGATCTGCTGTGCACGGTCAATTATATCTGCCATCTGTTTGTGGTATCACGAAAAGTAATTGAAAAAGTTGGCGGGCTGCGAAGTGAGTTTGACGGTGCACAGGATTATGATTTTGTGTTACGCTGTGTGGAAGCAGTAAAGGATGAAGAAATCTGTCATATTCCCAAAATCCTGTATCACTGGCGTTGCCATGAGGACTCCACAGCAGAGAATCCCGAGAGCAAGCTTTATGCCTTTGAAGCCGGAAGACGTGCAGTACAGGCTCACTATGAGAGAACAGGAATCCACGCAGAGGTTTTTAAGGGTGAATATCTGGGGCTGTACAGAACGAAGTTTATCAGAGATCATGATCCACTGATTTCTATTATTATTCCGAATAAAGACCATATTGATGATCTGAAGAGATGTATGGAATCCATTGAACAGAAATCTACGTACAAAAATTATGAGTACATTATTGTAGAGAATAACAGTACAGATTCTGCTACTTTTGAATATTACAAAAAACTGGAGGCAGAGAATCCGAAGGTCCGCATGGTATACTGGGACGGAGTCTTTAACTATTCTGCCATTAATAACTATGGTGCATCTTTTGCAAAGGGTGAGTATCTGCTTCTGCTTAACAATGATACAGAGATCATTAATCCGGACTGTCTGGAAGAACTCCTGGGTTATTGCATGCGTAAAGATGTAGGTGCAGTGGGTGCAAGACTTTATTATGAGGATGATACGATCCAGCATGCAGGTGTTGTGATCGGTTTTGGCGGAATTGCAGGACACTGTTTTGTCCAGCAGAAGAGAGGTACCACCGGATATTGTCACAGAATTATCTGTGCACAGGATTACAGTGCGGTTACAGCTGCCTGCATGATGGTGAAGAAATCTGCATTTGATGCAGTGGGAGGACTTTCAGAGGAACTGGCTGTTGCATTTAATGATATTGATTTCTGCATGAAGCTGAGAAAGGCGGGATATCTGATCGTGTATAATCCATATGCGGAATTATACCATTATGAATCCAAATCCAGAGGTCTTGAGGATACTCCGGAAAAAGTGGCACGATTTAACAAAGAAATTGCCACCTTTGAGAAAAAATGGCCGGAGATCCTGAAGAACGGAGATCCTTATTATAACCCCAATCTCACTCTGAAGAGCCAGGACTTTTCTCTGAAAAGAATCTGAAGATGAAATTGCTATAAAATGAATGTGAAAGAAGATATGTTAAAGAAAAAGAAAGAGATCAATGAAAAAACAGAAATTTTCATTTTTGTATTTCTGGCGTTTATCCTGCTGACAACCTGGGCGATGACACAGCCTTTTAATTCAGGGCCGGATGAACAGATGAGATATTATGTTGCAGATTACATTTATAAACATCATGGAGCTCTTCCGGGGGGAGATGATCCGGCTGTCAGGAATAAAGTGTGGGGAATTTCCTATGCATATTATCCGGTTGTATCTTATATGGTGTCTGCATTATTTATGAGAATATCCCGGCTTTTTGCAGATCCGGGATACTCCATGTTCAAAATTGCACGTATGGCAGATGTACTGTTTGTCACAGGTGCAGTGTATTTTGTTGTAAAAGCTTCGGGCAAACTGTTTCCGAAAGAAAAATATTCCAGAGAAGTTAGATGGCTGTTTGCAGCACTGGCAGGATTTATGCCGCAGGCAATCTTTATGGGAACTTATGTGAATACAGACTCACTGGCACTGCTGGCAGCAGCATGATCTTGTATGCATGGGCCTCTTATCTGACAGAAGACTGGACATGGAAAAACTGTATACTTCTTGCAGTGGGAATGGCTGTATGTGCATTGTCTTATTATAATGCATACGGCTGGATACTCTGCAGTTTTTTCTTCTTCTGTTTTACGGTATTACTTTGCAGAGAAGAAGCTTTTTCACAGAGAGTTCGTTTCCTTTTCAGCAGAGGAGCAGTGATCGCAGCAGTTATTTTAGTTCTCTGCGGCTGGTGGTTCATCCGCAACGCAGTTTTGTATAACGGAGATTTCCTGGGAAGGAAAGCCTGTGCGGAGTGTGCTGAGAAATATGCTCAGAAGGATTACAGACCGTCACGGTATCCGACTCCTGAAAAGCTGGGATGGAACTGGAAAGATATTATCCTTTATCAGGATCCCGGCTGGTATCATAACTGGATTCTGACAGTGTGTGTAAGTTTCATCGGTACTTTTGGACAGATGGAAATTTATATGCCATATACGGTCAGCAAACTGTATATGCTGTTCTTTGCTGTTGGGATCATCAGTGTATTTTTTGTAAAAGAGACATTTGATCTGAGAAAAAAAATGTATGTTGCACAGCGGAAAGCAGTTGGAAATGACAGATGGAAGATTAAAACAAAGGTGATATCCCGAGAGTGGAATAAAGAAGGTATTTTCCATTTGATGATGGTATTTCTGATTATGATTCCGGTATTTCTGTTTCTGTATTATGTTTATTACAGTGATAATCAGCCACAGGGAAGATATCTTATGCCTGCATTATATCCTCTGATGTACTTTGTTACGCTGGGCTGGAATAATATTCTGACAAAAACAGTGAAAAATGAAAAGGTGCGGAGTCTGATATACAGAGTACTGACTGTACTGCTGGTGATTTCGCCATTTGCCTGCTGGGCATTTTTAATCTTGCCTTAAAAGAAATAAAGGGACTGCCGCATGAAAAGCTTTTGCGGAAGTCCCTTAAATTTATCTGTTTTATCTATCAAAGAAATGGTTACTGTCTGGTATTCAGAAGCAGGCTTCAGGATTTGATCACTTTGATCATCAGGAACAGGAAAAACAGCAGGAATGCTGCCCCGATCGCCCCGATGATATAATAAGGAGCAGTTGTATGGGAAGCAGAATATGCCTGTGCTGCCTCCATATTCTTCTGACCGGTTACTGCGGCATCATTTGTCTGCTGCTCTGCGTCTTCCAGAATCGCAGTTCCTACAGGAGTTCCTCCAAAGTAATACTGGCGTGTGATCTGTCCGTCAGAAGAAGTATCTTCTGTGGTCAGATTATCTTCTGTGGCACCGTTTGGTGCAATGACTGTACCACCGGAAAGACGGTTAAAATCATTGTCTGCGATGGTAAGGGGTGCAAAATTGTCAAAACCATAATTGAGAAGCGCGATCGCTTCATTATTGGTAACACCGGATGCGCCATTTAATACAATGCATACCAGCTTCATGTTATTTTTGGAAGCTTCACATACCAGGGTACTTCCGGAAGCTTCTGTGTACCCTTCCTTACCGCCGATACAGGGTTTATAATAACCGTCGCTGGTGCTGTTTATCATGGTAAAATTGTTTGTGAGTACACGTTCACCGCCGGAAACATTTGTTGCCGGAAGTGTATAGGAAGTAGTTGCTGCAATGGTGCGGAAAGTGTCATTTGCCATAGCTGCTTCCATGATCAGAGCCATATCATGGGCGGTGATATGCTGGTTCTCATCAGGAAGACCGGTAGGATTGGTAAAGACAGTATTGGTGCAGCCAAGCTCCTGTGCCCGGGTATTCATTGTCTGTACAAAAGCATCCACAGAACCTCCCACATGTTCAGCTACCTGCAGTGCGATATCATTGGCAGAGGCAACCATGATGGCATATAAACATTGTTCCATGGTGAAAACCTCATCTAACTGTGAGGAAATATTGGCTCCTCCGTCAGTAACACCGGAAACACCGGTTGCAGTCATGGTTACCTGTTCATCCAGACTGCTGTTCTCAAGAGCAATCAGGCAGGTCATGATCTTGACTGCGCTTGCAGGGTAAAGGGCTGATCTGCATTTTTGGAATACAGGACTGTGTTAGTGGAAGTTTCCATTACAATTGCTGCGGCAGACGAAATATCGGAAGCTGGGGCCATCCGTCGATACCGTTGGTGACTACGACAGACGGATCTGCTGTCTGTGCGGCGGCGTCTGTATTCTGAGCTGTTTCTTCAGCAGCAGATACCGGAAACTGTGAAAACATGGTGACAGCACCAAGTCCCAGAGCCAGCAGGCTGCAGTGATCTTTTTTTCTTTATCATCATGGTATATAATACTCCTGTGCATAAAATGTTGAAAGTAACTGTTCATTGTATGTGAACAGTAACCATAAAAACAATAACAGTATAACACATTTCTCTCCTTTCTTGCAAAAAATATCATACAATGTTAAAATAAAAAATCATAGTAAAAATCGAGGTTATCATATGAGTAAAAAACCATCTGCAGGAGGAAAAATCCAGTGGACGAAAATGTTCAGGAAGCTTTCCCCCTATACGATCCGGAAAGGGTTCCGCTACATGAAGCATTATGGACCAAAGGAATTCTGGATCAGGCTGCATGAACGTTTTGAACCGGAAGAAGTACCATATGGTCCATGGTACCGGGCTTACATTCCGACGGAGGAAACACTGGAAACACAGAGGAAACAGAAATTTGATTATTCACCGCTGATCAGCATTGCAGTTCCGGCTTATCAGACACCTGTAGAATTTTTGAGACAGATGATAGAATCACTGATCGTTCAGACTTATTCAAACTGGGAGCTGTGTATCGTAAATGCAAGTCCTGACAATGAGGAGATGCAGAAGTACTGGCAGAATATTCAGCCGGAGATTCCCGGGTAAGATTCTGCAATCTCAAAGAGAACCTTGGCATTGCAGAGAACACAAACCGCGCGTTGCAATGGCAAAAGGTGAATTTGTGGGGCTTCTTGACCATGATGACCTGCTGGCACCCAATGCATTATATGAGACCGTGAAAATACTGCAGGATCATCCGCAGGCAGATGCGCTTTATACAGACGAGGATAAGGTTACAACAGAACTGGACGAGCATTTTCAGCCACATCTGAAACCGGATTTTAATCTGGATCTCCTGCGTTCCAATAATTATATCTGCCACTTTTTTGTAGTGCGAAAGAGTATTGTAGAAAAGGCCGGAGGTTTCCGAAAAGAATTCGACGGAGCTCAGGATTACGATTTTATCTTCCGCTGTACGGAGAATGCCGGAGAGGTTTTACATGTTCCGGAAATCCTGTATCACTGGAGAACACACAAAGCCTCCACTGCAGATAATCCTGCCAGTAAAATGTACGCATTTGAAGCCGGCAAGAGAGCAATAGAAGCTCATCTTGAGAGAACAGGTACAAAAGGCGAGGTAAGCCATACACAGGATCTGGGCTTTTACCGGGTGAAATATCCGGTGCAGGGAAAACCTCTGGTGTCTGTTATCATACCAAACAAAGACGAGAAAGAGACTCTTCAGACCTGTCTGGAAATGCTGGAGAAGAATACCGGTTATCAGAATTTTGAAATCATAATCGTGGAGAATAACAGTACCACTGATGAGATTTTCCGATATTATAAAGAGCTTTCCGGAAACCGGAAGATCCATCTTTTGAGATGGGGAAAAGAATTTAATTATTCTGCCATCAATAACTTTGCTGCGGCGCATGCAAAGGGAGAATATCTGCTTTTCCTGAATAATGATGTAAAATCATCAATCCGGACTGGCTGGAAGAAATGCTTGGAGTGTGTCAGCGTCCGGAAGTGGGCGGTGTCGGAGCAAAGCTCATTTATCCGGATAATACGATCCAGCATGCAGGATGTGTGATCGGAATGGGCGGTATTGCGGGGCATATGTTCGTAGATATGCCTGCGGACCGTACCGGCTATCTGCATAAGGCATCCCTTCTTCAGGATATGAGTGCAGTGACTGCCGCCTGTCTGTTGATGAAGAAAGAGGTTTTGAGCAGGCAGGAGGATTTACAGAAGAACTGACTGTGGCATTTAATGATGTGGATCTTTGCCTGAAAGTAAGAAAAACGGCTATCTGATCGTATATGATCCCTATGCGAAGCTTTATCATATGGAATCAAAGACCAGAGGAGCTGAAGATAGCAAGGAGAAGGTGCGCCGTTTTCAGACGGAGATTGAATATATGCGATGTCACTGGATAGACATTCTCAAAAACGGAGATCCCTGTTATAACAAAAACCTGTCTCTTACCAAATGGAATTATTCTCTGAAGCCAATCCCGGGAATGGAGACAGAAGCAGGACAGAAAAAAGAGAAGACAGGGAGGAAATCATGCAGGAAGTATCAGTGATCATTCCGAATTTTAATGGGATGGCTTATCTGGATGGCGTACTTGCAGGTCTGGAGTGTCAGACTGTAAGCAATTTTGATGTAATTCTTGTGGATAATGGATCCAATGACGGAAGCTGTGCTTTTGTTGCTGCAAGGTATCCATGGGTCCATCTGATCGAACTGCCGGAGAATTTCGGATTCTGTAAAGCGGTCAATGAAGGGATCAGAGCATCACGCTCACCTTATGTACTGCTTTTAAACAATGATATTGAAGTAACAGAGAATTTTATAGAAGAAATGCTGTCAGCCATCAAAAGGCATCCCAAAGCTTTCTCCTGTGCTGCCAGAATGATTCAGTTTCATGACAGGGACAGGCTGGATGATGCAGGAAACTATTACTGCGCTCTTGGATGGGCTTATGCGAGAGGTAAGGGGAAAGATATCCATACCTATGAAAAGGAAGAGAAGATTTTTGCTTCCTGCGCAGGAGCTGCTATTTACAGAAAGAAGATCTTTGATGAACTGGGATATTTTGACGAAGAACATTTTGCATATCTGGAGGACATGGACGTGGGATACCGGGCCAGGATCTACGGATATGAAACTGGTACGCACCTGATGCCATGGTATACCATGTGGGAAGCGGTACCAGCGGATCCAGATATAATCAGTTCAAGATCCGGTATTCTTCCAGAAATAATATTTATCTGATATACAAAAATATGCCGGTGTTACAGATTATTATCAATCTTCCGTTTCTTGTTGCAGGATTTGGAATCAAAATTCTGTTTTTTACGCTGAAAGGATTCGGAAGAGAGTATATTGCGGGAATTAAGAATGGATTCCAGATCAGTAAAAAAAATCATAAAATACCTTTTAAATTTCAAAATCTGTCAAACTATTTTAGGATTCAAGTTGAATTGTGGGTGAATATCTTCAGGCGTTTGTGCGGATGATAAGAAAGAAAGATAAATTTTTATTGCTTTTATAAAACAACTATTATAATATAGAAACGATAAAAAAATGAGGTGACAAAAGATTGCTAAAGGACAATGAAAAGAATTTCAGTCGTCTCCATATGATCATTGATGCAATTGTACTGGTACTGTCATATTTTCTGGCATGGCTGATCCGTTTTGTTGGTCCTATGGCAGCAACAGCAGTCAGAACCAGAAGCTTTCAGCAGTATATGCTGATGCTGGTTTTTATTGTACCGGTTTATCTGTTGTTGTATCAGGCTTTCACATTGTATACTCCCATGCGGATGCAGGGGCGTCGGCTTGTATTGGCTAATATTGTAAAGGCCAACTCGCTTGGGCTCCTTATTCTGATGTTTACATTTTACATGATAGATGAGAGCGATTTTTCCCGTTCTACTTATATTATGTTTTATGTAATCAATATTGTGCTTCAGTGGTGTGCCCGAATGTTGATTTTCGCTCTTCTGAGAAATATGAGAGAGAAGGGACTGAATCAGAAACAGATGATCTGTGTGGGATACAGCCGCGCAGCAGAGGAATACATTGACAGAGTTCTTGCCAATCCTCAGTGGGGATATGTGATCCGCGGAATACTGGATGACAATGTTCCGGCAGGAACAGAGTACAAGGGAATCAAAGTTCTTGGAAGGATTGCCAATCTGAATATAATACTTCCGGAGAACCGGCTGGATGAAATAGCGATCACTCTGGCTTAAGTGAATATTACCGCCTGGAAGAGATTGTAGCACTGTGTGAAAAATCCGGAGTACACACCAAGTTTATCCCGGATTATAATAAGATCATTCCGACAAAACCATATACAGAAGACATACTGGGACTTCCGGTTATCAATATCCGTTATGTACCGTTGAACAATACATTCAATGCACTGGTCAAGCGGGCGATGGACATTGCAGGATCTATTGTTGGAATCATAGTAACCTCACCGCTGATGCTGTTAATGTGTGTTATCATTAAGCTGACATCACCGGGACCACTGATCTATAAACAGGAGAGGGTTGGACTTCATAACCAGACTTTTCGGATGTACAAGTTCCGTTCCATGGAAGTACAGCCGGAATCGGAAGAGAAGAAGGCATGGACAGTAAAGAATGACCCAAGAGTAACACCCATCGGAAAGTTTATGCGTCACACCAGTATTGATGAACTGCCACAGCTTTTCAACATACTGAAGGGTAACATGAGTCTTGTGGGACCACGACCGGAGCGGCCGTTTTTTGTAGAGAAATTCAGAGAAGAAATCCCGAGATATATGGTGAAACATCAGGTTCGCCCGGGACTTACCGGCTGGGCTCAGGTGAATGGTTACCGCGGAGACACATCCATAAGAAAAAGAATCGAATATGACCTTTATTACATTGAAAACTGGAGCATAGGGCTGGATATCAAGATTATATTCCTTACATTTTTCAAGGGATTTATAAACAAAAATGCATATTAAGATAAGGGGAAAAAGTCATGGCTAAACCAGGAAAAAAGAAAAAAGTACTGTTTGTGCTTGAAATCATTGTACTGCTGCTGTTTATTGGCGGGCTGTATGTGTATGGACAGATTTCTTCCAGGCTGGATAAGATTGAGCAGCCGGAACTGAAAAAGGAAAAAATAGTCGTAAACCAGGAAGCACCAAAGATGACAGGATACAAGACCTATGTGCTGTTTGGTATTGATACCAGAGGGGAAGGCTCCCAGTATTCTGCACAGAACAGTGATACCATGATCATTGTGAGTGTAAACAACGATACAAAAGAAGTGCGTATGGTTTCCGTGTACAGAGATACACTTCTCAATGTTGGAGATGATACCTATACGAAGGCAAATGCAGCTATGCGCTGGGTGGTCCGGAACAGGCGATCACTATGTTAAATACAAACCTGGATCTGGATATTTCCGATTATGCGACGGCCGATTTTTCTGCACTTGTAGAAGTGGTAGATGATCTTGGCGGTCTTGATATTCCGTTATCTTATGCGGAAATTGAACATATGAATAACTATTGCGTGGAAACATCCAAGCTGACAGGAAAAGATTATACTCCAATCGAGAAACCGGAGCCAAAGCCGGAAGATGAGGAAGCCATTGTAGGAACTTATCATCTGAACGGTGTACAGGCGACATCCTATTGCCGTATCCGTTATACTGCAAGTCTTGATATGGGACGTACAGAGCGTCAGAGACGAGTACTTGGAATGCTCTTTGACAAGGCGAAGATAGCGGGTCTTTCTTCTATTTTTAAGATTATGGATGATGTATTCCCGATGGTTACAACATCTCTTTCAAAACAGGATATTCTGGGACTTATTCCGACTCTGATCGGATATAAATTTACAGACAGTACGGGATTTCCGCAGAAGTTTAAATTCTCCAATATCAAGGGAAGTATTATTGTTCCTACTGATCTTGAGAACAATGTAGTTGAACTTCACAAGTTCCTGTATGATGATCAGGATTATACTCCGTCTTCTGAGGTAGTGGCCCGCAGTAATAAGATACTTGAGATCGTCGGCGGAGAAGTAAGCTGGATGATGCAGCCAAGACTACGACACAGGACACTGATACCACAAATACAAATGACACTTTTGTATGGTCCGGCGATAATACCTCCGGCAGTACGGATAACAGCGGCGATTATGATTATGACAATGATTATGATAACGGTGGTTATGATGGCGGTTATGATAATGGCGGCGGAGATAATGGCGGCGGTGGCGATTATGATAACAGTGGTGATGACGGCAGTTATGATAATGGCGGCGATGACACCGGCAGTGACACTGGTGGTGGAGACTACGACGGCGGCGATGACACCGGTGGAGATGAGACCGGCGGCGACGATGGATTCAGCGATGATTCAGCAGCAGATTCCGGAGCAAGTTCTGAAGAACAGTAACAGGGAACTGCTATAAAAATATAAATAATAGAAAAGAGGACCATCTGTTGGAAAGGATGGTCCTCTTTTCAGATAAGGAGTGTTGAGGATGACGCATAAGGAAAAATATAATGACACTGCGACAGTTGATGTAATCATTCCTGCCTATCGTCCCGGCAGAGAATTTGGAGAACTGCTGCACAGGCTGGAAGAACAGGAATACCGTCCCTGCAGGATTCTGGTTATGAATACGGGAGAGCAGTACTGGAACAGAGAATGGGAGAAATGTCCGATCCTTGAGGTTCATCACCTGGAACAGAAGGATTTTGATCATGGCGGAACCAGAAGAAGGGCAGCAGAACTTCGAATGCAGATATTATGATCTTTATGACACAGGATGCTCTCCCTGCTGACAGAAAAGTAATTGGAAATCTTGTCTGTGCTGTCAGTGAAAATCCGGGTGCAGGAGCAGCCTATGCAAGACAATTACCCAGGGCAGACTGTCGCTTTCTGGAACGTTATACCGTTCTTTTAATTATCCGGAGCAGTCCTCGGTAAAGTCGCTGGCTGATATTGATAAGTACGGGATCAAGACCTATTTCTGTTCTAATGTGTGTGCGGCCTATGATAAAGGGATTTATCAGAAAACAGGCGGTTTTACAGAGCGGGCGATTTTCAATGAAGATATGATCTGTGCCGGAACAATGATTCAGAAAGGCTATTCAGTTGTCTATGCGGCAGATGCGAGAGTGTATCATTCCCATAATTATTCCGGAAGACAGCAGTTTCACAGAAACTTCGATCTGGGAGTATCCCAGGCAGAGCATCCGGAAATTTTTGAAGGAGTACCTTCTGAGGGAGAGGGAATCCGTCTGGTAAAAAGAAGCCTGGGCTATCTGATAAGGACGGGACACTTCTGGCTGATCCCTCAGCTGATCTGGCAGAGCGGAATGAAATATGCAGGATATTTCCTGGGGAAAAGATACAGAAAACTTCCCCGGAAAGTTGTTCTTGCATGTACCATGAGTCCATATTACTGGAACAGAAAATAAAGGTAAGCGGATAACCTTAAGACACGCCAATTTACGATAATTGTCACATTTTGAACACAATTAATTGATATACTGATTCCAGAGTTCAGGAGAAGAATTGCTGTAACTGTGCAGAAATAAAACAGTTACAGATCATTGTTTATTTCGGGGAGTGTTCCGATAAACAGTAATACAGGAACAGAAGGGAGCAGATTACATGAATGATGAAAGAAACCTGGGTGAAAAAACAGATGATTCCGGTCAGCAGCCCAGATATGAACATTATCAGTTCCATGAAGAACAGGGAACTGTTTTGAAACCATCCGGTCCCTCTGGACACAGAAGAAATCAGAATTCTTTTCAGAAAAAAGCAGGGGCGACAATCGCACTGGCTGTGATCTTTGGCCTGGTGGCGGCAGTTGTATTTCAGGCGGCAAATTTTGCAGCAGACAGATTCCTGAATACAGGTAAGTCTTCGGTGCAGATTAAAACTACAGACAGTGTGGATCTTCAGGAAACGGCATCAGATGACAGCACTGCCGATAAGGTGCTGTCTGACTCTGAGAATGGAACAGTAGCAGCAGTGGCTCAGGCTTCCATGCCTTCTGTAGTTGCGATCACTACGGTCAGTGTTCAGGAAATACCAAGCTTTTTCGGATATAGTTCCCACCAATATAAGAGTGCGTCAACAGGTTCAGGGATTATCGTTGGAGATAATGATGATGAGCTTCTGATCGCAACGAATAATCACGTGGTGGATGGAGCTACAACTCTGAGTGTCTGCTTTATCGGGGATGATGTGGCAAATGCAGAGACAGAGACTGTGAATGCGGGAGATAATGGAGATCTGAATGTAGAGGATGCGGTCAGTGCCAAGATTAAGGGTACAGATGCTGATAATGATCTGGCAGTAGTTGCGGTGAAGAAATCGGATATCCCTGAGGACACTTTAAATCAGATCAAGATTGCTCAGATAGGAAGTTCGGATGATCTGGCAGTAGGGCAGCAGGGTAGTTGCGATCGGTAATGCGCTTGGATATGGTCAGTCTGTAACATCAGGCTGGATAAGTGCATTGAACCGGACGATTTCTACAGATGATGGAACGAACAGTACAGGACTGATCCAGACGGATGCGGCGATCAATCC
>ENA-OQAS01000924-OQAS01000924.1-human-gut-metagenome-genome-assembly--contig:-NODE-924-length-14607-cov-12.039296_pt1 | contig 14607 bp, 22 predicted proteins | sample MGYA00242733_ERZ504523 | MGnify/ENA primary metagenome ERZ504523 (study PRJEB26092, sample SAMD00036239) | human gut metagenome | host: Homo sapiens | study: EMG produced TPA metagenomics assembly of... | reverse complement strand
CGTTACGGCGAGGCCTTCGCGTCAGTGGAGACCACCTTGACCTGGGGCAAGGGACTGAGCCTCGAACAGATGGCCGACCAGGAACAGGCCGAGCAAACCGAACGGAACGAACAGGCCAAGACCTCCGCTGAAAATGATGCCTCCGAGACTGGTGCCGACGAAGTATCGGCGCTGTCCGCTCCGCCTGCACCGCCCGTTCCACCGACCCAAACCGAGCCTCCGACACCGCCCGAACCGCCCGTCCCGCCGGCACCGTCCGATGAAAACCCTGAGGACACCAAGGAGCACGACTGATGCGTTTTCGTTTCATCCTTTCCGAAACATGGAACAGCCTCAAGCGCAATGTTTCAATGATCATCTCCGTCATGCTGGTCACATTCATCTCCTTCCTGTTCATCGGCGTGTCCGGCCTGATGCAGGCACAGATCACCGCCGCGAAGGGCGAATGGTACGACAAGGTCGAAGTGGTCGTATGGCTGTGCCGGACGGTGCCAGCCAGGCGGCGTCCTGCTCGTCGGGCAAGGCGCCTTCCAACCAGGAGATCGTCGATCTGGAGAACGTGATCAACGAGGAAGCCGGCAACATCGTCTCCAAAATCACATATGTGAGCCGTGAGGACTTCTACAAGAACACCTTCCTCAAGCAGTATCCGAACGGCGAATACCAAGGACGCGTGCTCACCGCCGCCGACATGCAGGGGTCGCTGCGTCTGAAACTGAAGGACCCGACCAAATACCAAGTGGTATCCGAAGTGTTGAGCGGCCGCACCGGTGTCGAGGAAGTGCAGGATCAACGCAAGATCTTCGACCCGGTCTTCTCGGTGCTGAACCGTGCGACGGCGGTCACCGTGGCGCTCGCCGGCGTGATGATCCTGGTGGCCATCATGCTGACCGGCACGACGATTCGCATGAGTGCCGCCTCGCGTAAGAACGAGACCGAGATCATGCGACTGGTGGGAGCCTCGAACTGGACCATCCGCCTGCCGTTCGTGTTGGAAGGCGTGTTCGCGTCGCTGATTGGTTCGCTGCTCGCCTGCGGAACGTTGAGCGCCATGGTGAAGCTGTTCATCACGGATTGGCTGTCGAAGAGCGTGCAGTGGATGCCTCTGATCAACCAGAAGACGGTATGGCTGCTTGCACCGGCCCTTGTGGTGGGAGCCGTCGTGCTGTCGATCGTCGCGTCCAGCATCTCGCTGAGGAAGTACCTGAAGGCATAAACCGGCGGAGTGCTGAACGAGATGTTCAGCATATTTGAAGTTTGCTGGATACAATGTCGAAATAGGTGGATTTCGGGAAGGGAATACATGTCTAGGAAAATGACGAGACAGGTGCGGCCCATCGTTGGACTGATGCTTGCTTCGGCTATGTTCTGCGCCGGCGGCGTCGCGGTCGTCGCCGCGCCGGCTCCGCAGGCGCATGCCGTGAGCATGTCGGAATACCAGGCGAAGGTGTCGAACCACGCCAAGCTGAAGTCGCAGCTTGCCGGCGTGAGCAGCGATCTCGCCGACACGATTCTGCAGTTGGCCGATTTGAACGACAACCAGATTCCTGCGGCGGTCGAGGCGCGGAATCTGCCCAGCAGGCGGCAGAACAGGCGCAGAGCCTGGCGGAAGCGACCACGCAGCGGTTGCAAGCGGCCCAGCAGGACAAGGCGAACCTTGAGGAGCAGATCAAGCAGACCGGCTCCGACTATGATGACGCCAAGGCCGCCGTCGCACAGCTCGCCCGCGAAAGCTTCCACGGCTCCAGCACGTCGGATGTGCTGGATTTCGTCACCGATTCGACGACCGCCGACGATTTCGTCAACAAGATGCAGTCACAGGCCGCGGTCACGCGAAGCGAATCCAACGCGGCAACCGACGCGGCGAACGAGCTGAACACGTCGATGAACCGCAAGGACCGTCTGGGCGCCATCGAACAGAAGATCACCCAGCTCAAGGAGCAGGCCGACCAGCAGGCGGCAAGCGCCCAGCAGGCGGCAAGCGAGGCCAGCACCAAGCAGACCGCCCTGCAGAAGCTGCGTGACGAGGGCACGGTGAAACGTGAGAAGCTCGAATCGCAGAAGAGCCAGCTGACAACGCAGAGCGCCAAGGAAGCGGCGGACATCGTCGCATGAAATCGCAGATCGATTCATGGAACAACCAGTACAACAATTCCAACAACGCCGCTGTCAACCCCAATAACAACCAGCAGCAGTCGCGTCCGAACAACAACACGAACTACAATCCCGCTCCCGCGCCTGCACCTGCGCCGCTCCGACGCCCAATAACAACAATTCCGGCGGCGCCAGCGGCATGAACTATGCGGTGCCCGGCAATTGCCCGGCCGGTTCCGGATACTGCTACGGACACAACACCGGCAACACGGTCGGCGGTGCCGCGTATCCGTCCCGCCAGTGCACGCTGTGGGCATACCTGAGGCGTTCCCAGCTGAGCCTTCCGGTCGGCTCCTACATGGGCAACGGCGCCGATTGGGCCAATACCGCTCGTGGACTCGGATACCTGGTGAACAACACCCCGCATGTCGCGCGGCGATGGTGTTCGCGCGCGGCCAAAGCGTAGGCGGACATTGGACCGCCGACTGGCAGTACGGCCACGTGGCCGTCGTGGAACGCGTGAACGCCGACGGTTCGGTCCTGATCTCCGAAGGCGGCACCGGCTTCGCGACGTTCCCGCTTGGGAGACGATCTCCAACGCCGGAGCCTACCAGTACGTCCACTACTGACGTTCCGTTCCAGACATGAAACCACGGCAAGCGCGCCGTCCGCATCGTCGGGCGACGCGCTTTCGTGATATGGTCGACGGAGTCGCGTTGCATACACTGATCGAAAGAACCGGGAAGGAGGTCCGACATGGCCAAGGAACAGGGAACCAAACCGATCGCGCAGAACAAGAAGGCGCGTCACGACTACGCCATCGAAGACAAGTATGAGGCCGGTCTCGTGTTGACCGGCACCGAAGTGAAGTCGCTTCGTGAAGGACGGGCGTCGCTGGCCGAATCGTTCATCACCATCGACCGTCGTGGGGAGATGTGGCTTGAGGGAGCCAACATTCCCGAATATCTCAACGGCACGTGGAACAACCACGCACCCAAACGTAAGCGCAAGCTGCTGCTGCATGCGGCGCAGATCGACAAGCTGGCCCGCCAAACCCAGGCCAAGGGATTCACCATCATTCCGCTGAGCCTGTATTTCAAAGACGGCCGCGTCAAGGTCGAGATCGCGCTCGCCCGAGGCAAGAAGGAATTCGACAAGCGCCAGTCGCTTCGCGAGGAGCAGGACAAGCGCGAGGCGCTGCGAGCCATGCGATACGCCAACAAGCAGGTGCGATAAATCGGAAAAATTCCGGTTTCACATAGTGAAAGAACGCCGATTCAGGAAAATTTTTGTAACACACCCTCTTTACGCTAGGATACGGTTCGGCTGAACAGGCCGATATGAATCCATAGGAGAGGGAACATGCAAGCAGGAAAAGCCCTGAAAACCGCCGCCGCGTTCATGTTGAGCGTGGCCATGCTCGCCACCGGCGCGGCATGCGGCACCAGCGACGACAGCGACGCCTCGGCGTCGAAATCCAGTTCGAAGTCCAGCGAACTGACCGGTTACGATGTTTCCGGCGTGAAGAAGGACGACGCGATCGCCAAAATGCTGCCGGATTATGTGACCAAGGACGGCAAGCTCACCATCGGCATGGATACGTCGTACGCGCCGGCCGAATTCCTGGCCGCGGACGGCAAGACGCCGGTCGGCTTCGACGTGGACATCGCCAAGGCGCTGGCCGGAGTGTTCGGTCTTGAGGCCGATCCGGAAACCGCGAACTTCGATTCGATTATTCCGGCCGTCGGCGCCAAGTATGACATCGGTATCTCGTCGTTCACCGTCACCAAGGAACGCCTCGAGGCGGTCGACTTCGTCAGCCACTTCAACGCCGGCTCCGCATGGGCCGTGAAGAAGGGCAACCCGAACAAGGTCGACACGTCCGATCTGTGCGGCAAGAAGGTGGCCGTGCAGACCGCCACCATGCAGGAGACCGCCGCCAACAAGATGGCCAAGCAATGCAAGGCAGACGGCAAGGCGGAGATGGACGTCATCTCCAGCAAGCTGCAGACCGATGTGACCACCAACGTCGTCACCGGCAAGGCCGACGTGTTCTACGCCGATTCGCCGGTCGCCGGCTACGCGATCGCGCAGACCGACGGCGAACTCGAAACGCTTGGCAAGACCGAAGGCATCGCCCCGGAAGGCATCGTCGTCAAGAAGGGCGACCAGCAGATGGACGAGGCCCTGCAGAAGGCCCTGCAGAAGCTCATCGACGACGGCACCTACATGAAGATCCTCAAGTACTGGGGTGTTCAGGACGGTGCCATCAGCAAGCCGGAGATCAACACCCCCGGCACCAACGAGTGAATGTTTCGGAACTTTTGCGTCCGTTAATACGCTCGTAGCAATCCGCTCTTAGGTTATGCCATAGCCACGTTTGGCTGGTTGATTTGGCTGGATTGAAGAGAGGACTTGCCATGATGAGGAACCTGAAAGGTTGGGCGGCGCTCGCGTTGAGCGCGGCGATGGTCGTCTCGATGGGAGCCTGCGGAACCTCCGACAAAACGGATTCCCAAGCTTCCGACGATTCGAATTCGTCGTCGACCACCGGTTACGACGTGTCCGGCGTGAAGAAGGACGAGAAGATCGCCAAGATGCTGCCGTCCTCCGTCACCAAGGACGGCAAGCTGACCGTCGGCATGGATACGTCGTACGCGCCGGCCGAGTTCCTGGCCGCGGACGGCAAGACGCCGGTCGGCTTCGACGTGGACATCGTCAAGGCGTTGGCGAAAACGTTCGGCCTCGAGGCGGATCCGCAGACGTCGAATTTCGATTCGATCATTCCATCAATCGGTTCGAAGTACGATATCGGCGTCTCGTCGTTCACCATTACCCCGGAACGCATGAAGCCGTCACTTCGTCAGCATATTCAAGGCCGGTTCCACGTGGGTGGTCAAGAAGGGCAACCCAGGCAAGATCGACACGTCCGACCTGTGCGGATTGAAGATCGCGGTGCAGACCGGCACCACACAGGAGGAGGAAGTCAACAAGGGCGCCGAACAGTGCAAGGCGGACAACAAGCTTGACATCCAGATCCTGTCCAACAAGCTGCAGACCGATGTGACCACCAACGTCGTCACCGGCAAGGCCGACGTGTTCTACGCCGATTCGCCGGTCGCGGGTTATGCGATCTCCCAGACCGACGACCAGCTTGAGGCCCTCGGTGAGGACGTCGGCGTGACCAAGGAGGCCGTGGCCATCAAGAAGGGTGATTCCGACACGGCCAAGGCGGTGCAGGCGGCCATGCAGAAGCTGATGGATGACGGCACGTACATGAAGATCCTTAAGCATTGGGGCGTCGAATCCGGCGCCGTCGACAAGGCCGAGATCAACCCGACCGATTTGGGCTGATCGGCGCACTGACGCTGCGGGCGTAGGGGCATCGGACGTATATAGATCGATGCCCCTAGCTTTTTGCCGATTAACGTCGGCGTAGCATTGCGGTTTTATCGTGTGCCTTTGGAATACTGGACGTCTGATTGGCAAATGGACGATTACCGTTCAGTGGATGGGAAGAGAATAGAAGGAGAACCCACTATGTCGTTGAAATTCAAATCGTTTGCCGCTCTCGCGCTGAGCGCGGCCATGATGTTCTCCGTTGCCGCATGCGGCACCACGGATTCCGGTGACGCCAAAAGCGACTCGAAGGCGAAGAACACCACCGTTGGTTACGATGTGAGCACCATCAAGAAGGATGACGAGCTGGCCAAGCTGGCCGCCTCTGCGAAGACCGTCAAGGACGGCGAGCTGTCCGTCGGCATGGAACTGTCCTATGCTCCGGCCGAATTCTACGCCGAAGACGGCAAGACCCCGGTCGGCTACGATGTGGACATGTCCAAGGCCATCGCCCAGACGCTGGGCCTGAAGCCGAAGATCGTCTCCTCCATGTTCGACACCATCGTCCCGTCCATCGGCTCCAAGTACGATCTGGGCATCACCGCCATGACCATCACCGAAGAGCGTCTGCAGTCCGTCGACTTCGTGAGCTACTACCGCGCCGGCTCCACGTGGGCCGTGCAGAAGGGCAACCCGAAGAAGCTCGACACCTCCGACATGTGCGGCGCGAAGATCGCAGTGCAGACCGGCACCGTCCAGGAGGACGAGGCCAACAAGATCGCCAAGGGCTGCAAGGCCGACAAGAAGGCCGAAGTGATGTCCTACAAGCGTCAGGCCGAAGCCGCCACCGCAGTGGCCACCGGTAAGGCCGACGTGTTCTACGCCGATTCGCCGGTCGCCGGCTACGCGATCTCCCAGACCGACGGCCAGCTTGAGGCGCTCGGCGACGTTGAAGGCGTGGCCAAGCAGGGCATCGCCATCAAGAAGGGCGACCAGCAGCTCGACGAGGCCGTGCAGAAGGCCGTGCAGAAGCTGATGGATGACGGCACGTACATGAAGATCCTCAAGCATTGGGGCGTCGAGTCCGGCGCTCTCGACAAGGCTGAGATCAATCCGACCGACCTCAACTGATCTCATCAGATAGATAGAAAAAGGAAACAGCATCATGCGAAGAAACAAGTCGACGGCGACGGCCTCGATATTCCCAATCGCATTAAAGCCTTGCCTGTCAAGCGTACGGGTCCGATCGTGGCGGCCATCATCGTCGCGCTCTTCGCCGTGATGCTGGTGCAGGCTTTGGTCACCAATCCGCGTTTCGAATGGAATGTGGTCTGGAAATACCTGTTCAACGAGAACGTACTGGAAGGCATCAAGTACACGCTGCTGCTGACCGTCATCTCGATGGTCATCGCCATCATTCTGGCGGTCATTCTGGCGGTCATGCGCAAATCCATCAACCCGGTGCTGCGCGGCGTGAGCTGGTTCTACATCTGGTTCTTCCGCGGAACCCCTGTGTACACGCAGCTGGTCTTCTGGGGTCTGTTCGCGGTGCTGGTGCCGCGTATCGGCGTGGGCATCCCGTTCACCTCAATCGAATTCTGGAGCATTGACTCCCAGTCTGTCATCACCGCGTTCAACGCCGCATGGCTGGGCTTGGCCCTGAACGAAGCCGCCTACCTGGCCGAAATCGTGCGCGCCGGCCTCGAGGCCGTCGATCCGGGGCAGACGGAAGCCGCAAAGGCCCTCGGCATGAAGCGCACGCTCATCATGCGTCGCATCGTGCTGCCGCAGGCCATGCGCATCATCATCCCGCCGACCGGCAACGAGTTCATCGGCATGCTGAAGACCACGTCGCTTGTCAACGCCGTGCCGTTCACGCTGGAACTGCAGTTCGCCACCACGGCGATCGCGACCCGTCTGTACAAGCCGATTCCGCTGCTGATCGTGGCCTGCATCTGGTACCTGGTCATCACCTCCATCCTGATGGTCATCCAGTCGCGACTTGAAAAGCACTTCGGCAAGGGCTTCGACGCCCGTCCCGCCGGAGCCCGCGGCAAGCGCACGCCGCTGCCGGGCAAGACCTTCGGCGAACCCAAGGATGACGTCGACAAGCAGAACGAAGCCACGTTGCGGGAATGACCGCGTGAGGGGAATGACCATGAGCGAAATCACAACCAACGAAATCGTTCCCGCCGTCAAGGCGACCCAGGTGCACAAGCCTTCGGCAACCTGCACGTGCTCAAAGGCATCGACATGACCGTCATGCCCGGCACCGTCACCGTGATTCTCGGACCGTCCGGTTCCGGCAAATCCACGTTCCTGCGTCTGATCAACCAGCTGGAAACCCTGACCGGCGGCGAAATCGACGTCGACGGCGAAATGATCGGCTACAAGTACGTCGACAAGGGCGGCGAACGTGTGCTGCAGACCCTGAACGACAAGGAAGTGGCCGAACAGCGTTCCAAACTCGGCATGGTGTTCCAGCGCTTCAACCTGTTCCCGCACATGACGGCTCTTGAAAACGTCATGGAGCTCCGGTCCACGTCAAGCACATGGACAAGAAGGAAGCCCGCGAACTCGCCATTCAGGAGCTGAACCGCGTCGGCATGGGGGAGCGTCTCGACTACTATCCGGCACAGCTGTCCGGCGGCCAGCAGCAGCGCGTGGCCATCGCCCGCGCGCTTGCCATGAAGCCGGAGATCATGCTGTTCGACGAACCGACATCCGCGCTCGATCCGGAACTCGTCGGCGAAGTGCTCAACGTCATGCTCGACCTCGCCAAGGAAGGCATGACCATGGTGGTCGTCACCCATGAGATCGGCTTCGCGCGCGAGGTCGCCGACCAGATCGTCTTCATGGACGGTGGCGTGGTCGTCGAACAGGGCGGACCGGAGATCATCGACCATCCGAAGGGGTCGAGGTTTAAGGACTTCTTGCAGCACGTCCTGTAGCAAGTAAGGCTGTCGTACTGCCGTAAATTCCCAATCCACTGACGTCAAGCGTCCGCAGACGTCCGGTGGGTTGGGTTTTCTTTTTGCTGCCGACGATGGGCGCGTTGCGTGCGCCACTGGTTCGCACGATTTCCCTGGGGGAGTGGGATTTCGCATATATGGCAAAGATTTGTAAGGACGCGCGGTTGGTTTCATGATTGACATCCTTACCCGATAGGCTAAGGAGCTATGTGTGGAATCGTAGGATATGCAGGAAATGTTCGGACCGCGTGCGGCAAACCCTTGGAGGTCTGCCTCCAGGGTCTTCAGCGATTGGAATACCGTGGATATGATTCGGCCGGCGTGGCGCTGACGGCGCCTGGCATGGAGCGTGTGGCCGTCCGTAAGAAGGCCGGACGTCTGGCCAACCTGGTGCAGGACATCGAACGTGATCCGATGCCGGACGCCACCGTGGGCATCGGCCATACGCGTTGGGCTACGAACGGCGTGCCGAACGACACTAACGCGCATCCGCACACGTCGCGTGACGGCAAGGTCGCCATCATCCACAACGGCATCATCGAAAACGCTTCCCAGCTTCGTCTCGACCTGCAGACGGAGGGCTATCGTTTCGTCTCCGAAACCGATACCGAGGTCGCGGCGAAACTGCTGGGCAAAATCAGCGACAAGATCATCGAGGAAACCGGTAAGCCTGACCTGTTCAAGCCATCCGCCGTCTGGCCCGCATGCTGGAAGGCGCGTTCACCATTCTCGCCACGGACGTGCGACAGCCGGACATCGTGGTTGGCGCCCGTCACGATTCGCCGCTGGTGTCGGTCTTGGCGAAGGCGAGAACTTCCTCGGCTCCGACGTGGCCGCGTTCGTGGCCTACACCAAGCGCGCCATGGAAATCGACCAGGACCAGGCCGTGATGGTGTCCGCAGACAAGGTCGTCGTCTCCGACTTCATGGGCAACATCGTGCCCGATCCGAAGACCTACACCGTGGACTGGGATGCGTCCGCCGCCGAAAAGGGCGGTTGGGACTCCTTCATGGACAAGGAGATCCATGAGGATCCGGCCGCCGTGCAGCGCACTCTGCTGGGGCGTCTCGACGAGAACGGCAACATCAACCTCGATGAGGTGCGCATCGACGAGCATGATTTCAAAGCCATCGACAAGATCATCGTCATCGCCTGCGGCACGGCCGCGTATGCGGGCATGGTGGCCAAATACGCCATCGAGCATTGGGTGCGCATTCCGGTAGAAGTGGAACTCGCCCACGAATTCCGCTACCGTGACCCGATCCTCACCCCCCGAACGTTGGTGGTGGCCATTTCGCAGTCCGGCGAGACCATGGACACGCTGATGGCGTTGCGCCACGCGCGTGAACAGGGCTCCAAGGTATTGGCCATCTGCAACACGCAGGGCGCGTCCATCCCACGCGAATCCGACGCGGTGCTCTACACCCACGCCGGTCCGGAAGTGGCGGTCGCCTCCACCAAGGCGTTCGTGGCGCAGATCACCGCCGCATACGTGCTCGGCCTGTATCTGGCCCAAGTCAAGGGCGCCATGTATCGAGACGAAATCGCCCAGACTTTGGACTCTCTGAAGGACATGCCCCGCAAAATCCAGTGGGTCCTCGACACCCAGACCAAGACCGTGCAGGAAGCCGCCGAACAGATGGTGGATGCGAAATCGTTCCTGTTCCTCGGCCGCCATGTGGGCTATCCGGTGGCCATGGAAGGCGCGTTGAAGCTCAAGGAAATCGCCTACACCTTCACCGAGGGCTTCGCCGCGGGAGAGCTCAAGCATGGTCCGATCGCGCTGGTCGACGAGGGCGAGCCGGTCGTGTTCATCGTGCCGCCCGCGCGCGGACGCAACGTGCTGCACGCCAAAGTCATCTCCGGCATCGAAGAGGTCAAGGCCCGCGGCGCCTACATCATCGCCGTGGCCGAGGAGAACGATCCGGATGTGGAGCGTTACGCCGACGTGGTGTTCTGGCGTCCCGCCTGCCCGACGCTGATGAGCCCGCTGGTGGACGTGGTGCCACTGCAGCTGTTCGCCATGGACATGGCCAAGCTCAAGAACTACGACGTGGACAAGCCGCGCAATCTCGCCAAGTCCGTCACCGTTGAGTAACGAACGCAGGCACCGTTACGTGCTCGAGGAACCTCATATTCCCTTCGAATATGAGGTTCTGTACGAGGACGAGAACATCATCGTCATCGACAAGCCGCATTTCCTCGCCACCACGCCACGCGGCATGTGGTATCGCGAAACCGCGCTGGTCCGGTTGTGCGAGCGGTACGACGAGCCGAACATCACGCCGGCGCACCGTTTGGACCGACTGACCGCAGGCGTCGTCGTGTTCGTACGTAATCCGTCTGCGCGAGGCGCGTACCAGATGCTGTTCCAAAATCGCAAAACCGTCAAAACCTACGAATGCCTGGCACCGCTCGCCCCGACGCAGCGGCCGCGATATGGAACGGCGGTGCGCATCGACCGGCACCTGCCGTTTCCGCTGGTACGCAGGTCGCATATCAACAAGGATCGCGGACGATTGCAGGCGTACGAAAGCGCCGACGTGCCCAACGCGGAAACGCTGATCGAACGGGGAAGCGGCATCCGCTTCGTTGCCGGCAGACCGTACGTGAATTACACGCTGCATCCGAAAACCGGCAAGACGCACCAGTTGCGCGTGCATATGAATTCGCTCGGACTGGCGATATTGGGCGACGATTTCTACCCGGACATCGTGCAGCGCGCGTACGACGACTTCTCGCAACCTTTGGAATTGGTGGCGCGCGAACTGCGATTCGATGACCCGCTCAACGGCGAGCCACGTCGATTCGTATCGCACGTGCCGTTGGGCGCGGGCTTATAGAAACCCACGATTTTGGACATTCCCCTATCTCGTCCGACACGCCCGATTATCATGGCGTTCTGTTGACTTGCCGGAGCGTTTCCGGCATCACGAGAGTAAGAGAGAACCATGGGTAAAATCTCGAAAGCCGTCCGCGGCGTCGCCGACATCTACAACGGCGCATCGCTGATCGTCCGTATCATCGCCGGCCTGATCATCGGCACCGTGCTGGCATTGACCATGCCCCACGTGACCTGGATCGGAGAATTCGGCACCCTGTTCGTGTCCGCGTTGAAGGCCGTGGCACCGATTCTGGTGTTCGTACTGGTGGCCAGCGCCCTTGCGCAGGGCACGTCGAAACTCGACCGCCGTTTCGGCACCGTGCTGTTCCTGTACCTGTTCACCACGTTCCTGGCAGCGGTCGTGGCCGTGCTGACCTCCCGTCTATTCCCGCAGACCCTATCCTTGGGCAAGCCGCCAAAGCCGACGTGGTGCCGCAAGGCCTTTCCGAAGTCATCCAGACGCTGCTGACCAACATCGTGGCCAATCCGATCCAGGCCATCATCGATGGCAACTACATCTGCATCCTGATGTGGGCCTGCCTGTTCGGACTCGCCATGAAGTCCATCGCCAACGAAAGCTCCAAAGCGTTCATGGCCAACGTGGCCGACGCCGTGTCCCAGGTGATCCGCTGGGTCATCAACCTCGCCCCGTTCGGCATCATGGGCCTCGTGTTCACCAACGTGGCCGACAACGGCCTGTCCGCATTCACCAAGTACGGCAGCCTGCTGCTCCTGCTCGTCGGCACCATGCTGCTCATGGTGCTCGTGTTCGGCCCGCTCGTCATCTTCATCTTCCTGCGCCGCAACCCGTACCCGCTGGTCTACCGCTGCTTCAAGGAATCCGGTCTGACCGCGTTCTTCACCCGCTCCTCCGCTGCGAACATCCCCGTCAACATGCAGCTGTGCGAGAAGCTCGGGCTTGACAAGGACATGTACTCCGTGTCCATTCCGCTGGGCGCCACCATCAACATGAACGGCGCGGCCATCACCATCACCATCATGGCCATGCTGCCGCCAACACGCTCGGCATCCAGATCTCCCTGCCGGCGGCCATCCTGCTGTCCGTGGTCTCAGCGCTCGGCGCATGCGGCGCGTCCGGCGTGCAGGCGGCTCGCTGCTGCTCATCCCGATGGCCTGCTCGCTGTTCGGCATCAGCAACGACATCGCCATGCAGGTGGTGGGCGTCGGCTTCATCATCGGCGTCATCCAGGATTCCGTGGAAACCTGCCTGAACTCCGCGTCCGATGTGGAGTTCGCGGCCACCGCCGAATACCATGCCTGGCTCAAGCAGGGCCGTCAGCTGCCGGCCTTCATGTATTCCAAGAAGGAACGTGCCAAGCTCGGCATCGAAGCTTGATTGCGTACCGGCTTAGCCGCCGATGCGATATCGCAGGGAACCGCTTTGGAAGTTCGCTTCCGGAGCGGTTCTTCCGCATTCGGCGTATTTGGGTGGATATGGGGAGCCTTTCCAGGCTTGTGCGTGGCTTCCGCATGACCCGTATAATCTTATGGTGGTAATCGCAGGCGAAATACAAAACGGAGGTCCGTGGGCGTGGTGCTGAAATCGGCGAAACTGGTGAAGCAGCTCATCGCCATCTGCTGCGCGGGCGTCATGGCGGCCAGCGCCGCCGCATGCGGGGCCAATACGGACACACGCACACAGATCACCGTATGGTCGTGGGAGCCGAGCATGAAACAGGTCATCGCCGGCTTCGAAAAAGACAATCCCGACATCCACGTGGTTTGGAAGAACACCAGCGGTTACGACAAACTCAACAACGCCATCCAAGACGGTTACGGCATTCCCGACGTGGTGCAGCTGGAATATTACGCATTGCGCCAGTACGCGGTCAGCAGCCAGCTCGTGCCCATCACCGGCAGAACCGAAGGCTATGCCGATTTCTACACGCCCGGCACCTGGCGTCGGTGCAGCTCAACGGACGGGTGTACGGGCTTCCCATGGACTCCGGCCCGATGGTCTTCTTCTATAACAACAGCGTGTTCGAACAGGTTGGCGTGGACGCGTCCAAGATCCGCACATGGGACGACTACTACGAGGCCGCCAAAAAACTCAAGAAAATCGGCGTGTACATCACCGCCGATTCCGGCGACGCCAGCTTCTACGACACGATGATCTGGCTCGCCGGCGGACGCCCGTTCTCCACGTCCAACGATGGCAAGAACGTGACCATCAGACTCACCGAAGATAAAGGCACCCGCGAATTCACCGAATTCTGGCAGAAGATGATCGATGAGGGTTTGGTGGCAACAAACCTCACGTCATGGTCGGATCGATGGAAATCGGCCGTGGGACAAGGCAAAGTCGCCTCGCTGTTCTCCGGCGCATGGCTGCCTTCGCTGCTCATGTCCGACATTCCCGGCGCGGCCGGCCTGTGGCGCGTGGCCAGATGCCGACGCCCGACGGCAAGGCCACCACATCGGAAAACGGCGGTTCGGCCCTTGCCGTGCTGCAACGTTCCCGCAAACCCGAAGCCTCATACCGTTTCATCGAATACGCCTGCCACAATGCCAAAGGCATCACAACCCGCGTGGATGGCGGCGCGTTCCCAGCCGACAAAAACACCCTATCCGACTCGAAATTCCTCAGCAAGACCACGGTGACCGACGACCGTGGCATCGAAGTGCCCTATTTCGGCGGGCAGGAATACAACCGCGTGCTGTCCCAGGCCGCGGAGAACGTGTCGACCGGATACCAGTATCTGCCGTTCGAAGTGTATGCGCGCAGCGACTTCCGGTCCACGGTGGGCAAGGCCTACAAATGGTCGAGCCTGCTGCGCAAAGAGCAGAACAGGCTCAACATCATCGCCGCAGGCGGTCAGGTCTCCGACACCTCCAACATCGGCGATGCGTTGAAGAACACCGAATCGTCCGACCGCATCAAACTTAAGGGCGGCATAGCCCTATGGCAGAAGGACCTGAAAGAATACGGAGCCAACCAGGCTTCACCATCCAATAGCGTCTGTGTAATTGGTTTAATCGATTGCGGCCTGCGGATAGCGCATTATCCGCAGGCCGTCGGTTTTCAGATTGCCGGGCTATGATCGCCGGTTCCCGTCGCTGGCTCTTGAATCAGCGGACGTTGCGGTCGTAGATGTGCCGCATGCCCTTGAAAATCAGGTCCGGATCGTAAATGTCGATCATGTTCGTGTCGTCGGCGAACACGCGGCTCAATCCGCCCGTCGCCACCACACGGAAATCCTCGTCGATCTCCTTATGGAACTGCGCGATCGTGCGTTCGATGCCGCCGAGGAAGTTGTAGTACAGGCCCGCCTGCATGGCCGGTTTCGTGGACTTCGC
>ENA-OQAS01000923-OQAS01000923.1-human-gut-metagenome-genome-assembly--contig:-NODE-923-length-14613-cov-5.180243_pt1 | contig 14613 bp, 18 predicted proteins | sample MGYA00242733_ERZ504523 | MGnify/ENA primary metagenome ERZ504523 (study PRJEB26092, sample SAMD00036239) | human gut metagenome | host: Homo sapiens | study: EMG produced TPA metagenomics assembly of... | reverse complement strand
ATCCTTCGGAGCGATGTCCAGCAGGTAGCCCAAACGGGACGGAACACCCTTGAAGAACCAGATGTGGGTCACCGGAGCGGCAAGCTCGATATGGCCCATGCGCTCACGACGAACACGGCTCTTGGTGCTCTCACACCGCAGCGTTCGCAGACGATGCCCTTGAAGCGCACGCGCTTGTACTTGCCGCAGGCGCATTCCCAGTCGCGGTAGTCCGAAGATCTGCTCGCCGAACAGGCCGTCTTTCTCCGGTTTCAGGGTACGGTAGTTGATGGTTTCAGGCTTCTTGACCTCGCCGTGGCTCCAGTTACGGATGTCGTCGGCGGTGGCCAGGCCAATCCTCAGTTTGTCAAATGCGTTGACGTCCAGCACTCTATTGTCCTGTCTATCGATTCTTAATGCTTAATCACGTTTCATCAGCTGTCGCGCCGCGCTGTCAGGCAACGCGACCAGCCTTGGGATCACTGGAATTCAGGTTCTTCCACAACCTGGTCTTCCTTGGCGGCCGCGTCAGGACGTGCGCCAATGTTGAAGCCCAAATCGTCGGAGGAAGTAGACGGATCGTCGTCCTCGTCCTTCATGTCAATGGCCACGCCTTCGGCGTTGAGCACTTCGACGTTCAGCGACAGGGACTGCATTTCCTTAAGCAGCACCTTGAAGGATTCCGGAATGCCTGCCGGCGGCAGGTTGTCGCCCTTCACGATGGCGCCGTAGACACGCACGCGGCCGTCGACGTCATCGGACTTGGTGGTCATCATTTCATGCAGCGTGTAGGCGGCGCCATAGGCCTCGAGGGCCCACACTTCCATCTCGCCGAAACGCTGGCCACCGAACTGAGCCTTACCGCCCAACGGCTGCTGGGTGATCATGGAGTACGGGCCAGTGGAACGCGCGTGGATCTTGTCGTCGACCAAGTGGTGCAGCTTCAGCATGTACATGTAGCCAACGGAGATCGGCTTCGGATACGGTTCGCCGGTACGGCCGTCGAACAGCACAGCCTTGCCGTCGTCGCCGACCAGCTTGTTGCCGTCGCGATCCGGAAGGGTGCAGGACAGCAGGCCCTTGATGGTTTCCGGACGACGCCGTCGAACACCGGAGTTGCCACCGGAGTGCCCGGCTCGCCCTTTTCGGCGCCCTGCGGAATGTACTTCTTCCAAGCGGCTTCGGCATCCGGATCAAGGGAGATGTCCCAGCCGGCGTGCGCGATCCAGCCCAAGTGCAGTTCCAGCACCTGGCCAAGGTTCATTCGAGAAGGCACGCCCAGCGGTTCAGCATGATGTCGACCGGAGTACCGTCGGCAAGGAACGGCATATCCTCTTCCGGCAGAATGCGGGAGATAACACCCTTGTTGCCGTGGCGGCCAGACAGCTTGTCGCCCTGGGTGATCTTACGATGCTGCGCGATGTAGACGCGGATCATCTGGTTCACGCCGTTCGGCAGCTCGTCGCCGTCTTCCTCGGCATCCTCGCGAGTGATCTCCTTGACGGCGATCACAGTACCGGTTTCGCCGTGAGGCACGCGCAGCGAGGTGTCACGCACCTCGCGGCTCTTCTCGCCGAAGATGGCGCGGAGCAGACGCTCTTCCGGAGTCAGCTCGGTCTCGCCCTTCGGGGTGACCTTGCCCACCAGAATGTCGCCGGCTTCGACCTCGGCACCGATGCGAATGATGCCACGCTCGTCGAGGTTGGCCACCGCGTCCTCGCCGACGTTCGGCAGATCGCGGGTGATCTCTTCGGCACCCAGCTTGGTTTCGCGGGCGTCGATCTCATATTCCTCGATGTGGATGGAGCTCAGGGTGTCGTCCTGCACGAGACGCTGGGAGATGATCACAGCATCCTCGTAGTTGTAGCCGTTCCACGGCATGAAGCGATGAGCAGGTTCTTGCCCAGTGCCATTTCGCCCTTCTGGGTGGCCGGACCATCGGCAAGCACGGTACCGGCTTCCACACGTTCGCCGTCGTGGATCAGCGGAACCTGGTTGTAGCAGGTGGTCTGGTTGGAACGCAGGAACTTGGCCAGCTTGTAGGAGCTGGTGGTGCCGTCGTCGTTCATCACACGGATGATGTCGGCGGAAACATACGTCACCACACCCGGCTTCTCAGCCAGAATGACATCGCCGGAATCGACGGCCGCACGCCATTCGGCACCGGTGCCACCAGCGGGCGCTCGGATTCGATCAGCGGCACTGCCTGACGCTGCATGTTGGTACCCATCAGCGCTCGGTGGCCCTCATCGTGCTCCAGGAACGGAATCAGGGAGGCACCGACGGAAACCATCTGACGCGGGGAAACGTCCATGTAGTCAACGGAGCTGACGGGCACATCGACTGCTTCTTCTTCGCCGACTCGGGCAAGAGCCTGCTTCTTGACGAAGTTGCCGTTCTCGTCGAGTTCCTGGTTGGCCTGTGCGATCACGTGCTCGGCATCGCGGTCTGCGGTCATGTATTCGACCTCGTCGGTCACATGGCCGTTGATGACCTTACGGTACGGGGTCTCGATGAAGCCGAACGGATTGATGCGGCCGAAGGTTGCCAGAGAACCGATAAGACCGATGTTCGGACCTTCAGGAGATTCGATCGGGCACATACGTCCGAAGTGGGACGGGTGCACGTCTCGCACTTCCATGGATGCACGGTCACGAGACAGACCGCCAGGGCCCAGAGCGGACAGACGACGCTTGTTGGTGACGCCTGCCAACGGGTTGTTCTGATCCATGAACTGCGACAGCTGGGAAGTTCCGAAGAACTCCTTGATGGTGGCGTTCACCGGACGAATGTTGATCAGGGACTGCGGGGTGATGGCCTCCGGATCCTGGGTGGTCATACGTTCGCGGACCACACGCTCCATACGGCTCAGACCGGTACGCAGCTGGTTCTGGATCAGTTCGCCGACCTGGCGGATACGACGGTTGCCGAAATGATCGATATCGTCGACGTCCACGCGCAGATCCACATCCTGGCCGTCACGCTTGCCCGGGAACTTGGTGTCGCCGGCATGCAGGGTGACCAGGTACTTGATGGTGGAGATGATGTCTTCGCGAGACAGGCTGCGATCGTTGACATCCTTTTCCAGACCAAGCTTGCGGTTGATCTTGTAACGGCCAACGCGGGCCAGATCGTAACGCTTGGTGTTGAAGTAGAAGGAATCCAGCAGGTTGCGGCCAGCTTCCGGCGTCGGGGTGTCGGCCGGGCGGATCTTGCGGTACAGATCGGTCAGAGCCTCGTCCTGGGTCTGCACGGTCTCCTTGGCAAGCGCGTCCATAACCAGCGGGTAATCCCTGAACGCATCGGCGATCTCATCCTTGGTCATGCCGATGGCCATGAGGAACACGATGGCGGACTGCTTGCGCTTGCGGTCCACGCGCACGCCAAGCACGTCACGCTTGTCGATCTCGAACTCAAGCCATGCGCCACGGCTCGGATGATCTTCGCGCCGAAGACTTCCTTGTCGGAAGTGCGATCCTGGCTGCGGTCGAAGTACACGCCCGGAGAACGCACCAGCTGAGACACGATCACTCGCTCGGTACCACCGATGATGAAGGTGCCGTGCGGGGTCTGCAGCGGGAAATCGCCCATGAACACGGTCTGGGACTTGATTTCGCCGGTGTCGCCGTTTTCGAATTCAGCGTTCACATACAGCGGCGCGGAGTAGGTGTAATCCTTCTCCTTGCACTCCTGCACGGTGTGGCGCGGTTCTCGAAATACGGATCGGAGAAGGTCAGGCTCATGGTCTGAGCGAAGTTCTCGATCGGGGAGATCTCCTGGAAGACCTCATCAAGACCGGAGGTGTGGGACACGGTGTTGGTGCCGTTCGCCAGATCCTCCTCGACACGCTTCTGCCAGCGCTCGTTGCCGATGAGCCAGTCGAAGCTGTCAGTCTGTACAACCCAACAAGTAGGTACATCAATGGCTCGCGGATGGAGCCGAAGTTCACACGGTCCGACGCCTTGTGCAGATCAATATCGTGCTGGTCGGCGCGTGCGATGATGGTGGTGGTGTTCGTCGTAGCCTCAGCCAATGGACGTTCCTTATCGCTCGCTAAATCGTTTCGATATGTTTCCCCGGAAGCGCTCCCATTGGCCACCATATGCCTAGTACGCGGGCGCTTCTTCCTTGTCAGCGTGCCCGCTATATGACACGCATGTACGCAAAGTCATGAGAATAACATATCCTATAGATTTTTATTCAATAGTGACGCCGACCGGATCGGACTTCGCTTTGGGATGACCTTCAATCGAAAGCTGCGCCGAATACACGCCACGATCCACCTTCGGCAGGGTGGATTGATCCTCCACGCATTCGCTGCCAGTACGCGTTCCCGGCCAGGTGATCGTCTGTTTGACCTCGTCGCCCTTCGCCAACAGACGATAGTCGGTGTCAACGGGGCACACATTCGACTTCCAAACCACATCATCGCCCGATTTGATCGTCAACACCACGCTGGAAGCCGACACATCAACAAGCAACCAACCTTGCTGGAACCGTCATATTTGACGTCCGTAGTGAAATCCATCGAATCGCCCACACCGAAACTTGACGCCGCAGGAGTCAACGAAAGCGCGACATTGGACGCATCGCAATCCGGCACCCCGCTTTTCTTCTCCTTGGTCGGGGACGGCACTTCCTTACGGGAAATCGCATACACGTCCGCATGATGAATCTCACGATTCACCGCGACAATCCCCCTCGACAGGGAGTACAGGCAAAACACCAGAAAAGAAATCAGCACTATCGCAGCGATGCCGACGACGATGCGACGGCGACGAAATATCGCCTGCTGTTTTTTCGAACGTTTCTTGCCGGATTTCGAGGACGTCTTCTGTGCCATGATTTCACAGTCTAGCGTGCGCACATCCAAAGAACGTCGGCATCCTTCCTTTCATACCGGAAGACGCACATCCGCATTCGGCAGGATTTCGATAAGACCATCCTCATCCAACGATGCGATGCACCGATCAAGCTGGATATGGTCGTCCCACAGTCGTTCAAGCGACTTGCGATTAAGGGCGGTCGCACCTTCCGGCAGATTGCGCAGCGCATTCAGCACCAGTCCACGCACCTGACGATCCGTACCTTGGAAACGTTGACGCGGCCGCGTGCGACGTTCCCCCAATCCCGGACGACCATTATGCAAAAACACGCAATGTCCCGAAACAGGGCACGCCTCGCACAACGGAGCCTTTGCCGTGCAGACGGTCGCACCCAATTCCATAACGGACTGATTCCACACCACTGAAGGACGGTCGAACCGTCTGCATTTTGAGGCATCATCCTGCGGCAACACCTGCTTCGCCAACGCACGTTCCGCAGGGCTTGCTGCGCCGCCAAGCGACTCCTCGCCAAGAAAAACCCTCGAAAGCACCCTGCGAATATTCGTATCCACTACCGCGATGCGCTCACCAAACGCGAAACTCATCACCGCGCTGGCCGTATAATCGCCGATACCCGGCAATGCCAGCAACTCATCGTACGTACGCGGCAGCTTGTTATCGTAATCGGAAGCGACCACGCGGGCGCATTCCTGCAATCGCAAGGCGCGTCTCGGATAGCCGAGCCTGCCCCAAGCCGTGATCACATCCGCTTTCGCGGCATCGGCAAGCGCGACCGCATCAGCCAGCGTTCCATCCAATCGTTCCAATACGGTACCACACGGCTCATCTGCGTCTGCTGGCTCATCACTTCGGAGACAAGCACGCCCCACGCAGTAGTGCGGCCGAAACGCATGGCAGGTCACGCGCGAAGCATGCCACCATTCGGCAAGCGCGTCCGCCACAGCTTCGGCGTTTTCAATTTCGGTATTAGGCTCGTTCGTGTCGTTCATCGTACCTATTCTTGCATTCATGACGAACGAAGAGCATACCAATGACGCGCAAGGCGCAACCGCAGAGGAAGCCAAAGTCGAGAAAATGTTCGAATACGGCTACCGCAAGTCGAATTATGGGCCGGACGAACTCGTGACCGACGCGCACGGCAATCCGATTTCCGTGGTCGACGCGATGCTGTCAGCCGAAGACGCGGCCAAAGCCGAAACCTCCACGCCCCACTTGTGCTACTACTCCCCCCGAATTCCGGGCAATACCGGTTCGGCAATCCGCCTATGCGCGGTGACCGGCACGATTCTGCATTTGGTGGAGCCGCTCGGATTCAATCTGCGCGATACGAAACTGCGCCGTGCCGGACTGGACTACCACGACATGGCCCACGTGGTATTGCACCCGAATTTGAGAATCTGGTGGAATCCATGCCGAATTCGCGCATCATCGCGTTCACCGCGCACGCCACCAAACTGTATACCGACATCGAATACAAGCCGACTGACATTCTGCTGTTCGGCCCGGAGCCGGGCAATATTCCCGATCCGATGGATATTATGGCCGGTCCGCACGTGGCCGAACAGGTGCGCCTGCCGATGCGCCCGAGCCTGCGTTCCCTGAACCTCACCAATTGCGCATCCATCGCCATCTACGAAGCCTGGCGCCAACTAGGCTTCGCCGGCGGCCAGTGATCCCTCCCCTGCCTGCAACTTCTAGGTTTTTCAATAATTTACTTGCTTTTGTATAGTAAGTTCCGCTGGAGAGGCGGCGGGTCTATTCCCGACACGCTCCAGGCCGCTCAGGCCAAGTCTTTACGGTCTGAAACAGACCCCGCCGCCTCTCCAGCTACGCTGAGTTCAACTTAAGTAAGTTTTCTTCTCTTTTATGCAAGACACAACGAAATGTACGAAAGCGAGCAGAAGAGCGGGATATTCTGTTCGAGACCGTAAGCTTGGCCGAACGGCTTGAGTGTGTCGCGAATAGAATATCCCGCTCTTCTGCGACCTCCCCATTACAGCAACTTATGCACCCAACGCAAGCACAAATCGCAAGAATGAATCGCACGCGACAAGCATGCATCGGAAGAGGGAAGGGAGGGGCTAGTTTTTGAAGCTGTGGATTGGGGCGGGGATGCGGCCGCCTCGGGTCACGAAGGCTTCGCAGCTGGTCTGGTTGACTGGAATGATCGGAGCGTAGCCCATCAGACCACCGAAGTTGGCCATCTCCCCTACGCCTTTGCCTTCGACTGGAATCACGCGCACGGCCGTGGTTTTCTGGTTGACCATGCCGATCGCAGCCTCGTCGGCGATGATGCCGGAAATGGTGGATGCGGTGGTGTCTCCCGGAATGGCGATCATGTCAAGGCCGACGGAGCATACGCAGGTCATGGCTTCGAGCTTTTCGATCTTCAGGCAGCCGTTGGTTGCCGCATCGATCATGTTCTTGTCTTCGGAGACGGGGATGAACGCGCCGGAAAGTCCGCCGACGTAGGAGGACGCCATGATGCCGCCCTTCTTCACCTGATCGTTGAGCATGGCGAGCGCTGCGGTGGTGCCCGGTGCGCCGACTGTTCGAGGCCGATCTTTTCGAGCACTTCGCCGACGGAGTCGCCTACTGCCGGAGTTGGCGCGAGGGAAAGGTCGATGATGCCGAACGGGATGCCGAGTCGGCGGGACGCTTCCTGTGCCACCAGCTGGCCGACGCGCGTGATCTTGAACGCGGTGCGCTTGATGGTTTCGCACAGGAATTCGAAGTCCTTGCCCTTGGCTTCGTCGAGTGCACGGGAGACCACGCCGGGGCCGGAGACGCCGACATTGATGACCGCGTCGCCTTCGGTTACGCCATGGAAGCCGCCTGCCATGAACGGGTTGTCGTCGGGGGCATTGCAGAATGCCACGAATTTCACGCATCCGTAGGAGTCGTTGTCTGCGGTGGCGTGCGCGATGTCTTTGATGATGTGGCCGAGCAGTTCGACGGAGTTCATGTCGATGCCGGTTTTGGTGGATCCCACGTTGACGGACGAGCAGACGATGTCGGTTTCGCTCAGCGCTTTCGGCAGGGAGCGGATGAGCAGCTCTTCGGCGGGGGTCATGGATTTGGACACGAGCGCGGAGTAGCCGCCGATCAGGTCGACGCCGACTTGCTTTGCCGCACGGTCAAGCGCATGCGCGATTTTCACGAAATCGTCCGACGTCTTGCAGGAGCTTGCGCCGACCAACGAGATCGGGGTGACGGTGATGCGCTTGTTGACGATCGGAATGCCGTAGTCGCGTTCGATGGCTTTGCCGGTGGATACGAGATCCTTGGCGTACGTGGTGATTTTGTTGTAGATGTTGTCGCAGATTCGTCGACGCTGTCGGCCGCGCAGTCCAGCAGGCTGATGCCCATGGTGATGTGCGTACGTCGAGCTTCTCCTGCTCGATCATCTGGTTGGTCTCGTGGACTCCATGATATTCAGCATGATGTGTTCCTTCGCTCCTTACCGATGAACCCTGATGGATCAGACGCGGTGCATCTTAGTAAAGATCTCCTCGCGCTGGCAGCGAATGCGCACGCCAATCTCCTCGCCAAGCTTGTCGAGATCGTCCACGACCTCGCCGAATTCCTTGTCGGCATTGGAATAATCCACAATCATCATCATGTTGAAGAAACCGTCGATGATGGTCTGGGAAATGTCAAGCACGTTGACCTGATGTTCGGAAAGGTATGTGCAGACGCGTGCGATGATGCCGACAGTATCCTGGCCGACGACGGTGATGATTGCCTTGTTCATGGAACTCCCTAAACGTGAGGTGCGAATATCCAGTTACCGTCTCGGCAAATTGCCGGACGTGTGCTCAAGTATAGGAAAGGCACGTGCCAAAACACGTGCCTTTCGTCTATTTGCCTTACATACTGAGATGACTGCCGGTCATCACCTGCCTCTGCAGCAGCTGTATGTCACCGCCAGATGTCATCAAGCACACGCACATCCACGCAATCGACCTTGCCGTTAGCAACAAAACGGAACTCACCATCGCCGTCCGCACCTTGGAACAGCATGCTGCCGGCCGCTTCGCCGTTGTTAAGGAAGACTTCCACCACATTACGGTCGAAGAAGATTTCGACGCGACGCACATCGGCGATGCCGCTATCGAAATCGATGTCGTCCACGACTGTTCCCTTCGTGACCAGTCGGGTCACGCCATCGCGACGCTGCAGCTGCAATTCCATCGAATTACCATTGGCGGGATTAGTACCGGTCGCGATGAGCATTGTGAAATCGTCATCGTCAGCCAGATGCATGTCCGTGTAATACGCGTTGTTCGGCACAATAAAGAAGGTCCCGTTTTCGTCTGCATGCGCTTCCAAACGATCGCCTAGCAGCTGCTCGTACACTTCCTTGACAGGACGGCTGGTCAAGCGGCCGTCACGCACGTGCAGTTCACGTGGCAGCGACATCATGCCGTTGGCAATGCACGGCTTTTCCACACGCATCGCGGGAAAGTCGGTATACCAGCCGAATACGATACGGCGGCCGTCGTCGGCAGCAAAGCTTTGTGTCGCGTAGTAGCCGGTACCGAAATCACACCAATCACTGTTCCCTACCTGCAAACGTGGACCTTCGGCGGTGTCCTTGAGATCACCAACATACCAACGCACCTGCTGGAAACGACCTTGCTTGTCACAGTAGTGCATCAACGCGCCGATGGCGACCGTCTTGCCGTCGAGCTGGAACAGGTCAGGACATTCGTAGGTACGCGATAGCTGGTGGCCGAAATCGGCGAGCACCGGTCCTTCATACTGCCACGTCACGTTGCGCTTGAGCGGTTTCTTCGCGGAGAAGAGCGCCATGGCAGGCACCGTATCCATATTGGGCTTGTCGGCGCCGGGCCTGCCTTGCGGACCGCACGTAAACCAGCCGTCTGTACCCTGTACGCTGATGCCAGGCGCCGCGGAGGACACAGCATCAGTATCGAATTCGGAGACCGGCAGATTCGTGGCGGTCACCATGTAAGCGCGTTCCGGATTGATCGCCTCGCCGGACATGCCGGTTTCCACCTTCGGATCACGGAAATCGAAGCCAAAACCATCGTTAACGCGCAACGCGACCGGAGATTCGACACTCACATGCACGCCATCCTCACACAAGCAGGTGGTCTGGTATTCAGTAACAGACGATTCGTCTCCGCGAGTCTCCAGGTGCCGGGTCAGGTACAGGCGAATAGCGGCCGCATCATCACCCTTGCAAGGATTGTCACACGCATCCACCGTCACCGCGGATCCGGAGAACGCGCCACCAACGATGCGTTCGTCGATATGCAGCTCCGGCTGCGGTTCGAGGAAGATTGGCAGGTGCGTCCAATGCACCAGATCGCGGCTCACCGCATGGCCCCAGTGCATATTGTCCCAGCCAAAACCATACGGATTGATTGGTAGAACAGATGGTAGCGTCCTTGGAAACGACACAGGCCGTTAGGATCATTCATCCAGCGAGCGAATGGCTCGAAATGCGCCGCAGGACGAGCGAAACGATCATAGATCTGCTCCAGCGTCGGCTGTGTATCCCATTCATTGTCGTACGGATTCATGCTGATGAAACGCACGCCTTCATCAAGGAGATTCTCACACTCGGACAAGTAGGCGAACCGTACGGTCAGTCGGAGCGCACTCACCGTAATACGCACGTTCGTCGGCACCGGAATCAAGAAATGGTGGCGACGCTCGGCCACCGGCATGGCATGGCTGGCGATTTGATGGCCGTCCCCGTCTGTAATGGTGACGGCAGCGTCATCGCCGCATCTTTCGGCGAATAATTCCAGCAAACGGTAGCCGCCGGTTTCGATGGCAACGGAATAGTTGTCAGGCATAATAATCTCCTCCACAACGCCACATGATCGGATATCACGTGGCTACGCATTGAAAAACAGATAATCGGAAAACTAAATATGAAAAAAGGGAACGTCCGTCACGGCACGATGGAATCGCGTTCGATGATGCGGCAGCGCAATGCTGTTTTGCTGCCATCACGTTGCCTCTGCACCGCCATGCCACGATCGGACTCAAGATCAGCTACGGCCTTGTCGCCGTCAAGTATGGCGACAAGTTGCCGAACCGCTTCAAAACCCATCTCATAATGGGGCAGTTCCAGCGTAGTCAGTGATGGTTTAATCACATTAGTGATGAACGGCTGGTTATCGATGCTGATCACCGACACGTCAGCGCCGATGCGCACTCCGCGTTCGCGTGCGGCTTCGTAGATGAAAGTGGCGCGCACATCGTTGAAACAAAAGATGCCGTCCGACTTGATTTCGTCGACACCCGCGTCGCCTCAGCAGCAGCGTTGGTCGTCTCCAATACATTGACGACCAAAGCGTCATCGAATGGAATGCCCGCTTCCGCAAGCGCACGTCGGTAACCAGTCAGACGTTGACCTTGCGCGACGATGGGGGTTGCGGAACCGTAGTAGACAATGCGTCTGCATCCAGCTTTGATCAGACGGTCGGTGGCGTCATACCCCGCCAGTTCATCATCGGGGTAGACCGAGGGAACTCGCCCCGCTGCATCCTCACTGTCCACCACCACGGTCGGGCTGCCTTCCAAGACTTCGGGAATGTCCACTTTGCGGTGGAACATCATGCGTATAGGAAGCCATCCACGTTGTATCGGAGCAGGGCGGATATTTCTTGGTTCTCGAGTTCAGCGTCATTATTGGTGTTCGTGGTAAGCAGTATGTATCCGAGCTTGCTCGCGGCATCCTGCGCACCTTCGAATACCTTGCTCGCGTACGGGGTCGTGGCGATCTCATCGGTCACAAATCCCAAGGCGTTGGATTTGTTGGTACGTAGGGTACGCGCCACGGAATTGGGCTTGTACCCCATGTTCTCGGCAGTCGCACGGATTTTCTGCGCAACCGCCTTGCTGACGCGATTGTGATCCTTATTGTTCATAACCAAAGACACAGTGCATACGGAAACACCCGCTTCCTTAGCTATGTCTTTGATGGATACCAATCGTTTGGACCTGTTCACTCGTTGCCTTACTGACGACTGCGCCATTTTATCACCCCCCTTTTTTTGCGAACATGTCACGATGTCTGGTTTCGGGCGTGGCCCGTGCTCTGTTCCATGCGGTCATGAATGTCCATTCCAGGCAGACGACCGAATGAATAAATAATCCAGGCTGTGCAGAACATCGGCAGCGACAAGCCGAACACCATGAGAATTCCAGGCCATTGCACCCATACAAGCACGGTAAGAATCAGCAGTCCGACCTGCAGAAAGCTGCACAACGGGCGTGCCACAATCATCGCCAGTGTTGTACGAACAATCCAGATGGGACTCTCTTCATAGTTCGCGCGCACTACCCAAACCAAGGACGAGAACACTGCCAAAACTACGATGATGAGCAGCAGCACGCCGGAAACCATGATGTCGAAATCGCCGCGAGCATGCCAGTTCATCACGTAGTAGTCGACGATGACCACGGCCCAGAGAATAATCAAAGGCCAACCGAAAAGATTCGCGCGCTTGACTTCGCTTTTCCAGAAGTCGTGGAACGTCTTCCAAACTTCCTTGGCCCGCATTGAACGGTCCTCAGAAAGCACCCACGCACGGAACGTAGCCTGCGCAGCTGCGAACGAGGGGAGAAATCCTAGCACGACGGCTCCCATCAGAGTGTGCGCGAGTATGGCCACGTTGACCACGAAAATCGCGACTAGCAGACGGCAGAACCGCTCGTAGGCCACAGAGAAGCGGGCAAGCATAGCGAATCCTTTCTATCGGCTGGCTTTTAGATTGGTTGTCTCTTGTCGAATTGCGTTTGACTCAACTGACCGCGCCGAGCATCACACCCTTGTTGAAGTACTTCTGCAAGAACGGATAGAGCACAAGCAGAGGCAGAGTAGAGACGATGATGATGCCGAACTTGATCTGATCGGCGGCCTGCTGCTGCGCAGCTGCGTTGACATTGGTTCCAGTACCTGCGCCACCAGTAGCAACTGCTGCAACACCACCTGCAATGGCTGCTTCTTGTCGTCGGTGATGTAGATAAGGCCCGTCATGAAATCGTTCCAGTGGCCGACAAAGTAGTACAGACCAATTACAGCCAGAATCGCGGAGCTTAACGGCAGCACAATCTTGAAGAAGTAGCCAAAGTAGCTCAGCCCGTCGATCTGGGCCGCGTCGAAGAGCTCTTCGGGGATAGAGGTTTCGAAGAAGGAGCGGGCCACGATCACGTTGTACACGGAAACCGCGCCAGGCAGGATGAACACCCACATGCTGTTGTTGATGCCGAGGCTCTTGTACAGCAGGTAGTTCGGAATCAGGCCGCCGGCGATGAACATGGTCACGGTGAACAGGAACATGATCACGCGTCGCGGCTTGAACTCGCGACGAGATAGCGCGAAGGCGCAGGGAATGGTCACTGCCATGTTGACCGCGGTGCCGACCACTGAATAGATGATGGTGTTGAGATAGCCCTGCCAGATGCGCTGGTTGGCGAACACCTTAGCATAGCCAACGAAGGTCACACCCTTGGGTAGTAGCAGCACTTCACCGCCGGCCACGGCGTCGGATTTGAAAATGATGCGATGACCACGAACCACAGCGGGTAGAGCACCGCCACAATGGTCAGGAGCAGCAGCACATTGATGATGCCCGACACCGCCAGGTCACCCGGCTTCTGCTTCTGGCGCACGTGCTTGTTCCAGGGAATGTCGTTCTTGTTCTGGGTAACAGCCTCAATTGTTGCAGACATGATAAAACCCTTCTAGAAAATGCTCGTATCGGAAACGCGCTTGGCGATTGCATTCGCGGTGATCAGGAAGATGAAGTTGACCAAGGTGTTGAACAGGCCGATTGCCGTCGAATACGAGTATTGGCCGTTGATAATACCGATTTTGTAGGTGTATGTGGCGATGACTTCGGTGGCCGGCATGTTCAGCGAGTTCTGCATCAGATAGATCTTGTCGAAGCCCACGTTGAGCACGGAGCCCATGTTCATGATGAGCAGGATCGCACATGTCGGCATGATCGCAGGAATATCGACGTAGCGAATCAACTGCAGACGGCCTGCACCGTCGATCTTCGCCGCCTCGTACAGCGATGTGTTCACACCGGCGAGCGCAGCCAGGTAGATGATGGAGTTCCAACCAACATGCTGCCAGACTTCGGAGATCCAATAGACCGCGGTGATGGCGCTGGTGGAGCCCATCAGTGATTCATCACCGAAGAAGCGACCGAGAATGCCGGTACCAGGAGTCAGGAAGATGTTGAGCATGGAGACGATGACCACCACGGAGATGAAGTGGGGCATGTAGGTGATCGTTTGTACGAAACCCTTGATTTTCTTAGAACCGATCTGATTGATCAGCAGGGCCAGAATAATCGGAAAGATGAAGCCCATGACCAGTGTCCAAAGGGAAATGCGGATGGTGTTGGTCATGATCTCGCCAAACAGCGGGTTGTGGAAGAATTCCAGGAAGTATTTGAAACCGACGAATTTGCCGCCGGTCAGGCCTTTGGTCGGATCGAACTCGCGGAAGGCGAGCTGGATGCCCCACATCGGCACGTAGGAGAACAGTCCCACGAAGAACAATGCCGGAGCGGAAAGAATCCACAACTGCCAGTAGCGACGTAAATGGTCGGCGATGCGATCGAGCAGACCTGGTTTCTTGCGGTCGGGAGCCGCTTCCATCGTCACGGTCCGTGCAGCAACGCCTTGCGATGTTTGTGCACTCATGTTGGTCTCCAATTTAGGATGATTGCTAGGGAACAAAAATGCGGGGTCCGGCGGCAGTCACGGGAGAGAAACGAACCCGTGCGAT
>ENA-OQAS01000922-OQAS01000922.1-human-gut-metagenome-genome-assembly--contig:-NODE-922-length-14642-cov-2.351567_pt1 | contig 14642 bp, 16 predicted proteins | sample MGYA00242733_ERZ504523 | MGnify/ENA primary metagenome ERZ504523 (study PRJEB26092, sample SAMD00036239) | human gut metagenome | host: Homo sapiens | study: EMG produced TPA metagenomics assembly of... | reverse complement strand
AGTTCGCAAGGAAAGCCGGCGGATCAGCGATCTGTAAAAAACGTGAGGAAAATTCTCTAGCTGCTCTTCCGATCGTTTATTTATTTTTATCATATACTCAAAATCTACAGTTGGCCAACTTACAAATTAAAATTTTTTAAAATGATCAAGCAGTATCTTCTCTGCTTCTGGATTCCACAATCCACCATGTCGTTTACAGGATTCATCTAATTCTCCAAAGACTGGATCTTTCTCAGCTAATTTCCCAAGTCCTCTATTGCTGTCAATGGCAGGTTGATCTGTGGTATGTAATCTTCTTTGATCCTGGTATCTTATTTAAATATAATGTTGTATCGACAATCGCATTGATTCCTCCAATGTGTGTGATTCCAACTGCTGGATTGATCTTGCCTGTTGTGATCAGGTCTAAAGCTTCGATCAGGTCTGAACGAAGTCCTCCAGATGAACCGATCAGTTTAGTTTTTAAATAATGGCTTCCGTATATATTCATTCCAGCACGATAATTTTTATCTGCTGTTGATGCATAAATATTCATGCAGCCATCCATTGCCATAATACGATTCCCTATTTCAGCTACACATTTGGGTGGTGCATAGACAAACACATCATCGTATCCTTTTTCATTGGTTATTGCCAGTAACACTGGAACGGAATCTGTAAAAATCGATGGATTGATATAATAAAGCTCTATTCCATGCCTGGTTCCTTCCTGCATCGGTATCATTTTCCTTACTTTTTCCAAACGCTCTTGATTCGTATCTGTGATCACGAGTCTTCTTGGCTTTTTCTTCATTCCAAGGACATAACGGATTGCCATTAGTCCCATGGGACCGGCTCCTCCAAGGATGATGGTATTCCCACCTTCTTTAATTCCAGATATATGATCGTGGGTTCCCTCTTTACTGTGATAGTTTGAATGAAAACTTCCCACTATACTATATAAAGCCTGAGCCTGTGCAAGTTCATAGAATGAATCTGCTTCATATTGCAACAAACATCCTTTCTCAATTACATCTGCTGGTATGATACAGTATGTTGCTGCACCTCCAAAATAAGGGTAAGAATATCCTGGTGATTCGATCTGGTGAGGAATCTCTGGTACTAATACAAATTGTTTTCCTTCCTGATAATCCTCTTTCCATCTTGTTCCGACTTTTGCTATCGTTCCAGAAAATTCATGTCCGATCAGTACAGGATTCTTTTTAATATTCTTTGGTACTCTTAAATGTCTCTGTGCCAATGTGATCTCTTTTAAAGTTGACACTGCAATTCCGTTACATTCTATCTTCAAGAGAATCTCATCTTTAGCTATCTCAGGGATCTCAAATTCTTCCAGACGTATATCTTTGACTCCATAAAGTCTGACTCCTTTAACTTTCATAACCTTCGCCCCCTAAACTTAGTCAAATATTTATGTCTTGTTAAATTTAATTAATTTTTTTCATTATAACATATTCTCAAACTTCTGTCTGCGAATTCATAAAGATCTGAATTGTTATGGAGTCTTTTCTTTATTTTTGATTTTTACTATATAAAAATGCTGCGATCCAGGAGGTCACTGGAACTGCCATGATAACTCCGAGACTTGATGATAATCCTGCATGATTTCAATCCCTACGGAATACATATTGATCACCTGTTGATATTCGTAATTGTATGCAAAGATAAATACTAATGTGTTGATTGATCCACCCGTAAATGCAAGAATCAGTGTATTGGTCATTGTTCCCATCATATCTCTTCCGACATTCATTCCTGATTGAAACAGTTCTTTTAACATCATCTGTGGATTTTGTTCTTTTAATTCATTGAGTGTAGAAGCGATTGACATTCCAACGTCCATGACTGCACCTAATGATGCGATCAAGATTCCTGCAAATAACAATTCACCAATTTTTATGTCTGTCATTTCTCCGACATAGACCAGATTCTCTATATCAGACACATTATATCCGGTAATCGATGTCACTTGTCCAAAGATCAATGCAAATGCTCCAGAAAATACCACACCTATGATCGTTCCAAGCATCGCGGCTACTGATTTCTTCGTAATTCCATCAACCATACACATCGTCACAACTGTTGTAAATGCGACCACTAATACAGCCGCCAGTATCGGGGATATTCCTTTGTAGATCATCGGAAGAAAAATAAAAAAGATACAAAGCATTGTAAATACCAAGCTTAATATTGATGAAATTCCTTTTCTTCCACCGACTGCAACCACGATTGCTACAAACACTGCTGCCATCAGCCATACCATAGGTCCTCTGTTTACACTATATACAGACGCCAGCAACTCTCCTTTCGATTCATTAATGATCGCTATGACTTTCATTCCTTTTTACATTTTGCACCAAATAAATAACTTTGAGAGCTTGTTGCCTGTATTATTTTTTCCTTTATGATCCCCTGAGAGAAGTTTTAATTCTACGGTTTGTTTTCCACTTCCACTATTTGATAAGTTTCCAGAGATCACGTTTGTTACTTCTGCTTTTTCAAAATTTCTTCCATCTGTATCTAGAAGTTTTGTCTTCTCAATTCCAGAAAAAGAAAAAACAGCAGAAGAAAGAGAATGCCTGCGATCAGCAGACACACTCCTTTCATCTGTTTTTGTTTCATTGTTATTTCACAGTCACTTTCAGAACTTTGCTGTAAGAACCGTAGATTTTCTTACCTTTAACTACTTTGTATGCACGAACCTTTACATAACATTTTTTCTTTGATCTTAATGACTTGATCGTATAAATTGTTTTTCTTGTATTTCTTGTCTTTGCTTTTTTAAAGTTCTTGTTTGATGCATATTTAATCTGATATCCAGATACAGATGCTTTTTTGATCTTAACTGTTACTTTCTTTTTGCCAGCTTTTAATTTTGCAGATGCTTTTGCTACTACAACTTTCTTCTCTGCTGTTGGTTTCTTTACTGTTGCTGGTTTTGTTGTTGCTTTCTTTTCTAATCCTGCTTTTGCATTTGTCAGAACTTTTAATGCATTTTCAACTTCATCTTTTGTTGCTTTTTTGTCTGCTGCAACTTCTTTGGCTCCTGTAAGTGCCTGTTCAAAGACTCTATAGCTTTCCGTTGTATATGCATCTTTTTGCTTTACAATGCTTTCAGATGCTTTAATTTCTACATTAAGTGATGTCGTATCCCCTTTGCTCTTTGTGATAGAAAATGTTTCATCAATCTTTTCATCATTATCTGTACGATATGTATTGATCGTTAAACTATTTTCTGTTACATCAACAACTGAATATGTTGGGACATCTTCCTGCCAGCGGTGGGCGATATATGTCTGCTGTCTTGGTACCAGATCATAATATTTACTTCCTGAAGAAGAACCTGCTGTCATATAAAGGACACCTTCTGGATTGATCACAGAACTTCCCTGTTTTTTGACAGTCTCAATCGCTTTTTCATCCATGATGCTTTTAAGATATGTTAAATATTTCTGATCTTTTTCATCTGTGCTGTCATTTTTAATATTTCCTGGTGCCACTATTTTTGTCGTTGGATTTTCACCAGCATCCATATCTTTCTTTAATTCTGCATCAAATTCATCATCTGTATAATCATTCGCTTTTGTTCCACCTAATAACATTTTAGATCTGGAATAAGCATGATCGTGACCTGTTAATACTGTATCAATATCGTTTTGTTCGAAAATCGGTGTTAACTGATATCTTAAATTTGTGATCTCTGGTTCATTGGAATGTTCTGCAGATCCATAAATATCCTGATGCAGTGTTACGATTCTCCATTTGCAGTCTTTATTTGCCGCAACTGTCTGTTCAATAAACTGTTTATGCTCTGCTACATTTGTATCCTGTGTATTTAACATGATAAATAATGCATTTCCATATTTGAAATAATAATCTCCACCAACTACCTTATTACTTCCAAGTTCACTTGCATTTGTTCTGTTAAAATGATATGTATAGTTTGCATTATCTGCATCATGATTACCTACTGTTGTTGCTACAGGAAGTGATTTTAATGCTTCTGGGCTTAAATATCCTGTATACTCAATTTCGCTTTTGGATGCATCTTTGTTTGGTGATTTTTCTTTGTTGTCTGAATCTGGTCACCTGCAGATACAACAAAACTTAACTGATCATTTGTCTTTTCTAATGCTGCATTTAAAGTAGAAGACCAGTTAAATGCATCACTCTTTACTGCATTTGACTGTGCATCATAAAATTCTTTCGTATCTTTTCCCTTTAATTCATTTGAAGATCCGATCTGTGGGTCACCTACAAATGCAAATGAGAAATTGTTTGTAGATTTTGTCGTGTACGCAGCTGGCTTTGTATACCCATTTCCATTGTCGTAACTATAATAATATGTTTTATTTTCTTTTATTCCTGTTGCTGTTACTTTATTAGAATTATAAGTTTCCCCATTGTTATCCTGTTCATCTTTTACCGCTGTTTGTTCTGCCTCGTACACCTTGGCATTTTTCATATTACGACCTTCACCAATGATCAGTTTTGGAACATTACTATTTTTCTGTTCTGGAGAAATTGCCTGTACTTTTGCCTGTACTGCTGCATTTGAATTATCATCATTTATCTTCTTTGGTGTATACCATGCAAAATTCAACTCCGTTGCATTGCTTCCTGGTGATAATGAAATTTGTGTCCAGTCATTTTTTAAAGTTTCCCATTCTTTCTCCCAACGATTCCACTGGGCCGTTGTTCCCATTGTCTGTGCAATGTCTGCCGCATTTGTCTTGCCATCTGGAGCGGCACTTGCAAATACTGGTGCTACATTTGTTGCAGAAGTGTCAATGCTAATGCACTGATCATCATTTGTTTTCTCCAATTAGATCTCATATATACCTCCTGATACCTTTGTCTTTTCATATCTTTCTGACTCTTAAAGGATTCTATCATATATATGTAAATTCTAATTGCATTGAATTGTAAATAATATGTAAAAAAAGATTCTGAAATATCAATCTATCTCAGAATCTTTTTGATGATGTTATATTAATTTTTTGTGTTATTTACCTTGATGTTCTAAGGCCGCTTCTACAAATCCTTTAAATAATGGATGTGCTTTATTAGGTCTTGATTTAAATTCAGGATGTGCCTGTGTTGCCACAAACCATGGATGTTCTGGAATCTCTACCATCTCTACGATTCTTCCGTCTGGTGAGCATCCGGATAACATCATTCCATTCTCCTGAAGGATGTCACGATATTCGTTATTTACTTCATATCTATGACGATGTCTTTCGTGAATCTCTTTCTCTCCATATAATTCATATGCTTTGGATCCTTCTGTTAATACACATGGGTAAGATCCTAAACGTAATGTTCCACCAAGATCTGTGACTCCGTCCTGATCTGCCATGATATGAACCATCGGATGTGTTGTGTCTGGATTAAATTCCTGACTGTGTGCATCAGAGAATCCTAAGACATGTCTTCCGAATTCTACTAATGTAAGCTGCATTCCTAAGCATAGTCCAAGATATGGGATCTTGTTTTCTCTTGCGTATTTGATCGCACAGATCATTCCTTCGATTCCACGATCTCCGAATCCACCTGGAACTAAGATTCCGTGAACTCCACCTAACATCTCATCGACATTGTAAGAGCTGATTCTCTCTGAATCTACCCAGCGGATCTTGACATCTGCTGAATTCGCGACTCCGGCATGCTCTAAGGATTCTACGACACTGATGTAAGCATCGTGTAAAGATACATATTTACCAACTAATGCGATCTCTACTTTATGTTCTGGATGTTTCCATGCATTGATCATCTTCTTCCAGTCATCAAGATCTGGATCTGGGCATGGCATGTTCAGACATTCACATACTTCATGTGCTAGATGTTCTTTCTCCATCATCAAAGGTACTTCGTATAATACTTCTGCATCTAAGTTCTGAATAACTCTTGAACGTTCAACGTTACAGAACTGTGCGATCTTTCTCTTGATTCCATCATCTAATGGATAGTCTGAACGGCATACAAGGATATCTGGCTGGATTCCCATTCCCTGTAAATCTTTGACACTTGCCTGTGTTGGTTTTGTCTTTAATTCTCCTGAACTCTTTAAGTATGGAATTAATGTTACATGAATTAAAATACAGTTTTCATGTCCTACTTCATGCTGGAACTGTCTTAATGCCTCTAAGAATGGCTGACTTTCGATATCTCCTACAGTTCCTCCGATCTCAATGATCGCTACTTCCTGATCGCTTGGATCTTCACTTCTGTAAAAACGGCTCTTGATCTCGTTTGTTACGTGTGGGATTACCTGTACTGTGTTACCACCATAATCTCCACGACGTTCTTTAGATAAGATACTCCAATATACTTTACCTGTTGTAACGTTTGATTTCTTATTCAGTCCTTCATCGATAAATCTTTCATAATGTCCAAGGTCTAAGTCAGTCTCTGCTCCGTCATCTGTTACGAAAACTTCTCCGTGCTGGATTGGGTTCATTGTTCCTGGGTCAATGTTGATATACGGATCAAACTTCTGGCTTGTGACATGATAGCCTCTGGCTTTTAGTAATCGTCCCAGAGAAGCTGCTGTGATTCCTTTACCTAATCCAGATACAACTCCTCCTGTAACAAATACATACTTACTGGCATGTTTCTTCCTCCTATATGTGAATTTCTACTACTTCTTATATTATCCCATTCAAAATAATATCATATCATATTATTTTTGATTTGTCATTGTGATTTGTTAAAAATAATGAAAAGGATTCTTATGTTTCTATATCATAGAATCATAGGAATCCTTATTTTCATATTTTAAAAATCGAAGTGCTCACATCACAACTTAGATAGAGGATTGCAGATAAATATAAAATGATTGTTGATGATGATAATCTAAAATACAATTCTTTCGAGATTCTATGGGGTATGGGCGATGAATAATCGCAGGAAAACCGTAGTTCTCGAACTGTTTATTAAGGGGAGTTTGTGCTGTAAGCACTTTCTACCCATAATTTACCATATCACTTTATATTTGTCAATTATTTCCTTTACTTTTTTTGTAAAAATTTACATAATTATTATTTTCATTATGATTGATCAATGATATTACCTGATTTTACTATTTCCTTTGCTGTATGTCCAGCTTCCTAACTTACCGCTCTGTGGCGTTTTCTTGATCATAAATGTATTTAACCATTCTTGTGCATCCTTGGATGAGATACCCATTTTTTCGAAACAGCCTTTTAAGAATATCTTTTCTTCTTTTGTGAATCCTTTGAATGCCTCTGTTTCATCCCAGTAGATCAACATCTGTTTGATCTTGTGATCTTGCAAAAAGATCTGAACATTTTTCCTTGCATATAATTCTTCATCATTATAAGAACGAAGAATAACTTCATTCGCAGCTGATCCACTATGATCCGATATAGCTGTCCACATTTCTCTGCCACTTTGTGGAAGGTCAGATAGATTACTCCTAAACCCAATCACTTTGTTAAAATCAAATCGAATGATAAAACGTTTGTAATTATACAGACATGTTAATCCATTTTTCTTGAATGTATGCCATTTGTCTGTATTATTGGAACAAGTATGTTTTATCTCCAACTTTTACTTTAATCCCTGCTGTATCTTTTTCGCATTGTTCCATCCATTTTTGATTCCTTTGTATCCTGAATTCTCCATCGTATTGATCAATTTGGAGTTTTTCATATAATACTGGGATGTTCCATTGATACATCTCTTATGATTTTCATTTGTTGCATACAAAAAGACCGTCTTTGTAATTCCAATTGAGATTCTGAATTTCTTGTTTTTCTGAATCTGTAAGCTTTTGATAATTTTCTTCGAATGTATTGTCTGGTCTTTGAATGATATCATAAAATCCATCAGTATCGTAACGGTCGAAATCTACGTCAGAATCAGTATCTTCATCCGATTGCTGTATTGAAATCTACGAAGAACGGTGTCTTCTGCTCTTAAACGCAGCTCATACTCACCTGTTTTATCTTCCAGGATACTCGTTTTCCATACTTCATAACTTCCACTGTCATCTAAAAGAGTCGAACTTTCATCGTCTGATTTCATCATCTTATAAAATTTTTTCAGCCATTGTTCATTTTTTATTTCTCTTCTGTCTTCTGAAATCTGATCGATCTTATCTTCTGTGATAAAATTGTTTTCATTTGCTGACAGACTGATCGTTGATACGAACTGTTTTTGCTTGTCAAAGGATAGATAAATTAGTCCTGCTGCCATACAAAATCCAAGAAGGATCGCTATTTGTTTTAATTCTTTTCTTTTCTTAAATGATACGCTATACCATTTTCTCTGTAATTTTGACGGATGACGGTAAAGTACGATTCCGATCGTTGCCAATAAAGCTAGAAGGATCAGTGGTGATAATATGATAATATAACTAATTGAAGTTGAAAAATACATTATACTGCCCTCCTTTTCTTACGCTTTTCTACTATATAATATATGATCGTTGCGATCACTGCTGCCAGAATGCCGCCTGTGTATGACTGAATCTTGAACCCTGTCACTACAATGAATAGTGAAACACAGAATGGAAGATCCATACAAACAAATGCTCCATCCATGGAAAATACATAAAATTATTCCTCTTTGCCATATCTGACTTTTGAAATACATAAAATGCAACTCCAAAAAATACCGCGATCAATACGATCTGAATCAGAAGGATCTGTGCAAAATGATCAAACGAAGCCATCGTCACCAGCTGGTTCACACCTTTATCCCATATAAACTGTTTTGTGATCGGTCCATTTTCAAAAATTGCAGCCATCCACCAGCCATGATATATTGTATCTGGGAATGATAATACTTTTGGCATCATATAATCCATAAAGTTTGGAAATAACATTGCTCCGATTCCGATCGCTCCTGCGATCCATGGTCTTTTGCAGATATTCTGAAAAAATATAGCAATGGCATAGATGAGTGTCAATGATACCCATATAAATAGAAGATACGCACACAAATGTATGATGTTATCATTTCCAAGAAGTACTGCTCCGTTTTTACATACGGATAGATTCATCTCATACCATGACTGTGCTTTTGTTCTCATCATGATCATTCCGAATGAAAGAAAAAGCCATGGAATCGTATATGTCATCATTCCTGTGATCGTCCTTGTCAGAAAAATCTGACCTCTTTTGATCGGAAGCTGCATTAAAAATTCTCCACATTTTGATGTACTGCTTTCCCGATACTGTATTACCGCTACAAAACTAACCGGTATCATAAGAACGATAATGAACATTTCATAGTATTGATCTAATGTTCCTAAAAACAGATTGCCATAATTATTATAAATGCCTCCATAAAAATTATTGATCTGATCTGCAGTTCCTGAAATATCGTTTGCGATCACATATTGTAATATGAAACATATCACTATGGTATACACTAATGTTATGGCTAGCAGATTTCGTTTTTCATGATTAACAAGCCCTCTCATAACATTCCTCCTTATTGTCTGAATAATCGATACAGCAAAATATGTGATCACTAATATCACTACCAAATATATAAACCAATGTACTGCATTTAATTTCTGTATGATCAGTTTATAACTATCTGATGAACACATAAATTCTTTTCCCCATGCGATCAATCCATAAATTCTGGTTCGAAGTGTCTTGTCATACTTAAATATATAAACATATATCTCATGATTACTTAATGCATTAAAACACAGGATCGTGATCACTATCGTCGTGATGACTTTATTCTGCATCCCTGATAACCTTGTTAACATTCGGTTCTGTGCCTGCTCCTGCTTGATAAACTGTCGTTTTGCAAACCAGATACTAAAGACTCCTGCTGCAAATAAAACGGCAATACAGATGATCGCAGAATTTACATATTGTGCTTTCCAGATCGGATTGCTCTCCAAGCTATTTGTATCAAGCTGAAAATTTAATGGATATAAAAATGTTCTGCCGAATCTTCCATAGATAACCCACTCGAGTATCGCAAATCTAGAAGATCTTACCTTAAACAGCAACTGGAGTAAAAATGCCAGATTCTGAAGGATCATCGGCAATATCACATAAAATGTAACGACTGCTATGACAAGTCCTTGCCAGATATATGCTGTCACGATCAATGAAACCTGTATCAGTGCACAAAATACAAAACAAATTACTGCATTCCATAATGTGCATATGATCACATTCGTGATTGATTCCGCATTCGGAATCGTTGCGATCTTCATTGCAAAGAAAATTCCATAGATGATCTCTGCGAACAAAAGTGATATATGCAGTTTTGTAAGACTCTTTTGGTAAATGTCTTTCTTTGTCCATGGAAGGCTGTAGATATATTGCTGTTTTTTATTTTGCTGCAGTTGATATACAATTCCTGCTGATAATGCTGCAAATAAAATTATGATCAAAAGCCATCCATTGACAAGATCATCCATCATCGTCTGTGGCAGTCCATCCTCCGGATATTTGATATTCCATGCGGAAATCCCATATAACAATGCTGCTGGTGGAAGTACCAGATTATATTTTCTAAAAAATTTCATCTCCAAGTTCCTCCTCTTAGCGGTTGCTGTAGACGAATACTTCTTCTAAACTTAATGGAATTTCCTCTACTACAATCGCTCCTGCTTGTTTTAATGCCTCATGAATTGGCTCTCCATACCCTTCTAATATTACTGTGTATACACTTCCAAGATTGGAATATGTGATCACTCCCGAAAGTTCTTTGAAGATCTCGCTTCTTGATTCTCCAAATACAACCTGTAATTTTGTAAATCGTTCTTTCATCTGATCCATTGTTCCCTGATAAAGGATCTTTCCGTCCTTCATCATACTTGCGGAATCGCAGAAACTTCTAAATCCTTTAAATCGTGTGATGAGATCAGCACACTCATTCCATTCATATCGACTTCATTGACAATAAAATCTTTGATCTGTTTCTGTGCGATCACATCAAGTCCTGACATTGGTTCATCCATGATCATCACTTTTGGATGAATGGACAGATTCAACATCGAAGCTAATGACATTGCCTGTCCTTTGGATAATTCTTTAATCCTTTTGCTTACATCTAATCCGATACTCTGATTGTAGTCCCTAAATACTTTCTCATCGAATGTTGTAGATCTGTTTATAAAATTCTACCATCTCATCGATATGATACCCTTCAAAATACTGGTTGCTGTCTGCAACATATCCTACCTGTGCTTTTACATTTGGATTCTCGAAAATTTCTTCTCCACAGACCAAGATCTGTCCTTGATCCTGTTCATAAATCCCAGTTAAGCATTTGATCAATGTTGTTTTTCCACATCCATTGCGTCCTACCAGCCATGAATGCTTCCCTCTTCTATATCAAGGCTGATTCCATGAAGAATCTCATTCTTTCCATATGATTTTTTCACGTCCTTTTAGTTCGATCACTTTCATATCCTATCCCTCCAGATCCTGATAGATCTCATGTATCAGGCTTGCTATCTTCTTTTCATCATACCCTTCATAACGAAGCTCACTTAATATCTCTTTTAAACTTATCTTGATCTCCTGCATCTTTCCTTTGTCCACCTCTTGTGAAGCATTTTCTGCCAAAAATGCTCCCTTTCCTCGTATTGTTATAATTACTTTCTCTTTCTCCAACAACTGATATGCTTTCGCTACAGTGTTGGGTGTTACATTGAGACTTAATGCTAATTTACGAACGGACGGCAATGCATCTCCAGGTTTAGATATCCTTTCCACGCTGCTTCTTTTACTTGTTCCATGATCTGTTCATAAATTGCCTTGCCACTGGCAGGGTTGATTCGAAACACACCTGTACCTCCTTATTGTTTTTGTCGTACTGTATGCCATACTGTATTAGCTGTACTAACTGTACCATTTCATATGATACAGTTAGTTTATATATTTTTTGCCCGTTTGTCAATAACTTTTTTTAAATTTCCTATGAAATGAAAGAACCCCAAAGCTTCTTTCCGAAACTTGAGGTTCTTCCTAAACAAATTGTATGAATATATAGAGGTTCATGCTTTCGCAATATGAATCATTCTTATAACAGGCTCTTTGCTGTGCTTCCAATGGTTGTGATGATGAAATAACAGCTGGTTGCTCCTGCATCAAGAACTCCTCGAGAGCGTTCTCCAAGACGGCTTGCTCGTCCGATCTTGGCTACAAGATCTTTTGTAGACTGCCATCCTTTTCTGCTGCTGCATTCATAGCATCCAAACATTCTGCAAAATCTTTTCCTGCTTCTTTTGCTTCTACAAATGCTTCTTTTGCTGGAATCAATGTATCTAGCAGTGATTTATCGCCTACCTGTGCAGGGCTGATATCCTGAATTCCTTCTACAGAGGCTGTGATCATTCTGCAAATACATCTGCTGTAATCTCTTCTTCATCTTCACATGCCTGAGCCATCTCATCAAATAACATTCCATACAGAGGTCCCATTGATCCACCGATATCTTCTAACAGTGTCTCACCTAATGTTGTCAGTCCTTCTGACAGATTATATGTAGTTCCTTCTAATTTCTTCTCGCACATCGTAAAACCTTTGTTCATGTTGATCCCATGATCTCCATCTCCGATCTTACCATCGATCTCACTTAAGTAATCTCTTTCTTTCTGAATTGTCTTGATCAGCTGGTCTACGATAACTCCTGCATCTGCGTTTTTAAAACTTGACATAATTTCCACCTCTTTGAATTAATGTTGTACTTTTCTTATCTGTGTTTTATTTTAACATACAATCTTTTTTACCTGAAATGATTTTCAGTTCAAATATGGTGCTCATTATGGTGCTATGTTTCACTCTGGGTTGTTGTTGGTTTATATAACGTACTCTAAAATCGCTTCAGGTTTCTCTACAATATATGTAGCATTATTTTCTCTTAACTCCTCTGCTCCTCGAAATCCCCATGCTACACCTATCGTATCCATCTTGGCATTCTGTCCTGTTTCCATATCTGTTTTTGAATCACCAATATATAAAACTTCTTCTGCTGGCAAATTCATATGATTAGCAATCTCTAATGCCGCGCTTGGATCCGGTTTCTTAGGAATTCCTTCTCTTTCACGTTCCCCATACACTGCAATCCATGAAAACTGTGAAAAATATTTATTTACCAGCGCATTCGTATAATCTCCACGTTTATTGGAATTTACTGCAATTTTAATTCCTTTTTCTTCTAAAGTTCCCAGTAACTTAAGAATTCCTTCATACGGAATCGTTTTGTTTAAATATCTCTTCTGATATGCTTTTGAAAATTGATCAACTGCCTCATCAAGAAACATTTCGTCTTTCTGTTTCTCTTCTGGCAATGCTCTCTGGATTAATTTACGAAATCCATTTCCAACCATCATCTTACATGCTTCGCTATCATATTCTTTCCATCCATAGATTTCATTACATCATTGACACTGTCTGTAAGATCATTGATCGTATCTAATAAAGTACCATCTAAATCAAAAATAATTCCTTTGTATGTTTTCATCTTTGTCTTCCTTTCTACCTGCTTCTAGTCAATATTATACAATTGCAACTCATTAATAGCAAAGATTACTTTTACTAATTCATTACAATTCATAGGGGAATTTCCTATAAATCGAAAAAAAGAACCCCTACATAATCTAATCTGATCATATAAAGGTTCTTCCAATTCTTTATGTAATTATTCCACTACTCGTCTTACACAAACAATTCTACGGTAGTTTGCTCTTGGCGAAATTTTGATTCCTGTTTTTCTGTTACTTGCATGTACGATCTTTCCATTTCCAATATACATCGCTACATGTCCATTATAACAGATGATATCTCCTGGCTGTTTCTCATTATAAGAAACTTTTCTTCCTGCTCTTCTTAATTCAGAAGAAGTTCTTGGAAGATTATATCCAAATGATCTGTAAACTGATCCAATAAATCCTGAACAGTCAGCTCCTCTGTTTAGGTCTGTTCCACCCCATACGTAGGAGTTTCCAACAAAACGCTGTGCAAATTGTGCTACTGTCTGTCCTTTGTCATATGTTGTTCCTTCTAATGTAGGAGCATCTGTGTTAATATAAACATATTTCTTTAAGACATATCCTGTCTTACCGTCTACAGAAACCTTTCTCCACTGTCCACTTGTTGAATAGACTGTGACAGGTGTTCCAATCTCTAATCTCTTTAAAACTTTTGATCTTTTTGATCTGCTGGATCTTAATTTGCACCAGTGTCTGAAGATTTTTCCATTATATCCATCATCAGCCTTAACCTGCTGTTTTGGTGTTGTTGTGATTGCTGTACCAAATATAAATAAAAAGACTAATGAGAAAATTGTTATTTTCTTTAATCGTGATTTCATTGATAACCCTTTCAATTGTTACACTTCTGTTACATACTTGAAGAATTTTACCATATAACGACACAAATGTAAAGGAAATAGTGTATTGTTTTGAATTTTATAATTAACAAATGAAATAATTGTAAAATTTGTATCATTGTGTTCTTTTTTTACATACAAAAAGAGACCTGATAAATCAGATCTCTTCAGCGTGGGCGAGAAGATTCGAACTCCCGGCCTTCTGGTCCGTAGCCAGACGCTCTATCCAGCTGAGCTACGCCCACATATTCAATTGTCAAATATGACAATTCAGATGTTATTCACATCTAAATGCCGCAGCACGA
>ENA-OQAS01000921-OQAS01000921.1-human-gut-metagenome-genome-assembly--contig:-NODE-921-length-14652-cov-6.839931_pt1 | contig 14652 bp, 24 predicted proteins | sample MGYA00242733_ERZ504523 | MGnify/ENA primary metagenome ERZ504523 (study PRJEB26092, sample SAMD00036239) | human gut metagenome | host: Homo sapiens | study: EMG produced TPA metagenomics assembly of... | reverse complement strand
TGGGGAAAGGTGTTGAAAAATGGGGCGGTTCCCCATATTATTAATGACGTCGACAGGCGGGGTGGTTCCCCGCGTACGTGCCATCTGAGTAACCGAGGGGAGGGCGCACATGGGAATGACTGGTGCATACGAGCGCAATCTCGATGCAAAAGGTCGTCTGTCCCTGCCTGCACCCCTTCGCGAGAGCTTGGAGAGCACGTTCGCGTGTTCAAAGCCCTGGATGTCGATGCTCTGTACGTGTTCTCTGCCGAGGCCTTCGATAAGTGGTCGAAGGACTCTTCGCGGGTCGTGAGGGCCACGAGGGTTTTAACCCGCGTGACATTAATGACCAGAAGCTCATGAGGGCGATCAACAAGCGCACCACGTCGATGGACGTGGACAGCGCCGGTCGTATCGGTCTTTCCGAGTCTCTCCGCAAGCAGGCGAACCTCGACCGCGAGGTCACGGTTGTGGGCAACTACGACCACCTTGAGGTTTGGGACCGCGCCGCGGCCGATGAGGACGATGACGATGAGGCCCTGCTGGACCTCTTCTTCTCGTAAGGGCAAGGCACGGGTAACGGATGGAGCGTGGGATCTTGACACAAGAATATCGGCATGAACCTGTCATGCTCGGCGAAGTGCTTGAGTCGCTGCAGCTAAAGAGCGGCTCCGTTGTCTGCGATTGCACCCTTGGCGGTGCCGGCCATTCGGTAAAGATGGCGCGCAGGTGGGGGAGACGGGCCTTTTGCTCGGCGTCGATCAGGACGACATGGCCCTCGAGGCCGCTGGCGCCCGTCTGGACCGCGAGGTTCCCGGCGTTCCGCACCAGCTGCTGAAGGGCAACTTCGGCGACTTGGACGAGCTGCTTTGCTCGGCCGAGGTGCCCGGGGTCGATGGCTTCCTGTTCGATTTGGGCGTTTCGTCACCGCAACTCGATATCCCTGGCAGGGGCTTTTCGTATAACGAGGACGCCCCATTGGACATGCGGATGGATCCGGGCAATAACACCTTAAACGCAGCTGAGGTCATCAACACCTATAACGAACACGACCTCGCCCGGATTCTACGCGTCTACGGCGAAGAGAAGTTCGCCTCGCAGATCGCGCGCGAGATCGTGCGCCGCCGCGAGCAAGAACCGATCGAAACCACCGGCCAATTTGTCGAGATCATCAAGCGGGTATCCCGGCTGCCGCTCGTCGGCATGGCGGACACCCGGCCAAGAAAAGTTTCCAGGCCATTCGCATCGAGGTCAATCACGAGCTCGATGTGCTCGAACGAGGCTTGATGCCGCCACCAGGTGGCTCAATCCGGGCGGACGTATCTGCGTCATCTCGTATCACTCGCTTGAGGACCGTATCGTAAAGAATCACTTAAGGAGATGAGCCAGGGGTGCACGTGTCCGCCGGAGATTCCGGTGTGCGTGTGCGGCAACGTGCCGATACTCAAGGTCATCACCCGCAAACCCTTGGTTGCCCAGCCTGATGAGGTTGAGCGCAACCCTCGGGCGAGATCAGCCAAAATCCGCGTGGCGCAGCGTCTGTAGCGCGACCGCGCGATATTGGACCTCCCGCTCGCACCATAAACGAAGCTTAAACACACTACCAACGTACTCGGGATGGGAGGCGGCATATCATGGGCTACAACACTTCAAGCGCAGCACTCGCCTATGATATGAACGCCATGCCCGCCTATCGTGAGACGCCGCAGGCCCCCGTTGCTCCCCGTGAGCAGCGCACGCCGCGCTTTGATGTCTACACGGGCGCGGGCCGTCAGGCAAACCAGGCGGTAAGCCCGGTTTTCATGAGCGTTCTTAAAACGTTTTGCATCATTGCGGCCATCTTCATGACGATCGGTGTCGCCCGCGTGGCGCTCGCCGGCGTACGGCCCAGGTGCTCAACAGCAACGCCGAACTTACCAACACGCTCGAAAAAGCGACCGATGAGAGCTCCGACCTGGAGGTCATGCATTCGGTCTATGGCGCCGACACGCGCATTCGCGATCTTGCGGGCGCCTATGGCATGGTGGAGCCCAGCGAGAGCGTTACGCTTGACTTTTCGCAGGATGCAGCCGCGGGCGCTAGCTCGACTGCGGCCGCTCAGTAAATAAGACGGTAGCTGAGTATGACAAATGACTATCGCCGCGGTTCCGACGGGGACCACGGGTCTGGACGTCCCTCCTCGCGGGGACGTTCTGGTTATCAAGGAACGGGTCGGCCATCTTACAACGCGGGGCCGTCCTATGGCAACGACCCTGCGTCGCGTCTTCGTGGTTCGGGCGGACCTCGGGTGCGCAATACGGGCGCGCGCAAGGGGTCGTCGTCTGAATGGGTTACGGGAACGCCGCTGCCTCGCCGCGATGTCGTTATGGGCTGTATCGGGGTTGGCCTTGCCGCGGGCGTCTTCCGTCTTGCCGAATACCAGATCGTGAATGCTGACAAGCTGCGCGAGCGCGCGGACGCGCGTCGTCTGCTTTCACAGACGCTCTATGCCAAACGTGGCACTATCTACGACCGCAACGGCAACGTGCTGACGTCGTCAGTCGAATGCCGCAATGTCGCCGTGAACCCTCAGCTTGTCGAGGACGTCGACAAGACGGTCTCGGCGCTGGTCAAGGCCACCGGTATCGATAAAAAGACCTGTCGCAAGCTGGTACTGTCTGATGGTTCCTGGTGTATATCAAGCGCCAGGTCGACGAGGATGACGCTGCGCCCTGGAAAAGAAGAATCTACCCGGCGTGCTCTTTGAGCAGGCGATGAAGCGGGTTTACCCGTATGGAAACCTGGCTTCTCAGGTGCTGGGCGTCGTGAACGTGGACAACGCTGGCCTGACTGGACTCGAAAAACAATACGATGAGCTTCTGACCGGAACGAATGGCTCTCTTGTGCGCGAGCGCGCAAGAGATGGCGGCTACATCGCGGGCGGTGCCTATAAAAAGGTTGCCGCGATTGATGGCGTGGATATCGTGACGACGATCGACGTCAACATTCAGCGCGCCGCGGAAGATGCCTTGGCCGAGGCGGTCGAGAAGACGAAGGCCAAAAACGGGTCGGCCCTGGTGACCGACGACGACTGGAGAGATCCTGGCCGCCTGCTCGTATCCGACCTACGACCAGACCAATTTGGAAAACGCCAAGACCGAGGACATGAACCTTCGTCTGGTGACGGATGCCTACGAGCCCGGCTCGGTCTTTAAGACGCTGGTTGCGGGCGCCGGATTTGATTTGGGCGTTGTGCGCCCGAGCACATCGTTTGAGGTTCCCGCGAGTATCAAGGTGGGCGACGATACCGTTACCGATGCCGACAAGCGTGACTACACCATACAATGGACGTACGCGAGATGATGCGCCGTTCGTCCAATGTCGGTTTTGTCCTGGTGGGGCGCAAGATCGGTGCCGATGATTTTGCCACCTATGTGGACAAGTGGGGTATCGGTCATAGCTCCGGTGTCGATTTTCCGGGTGAGAGTCTGGGCATCGTCAAGGAGCGCGACCAGTACGATGGTGCCACCTTGGGTGCTATGAGCTTTGGCCAGGCGCTGTCCGTCTCGCCGATTGAGGTCGCACGTGCCGTGGGCGGCATCGCGAACGGCGGCGTGATGATGACTCCGCACTTCTATAAGTCGAGCAAGGGCGATGAAAAGGATTGGGGCGAGGGGGATCGCGCGATTTCCGAGGAGGCCGCCTCGCAGGTGACATCGTGTATGCAGACGGTCGTTGCCGAGGGAACGGGCGTTGGCGGCGCGGTGGACGGCTACGACGTGGCGGGCAAGACAGGTACGGCCGAGCGCGCCGATGAGAACGGCGGCTACCTCAAAGAGAACTACATGTCGTCTTTTATGGGGTTTGCCCCGGCGCAGTCGCCCAAGGTCCTGTGCTATATCACCCTTGACGGAACCCCGTCAGGCTCCGATGCCGCCGCAGTGCCGTTCCAGTCCATTATGGCCAGTGCGCTTGACGTGTTGGGTGTCCCGCGCACCAAGTAGGGGGTTACTATCTATGAAATGGCCAGTCGGTTAATCCGGGTTGTTCACACGCCCTGCACCACGCGTAGGCGGCGCTGGGATACAATACGCCGATAGCATTATTAGGTTTACAGGGGAGCTGCAATGATAGAGATCGCCGTCAACAATCTCGCGGCCGCAACAGGGGCCCGAACCGTGACGGGAGAAGCCGATCGGGTATGCCGCGGTTGCGTTATCGACTCGCGCCAGGTTGAGGAGGGCACGATATTCGTCGCCTTCCCGGGTGAAAAGGTCGACGGCAACGACTTTGCTTCCCGTGCCATCGAGTCGGGTGCCGGCGCCGTAGTGATGACGCGCGAGCCCGATGCCGAGCTGCTTTCGCTGGCCCATGAGAAGGGCTGCGCCATCCTGCATACCGATGACCCCGAGGAGTTTTTGCTGCGCCTGGCTCACGCTTATCGTTTGGAGCTTGGCTGCCTGGTAATTGGCATTACCGGCTCTATCGGCAAGACAACGACCAAGGACGTGCTCGCCGCGGTGCTCGCCAAGCGCTATCGCGTTTGGGCAACCAAGGGTAACTACAACAACCTGATCGGTATGCCGCTCACGGTGCTGGCGGCCCCTGCCGACACCGAGGTTCTGGTGCTCGAGATGGGCATGAACCATTTCCACGAGATTGAGCGCATGTCTCAGTCCGCCAATCCCAACCTTGCCATTGTGACCAAGATCGGCACCTCCCATATCGGTATTCTGGGCAGTCGCGAGAATATCGCTCGTGCCAAATCCGAGATTGTTGGCGGCATGTGCGCCGCCGGAGACCTTCTCCCGTTGCTGGTTTTGGGTGGTGAGGACGACTTTACCCCGTTCATCCGCGACACCTTTGCCGCGCCTGCGGGCGTCGACGTGATGCTTGCGGGCGTCTCGGACGACGATGAGGTCCGTGCGTGCGACATTCGCATTGATGACGAGGGGCGCCCGGTCTTTACGCTCGATTTTGGCTTGGGCGAGACTATCGACACACTGCTTGCCATTCCCGGCGCGCAGTCCGTTCCCAATGCCGTCAAGGCCGCGGCGGTTGCTATCGTCTTGGCGTGACGCCCGAGCAGATCGATGCCGCCTTTAGGGGTCTTACGATTACCGGGCATCGCCAGGAAATCAAGCGCGCCAAGAGCGGCGCTCGCGTCATCGACGACTCATATAACGCCAGTGCCGAATCGATGGCAGCCGGCCTCGACCTGCTGTGTTCGCTTTCGTGCACGGGTTCGCGCATGGCGGTTCTGGGCGAGATGGGCGAGATGGGCGACGAGGCTCCTCGCATGCATGAGCTGGTGGGCGCCTATGCGGCGGCCAAGAAGCTCGATATGCTCGCATGTGTCGGCGGTGAGCTTGCCCAGCGTATGGCCGAGGCCGCGCGCATGATGGGTATGGATGAGGACCGCATTCAGGTGTTCTCCGACTATCAGCAGGTGCTCGACCGTATGGGCGGCGCTCTTGAGCAGCATGATGTCGTGCTGGTCAAGGGCTCACGCTTCGTTGAGCTCGATCGCTTTGTGGAAGGTGTGTGCTAGTCCATGTTCGGCAATCCTTCGTATCCTACGTACCAGGCATTTTTGGGATTGGGCATCGCCGCCGTCATCGCGATGCTGCTTATGCCGTGGTGGATTAAGCTCCTGAAGGTCGAGGGCATCGGCCAGCAGGTTCGCGCCGATGGCCCCAAGCGTCACCTGATTAAGCAGGGCACGCCCACCATGGGTGGCGTCATCATCCTGGTTGCCGTTTCGCTGACCTGCCTTTTGATGGGAAAGCTCACCACCGAGCTCGTGCTTGTGCTGCTCGCCACGCTGGCAACCGGCGTTCTTGGCTCATCGACGACCTGACTTCTGTCACGCACGGCCGCTCGCTCGGCCTGACGCCTCACGCCAAGATGATTGGCCTTACCCTCATCTGCGTTACCTTTACCGTGCTTGCTGTCAACTGGTGCGGCGTCGCCCCCGAGATTCGTTTCCCCGGTGGCCTGACGATCGACCTTGGTGTGCTCTCGACCACCATTTGCGGCCTCTCTTTTCCGTGGCTCTACCTTGTCTTTTGCTGGCTGATGATCGCGGGCCTTTCCAACGCCGTAAACCTCACCGACGGCTTGGACGGTCTTGCCGGCGGCACCTCCATGATCGCCATGCTGGCCATGGCCGCCATGCGTTTTTGCACGGCGATGTGAACCTGTCCATCTTCTGCACGGCGTGCGCCGGCGCCTGCCTGGGCTTTTTGTGGTTCAACTGCTATCCGGCGAGCATCTTTATGGGCGATACCGGCTCGCTTGCCCTGGGTGCCGCTTTTGCCTGCACCTCCATCATGACCAACACCGAAGTCGTTTCCCTCATCATCGGCGGCCTGTTTATCGTCGAGACCCTGTCGGTCATGATCCAGGTTGTCTATTTCCACTTTACGCACAAGCGCGTCTTCCTTATGGCGCCCATTCATCATCATTTCGAAAAGAAGGGCTGGGCCGAGACCAAGGTCGTCATCCGTTTTTGGATTGTCGCCGCGGCCTTCGGAGCCTGGGCCTCGCGTTGTTCTTCCAGTTGGGATAGTGGTCTTTCATGCCTCTTGCTAATGTCTTTAGCCTGCTCGTTTTGGGCCAGGGCAAGTCCGGTCTTGATGTCGCTCGCTGGGCGCTTGCGCATCCCGAGCGCGTGAGTGCCGTTACCGTTTACGGTGGCGGCGCGTCCGAGCCCAACGATGCCACGCGCTCGCTCGAGGCGCACGGGGCATCGTTTGTCTACGGAACCGAGCAGGTCGAGGGCGCGTTTGATGTATGCGTGACGTGTCCGGGCATCTCGGAGTTCTCGGCATTCTTTAAGGCTGGCCGTGATCACGCTGCCCAGATTATGGGTGAGCCCGAGTTTGCCTACCGTCTGTCTCCCCAAAATTGGATTGCCATTACGGGCACCAACGGCAAGACGACAACCACGTCGCTGACCGATTACCTGCTTAAGGCGGCGGGCGAGGCGAGCGTTGCTGTCGGCAACATTGGCGAGCCTCCGGTGAACGAGATCGATGGCCGTGCGCATAACGAGTGGTTTGTGGCGGAGCTTTCGAGCTATCAGATCGCAACGACCCAGGAGCTTCACCCCCGTGTGGCGGTGCTGCTCAACATTACCCCCGATCATCTGGCTGGCATAAGAGCCATAAGAACTATGCGCTCGCCAAGATTAAGCTCTTCGAGAATATGGTCGACGATGACCTGGTGATTGTTGATGTCGAGGATGCCGGTATCCACGAGTTCGATGAGTACATCTATGTTCCGGGCCGTCGCATCTGCAAGGTTGCTTTTGACGAGCCTGCGGGCGAGGACGCCGCATTTGTTCGCGATGGCAAGATGGTCATTCGCCTGAAGGGCGTCGAGACCCCGCTCGTCGATACGTCCGAGCTTAAGATTTCGGGCCATCACAATGTAATCAATGCCCTGTGTGCTGCCACGGCGGCCCTGACGGTCGGCGCCGATGTTGACGGTGTGTGTCGCGGCCTGGTCTCGTTCCAGCCGCTGGAGCACCGCGTTGAGCCCTGTGGCGAGATCGATGGCGTGCGCTATGTTAACGATTCCAAGGCAACGAACACCGATGCGGTCGAAAAGGCCCTGACGGCGTTTCCCGATGACGATGTGATCTTGCTGCTCGGCGGTCACGATAAGGGCACGCCGCTCGAGTCCTTTGCCCGCGTTGTGATGGATAACGTTCGCTCGGTGGTCTGCTTTGGCGACGCGCGCGAGCGCTTTACCGCCGCTATGGACGAGGCGGATGTCGACGGTGATGTCGATATCGCCCAGGCCGACGACCTGCGCGATGCCGTGGACGTTGCCCGTTCGCTCTCGAGCCGCGGCGATGTGATCTTACTGTCGCCCGCCTGCTCTTCGTTCGATGAGTTCTCGGGCTACGAGGAGCGCGGTCGCGTGTTTAAGGACTATGTGGCCCAGCTTGCCGCTGCGTCCAATACGCAAATGGAATAGGGGTTGCCGGTGAGAGAGGAGAGCCCCCGACAGAATATGAGGAGGCCCGACTCGGACCGTGCTTCCTCGCAGTGCATCACGCCGCGCGCCGGTCGTCGCACGCAGGCATCGGCGAACGTTATATCGCCGGCGTCCCCGCACGTATCATGCGACCCCGCCTGGTCTTTTTGACCTGCCTGTTCTCGCTGGTCTGTTTTGGCCTGCTTATGGTGTACTCGGCTTCTTCAGTCGAGGCGCTTCACGAGAACGACTCCGCGACCTACTTTTTGTTCCGGCAGTTTATGTTCACTGTCGTCGGTGTTGCTGCCCTCGAGTTCATCGCGCGCGTTGCACCCGATAGCTGGTTTGGCGAAGGGGCGCTTAAACTTGCCCTTATCGCTATGATGATCTTGCTGCTTGCGGTGTTCCTCTTTGGTAGCGGCAGCCGTGGCGCTACGCGCTGGCTGAGCATTGCGGCATTCAGTTTCAGCCATCGGAGTTTCTCAAGCCGTTTGCCATTGCCTATTCTGCCATCATGCTCGATCGCGTGTTTTCGCCCGGCGGTAACATCAATGAGTTCCTTAAGGGCATGGGCTTAAATTTGGGCATATCGCTCGTCTTGATTTTTATTCAGCCCGACTTTGGCACCATCCTGATTATTCTGTTGACGATCATGTGCATGGCGCTCTTTGCCGGCCTTGACCCAAAATTCATTATCGGTGCGATTCTTGCTGGCGTCGTCATCATCGTGATCGCTCTTGTCGTCGAGCCGTACCGTATGGTGCGCATTCAGGTTCTCTTGAACCTTGGGCAGATGAATATGGAGACGGGTATCAGGCAACGCTTGCCATTATGGCGTTTGCTTCGGGTGGACTGTTCGGTCGCGGTATCGGCAACTCAACCATGAAGTACTCGTATTTGCCCGAGGCGCACAATGACTACATCCTGGCCATCATTGGCGAGGAAGTTGGCTTTTTGGGGACGCTGCTGTTATTCTTGGTGTTTGCGATGCTGATCTACTCGGCGTTTCGAATCGCCGAGCAGGCTACCGATCGTCGCGGGGCGCTCATGGCTTCGGGCTCTGCGGTTATCCTCGCGGTGCAGTTTTTGATCAACGCGCTGGGTATTCTCAACGTGTTTCCCATGACGGGTAAGCCGCTGCCGTTTATCAGCTATGGCGGCTCGTCGATTATCGTGTCGCTCATGCTCGCCGGGCTTATCTTGCGCGTTTCGCACGAGAGCGCTCGACGCGATGAATACGATCGTCGCCGAGATAGTTTTGCCGTTATGGACGAAAGCACCGCCGGGGTGCCCATGCGCGTGGGGAGCGCTCATCGCGTGGCGGTTTTACCGTCTTGAACGGTTTTGCTTCGGAGTCGGATGCCCGTCCCCGGCCGCGCTCTGCGCCGCAGGGTCGCCCGCAACGACCGGCACCGCGCAATACGGGTGGCGGATATAATCGAATCGACTTGAATTCGGACCCGTCGGCGCGCTTGCGCACCGAGATCAGGGGCCGCGCGTACGAAGGGACTACCATGACCGATAAGATGACCGTTGCTATCGCAGCCGGCGGCACGGCGGGACATATCAACCCTGCACTCGCCTTGGCCGAGGAGCTACGTGACCGTGGCCATCACGTTGTGTTTGTAGGTCAGTCGCATAAGCTCGAGGGTCGTCTGGTTCCCGAGGCAGGGTTCGATTTTGTGCCGATTACGGTTACGGGCTTCGACCGCTCCCGCCCTTGGACGGCATTGAGCTCGCTGTGGCGTGTCTATAAGGCGAAGCGCACGCTCGGCAGCCATTTTTCTAAAGCCTGCAAGCCCGATGTCGCTATAGGTTTTGGCGCTATGTCGAGGTCCCGCTTCTGGCTGGTGCAAAGACGCGGGCATTCCGTATCTGCTGCACGAACAGAACTCCGTTCCGGGCCTTGCTAACAAGATGATGAGTTCGCATGCCGCCCGCGTTTGCATCTCGGTGCCGGCAGCACGTTCCGCGTTTGAGCGCGAGGGCGATCCTGACCATGTGCTCATGACCGGCAACCCCGTGCGCCGTTCTGTGATCGAGGGGGATCGGGTTCGCGGTCGCAGGGCTCTCGACGTGCCTGAGGACGCCACACTCCTGCTGGTTTTTGGCGGCTCACTTGGTGCTCAACATCTTAATGAGCGCGTGGCTTCGCTTAAAAACGAGTTGCTCTCGCGCGATAATCTCTATGTTTTGCATTCGACGGGCGCCGATGGCTTCGAGGACACCGAGCGTGCTCTTGCCCTGATGCCCGAGGAGGCGAAGCGGTACCGCGTCCAGCCCTACATCGACAATATGGGCGATATGCTGGCCGCGGCCGATTTGGTCCTCTCGCGCTCGGGCGCTTCGAGCGTTGCCGAGATCGCGGCCCTTGCCACACCTTCGGTACTGGTGCCGTATCCTCATGCGACGGCCGATCATCAGACCACCAATGCCCGCTATCTGGTCGATGCCGGTGCTGGCGTGCTCTGCGCCGATGCCGATATCGATACCCAGGCGTTTGCCGATGAGCTGCTGCATCTTATCGATGATGCGCAGGCGCGCGATGCCATGCGTCAGGCGGCTCGCGGTTTGGCCCAGGACCGCGCTGCCGTCCTTTTGGCAGACGCGGTAGAAGGATTGCGTTAGTTAGACGGGATATCGCGGGTCGCCCTCGCGCGGATGCGATAGGTGCGCTACAGTAGACGGGTTACAGGCAGTGTTTACGCAAGGAGTACACGAGCACATGGCTGATTCCCAGACTGCAACCTCCGCGCCCGATTTCAAGAGCGCCCATTTTATCGGTATCGGTGGCGCCGGCATGAGCGGCATCGCCCTCGTCCTTCACGAGCGCGGCTATGTCGTTACCGGCTCCGACCTTAAGACGTCTCGCTATATTCGCCAGCTTACCCGTGCCGGCGTGAAGGTGCATGTGGGCCATGAGGCTGCCACCATCGATGAGGTTAAGCCCGACGTCGTCGTGGTCTCTACCGCTATTCCCGAGTCCAACCCCGAGCTCGTCCGTGCGCGCGAGCTGGGTATTCCCGTGTGGCCTCGCGCCAAGATGCTCTCGGCTCTGGGCCACGGCTACACCACCGTCGCCGTCGCCGGTACTCACGGCAAGACCACGACCTCTTCGATGTGCGCCACCATGCTTGACCGCATGGGTCTGGACCCCAGCTTCCTGATCGGTGGCATTGTCGAGGGCTACGATACCAACGGCAAGAACGGCTCGGGCGACTATTTTGTCGCCGAGGCGGATGAGTCCGACAGCTCCTTCCTGTTCCTTAACCCCAATGTGGTCATCGTGACCAACGTCGAGGCCGACCATCTCGATCATTACTCGGGTATCGAGGAGATCGAGGCCACCTTCGCCAAGTTTATGAGTCTGGTGGGCGAGGACGGCACGGTCATCGTCTGTGGCGAGGACCCGCATCTGGTCGAGCTTGCCAAGTCGACGGGCCGTCATGTGCTTTCCTATGGCTTTGCCGAGACCAACGACATCGTCTGCGTGCATCCGGATGTCAAGGGCATCCAGAGCGACTTTATCGTTCGCTTTGATGACGGCACCGAGCACGCTGTCGAGATTAAGAGCAACCCCGGTCGTCACAACATGCTCAACGCCACGGCCGTCTTGACCGTCGCCCATGTCCTAGGCCTCGATATCGACGCCGCCGCTAAGGCACTTCGAGTTTTGAAGGCGTCCGCCGTCGCTTTACCCACGTGGGCGATATCGACGGCATCACGTGGTTGACGATTACGGCCATCATCCACCGAGATCAAGGCGACGCTCGCTGCTGCCTCTTCGCTGGGCTACAAACATGTCGACGTCGTGTTCCAGCCGCACCGCTATTCGCGCCTGCAGGCTCTGTGCGATGACTTTGCCGACGCATTCGCCAATGCTGACAAGCTGCTGTTGATTGACGTGTTCTCTGCCGGCGAGATGCCCATCCCGGGCGTCACGTCCAAGATGCTTGCCGATACCGTGCGCGCCAAGCATCCCGGCAAGGAGGTCGTGTACTGCTCGAGCCGTCTTGAGCTCAATGAGGAGCTCGAGAAGATGGTGGGCGAGGGCGATTTGCTGCTTACCATGGGCGCCGGCGACGTCACGACGGTCGGCCCCGAGTTCATCGAGTATCTGACTGCCAAGAAAGACGCTTAAACCCCATGGGTCTGTTTACGCCGTCATGGCGCTTTCGGGCATGATCGATACGGACGTAATTGAGGATGAACGCCTCGCGCGCCATACGAGCTATCGTATCGGCGGCAAGGCGGACCTCTTTGTGACGTGTCACAGCTATCATGCCTTGCGTCGCGCCGTGGCGGTGCTCGATCGTGAGCAGGTGCCGTGGGTCATTATCGGCAAGGGATCTATCTGCTTGTTGCCGATGCAGGCTATCGCGGCGCCGTCATTTCGTTGGGGCGTGAGTTCCAGCGTACGGTTGTCGCCGAAGACGGTTGTACGCTGACGGTCGGTGCGGGCGTGATATTCGCTCGCCTAGTCAACGACGCGCTGTCGCGCAGCCTTTCGGGCCTTGAGTTTGCGGTCGGTATTCCCGGCTCCGTTGGCGGCGCCGTGTCCATGAATGCCGGCACGCGAACCGAGTGGATTGGCTCGCTGGTCGAAGATGTCGTTACGTTTGACCCGAGCTCCGGCATCAAGCATTACGCGGGCTCGGAGATCGCTTGGGGCTACCGTGAATGCAGCCTGCCGCGTAACGAGATCATTCTGGAGTGCGTGCTCAAGCTCAAACCTGCGCCCAAGGCCGATATCCGTGAGCGTATGGAGCGGTACCTGACGCGGCGTAAGCGCACACAGCCCATGGGCTGTGCATCCTGCGGGTCGGTATTTCGCAACCCGCCCGATGCGAGCGTGGGCAAGCTTATCGAGGATTGTGGATTAAAGGGTTTTTCGGTTGGCGGCGCGGAAGTTTCGCCCGTACACGCTAATTTTATCGTTAATAACGGAACCGCCTCGGCCGATGACGTGGCCGCGGTTATCAGACATGTGCACGGAAAGGTGAGGGAGGCGTATGGCATCGAGCTCAGACCGGAAGTTAAATTCCTCGGCTTCTAGAGCATCGAAACCAACCTTCCGCCGCGCGGAGGGCGTTCCGGCGCACCGTCTCAGCCTCAACGTAAATCCGTTATGCCTTCTAAGCCTGCTGGGTCCGTGCGGCCTGCCAAGCGTTCGACTGCCGGTTCGCAGCTTGGCGGACGCCCCGCGGCCAAAAATGTTGCTCGTCCGGTGGCACGTCCCTCGGTGACGCCCAAACCGGCGATGGGCGCCATACCTTCTCGCCCCATAGCGTCGCCCAAGCCTCGTTGGGGGCAAAGGTGACGCGTCCCGGTCGCGCGCTGGGTGCATCTAAGCCACGTATGCTGACGTCGGTGTCGGCCTCCGCAAAACCGCAATCGGGCAAAAAGGGCTCTAATCCGTTGTCATCGATCGGCGCCCTGGCAAATCATGCGGCGGGTGCCGCTTCTGCCGTTAAGGGCAAGGGCAAAATCGTGGGCGGCATCCTTGCCGCTCTGGCAGCGCTTGCAGTCGTTGCCGTCGTCGTCATTAACTCTGGCCTGTTCGCCGCTACCGATATTCAGATCCAGGGCAGCGAGCATGTGACCAAGCACGATGCCATCCAGCTGATCGATCTGCCCGAGAACACGTCGCTGTTCAATGTGAATCCCGACCAGATCACCGAGGGCCTTAAGCAAAATCCGTGGGTCTCGGGCGTGGATGTCCAACGTCAATTTCCCCATACGCTCATCATCACGCCGACGGAACGCAAAGTTATCGCAATCGCCTACATTAGCTCCGACGATCTTGCCTGGGCGATCGGGGACGATGACACATGGATTGCACACTGTCTACCTCGGTCGATGTTGACGACCAGGGCAATGTCATTACAACGGGGGAGGGTGCCAACACCCTAAACGGTATCGATGCCGCCCTGGCACTCGCTAAACATTACGGTGCCGTGCTGTTGACCGATGTCTCGGCCGATGTCGCACCGGTTTCGGGGCAAGCCGTAAATTCCAAGGCCGTCAAGGCCGGCCTGGATTACGTCCGCGGTTTCTCGAGCGAGTTCCTGGGCCAGGTCAAGGATATTTCCACGCCCTCGGTCGAGGCCATCTCGGCGAATCTCGATAACGGTATCGAGGTGTCGCTCGGAGATTCGGACGACATTGCCAAAAAGGAGCGTATCGTGACCAAGCTGCTTTCGCAGGTGGAGGGCGTGACGTATATCAACGTTCGATCTCCTGGCAACTATACGTTTAGGAACGCACCGACCTCGTAGCGTTTTCTGGCCTTTGTTGACGGGGCATACCGCGCCGTTTATCTGGTTTGTTTGGTTTTCACCGTCAATTATTTGACTGATACGTTCATAATGTGCAAACATAATACGGTTTACCTTTGCATTTACTTTCAACTTGAAGGTTAATGTGCGCAGGGGTCAACCCATGCTATGGCAATAACCTTTGTTCGGAGGACCGACATGCACGAGACAGAGATCAACAACTACCTTGCCGTCATTAAGGTGGTCGCGTCGGCGGCGGCGGTACCAACGCGGTCAATCGAATGATCGAAGAGGGTATCCGCGGCGTCGAGTTTGTTGCCATCAACACCGATGCTCAGGCACTCGCGATCTCTGATGCCGATATCAAGGTGCACATCGGCACCGACCTGACCCGCGGCCTGGGCGCTGGCGCCAACCCCGAGGTCGGCCG
>ENA-OQAS01000920-OQAS01000920.1-human-gut-metagenome-genome-assembly--contig:-NODE-920-length-14656-cov-2.245440_pt1 | contig 14656 bp, 19 predicted proteins | sample MGYA00242733_ERZ504523 | MGnify/ENA primary metagenome ERZ504523 (study PRJEB26092, sample SAMD00036239) | human gut metagenome | host: Homo sapiens | study: EMG produced TPA metagenomics assembly of... | reverse complement strand
CAAAATACTACTTACAAATCTTTCCCAGTAAGCATCTCATAAGCCTGGAAATATTTATCGATTGTCTTATCAACAATGTCCTGAGGCAGTTTCCAGTCATGTTCGTTGCTCTTTAACCAGTCGCGGGCGAACTGTTTGTCGAAGGATGGCTGTCCATGACCTGGTTCGTATTCGTCTGCTGGCCAGAAACGAGAGCTGTCTGGTGTTAACATTTCATCTCCGATGACGATGTTACCGTTTTCATCAGGACCAAATTCAAATTTCGTATCTGCGATGATGATTCCGTGTTCTAATGCATAATCAGCACATTTCTTATAAAGTGCGATCGTCTTATCGCGTAACTGTTCAGCGTATTCCTGTCCTTTACCTGGGAATTCTTTCTCAAGAACTTCAATACTTCTTTCAAAAGAAATGTTCTCATCATGATCACCGATTTCTGCTTTTGTAGATGGTGTGTAGATTGGTTCAGGAAGTTTATCAGATTCTTTTAATCCTTCAGGAAGTTTGATTCCGCAGACTGTACCATTCTCCTGATAGCTTGCCCAACCGCTTCCTGTGATATATCCACGAACGATACATTCGATTGGAAGCATAGTAAGTTTCTTACACATCATGCTGTTTCCATCATATTTTTCCTGTTGGAAGAATTCAGGCATATCTTTGACATCAACAGAGATCATATGGTTAGGAACGATGTCTTTTGTAAGGTCAAACCAGAATTTGGACATCTGTGTTAAAACAGTTCCTTTCTTTGTGACATCATTCTTTAAGATGACATCAAAGCAGCTGATACGGTCAGTTGCAACCATGATCAGGCTGTCACCATTGTCATAAATCTCACGAACTTTACCTTCTTTGATCGGTTTCATTTCTTTCATTATTCATACCTCGCTGATAAATTGTATCAATGTTTCTCAAATTTTCACTCGTTGTTTACTAATATAACATCAATTGTTGAAAAAATAAAGTCTGGATTGGCGATTTCAGTATTTGTAATATATTTTGCCCTCGGTTCGTAAATCATATATAATGGTATGAGTGTCAAGAAGTATAATTTAAATGGAGGAAACTGATCGTTATTATGAAATTTTATTATGCCCCAATGGAAAGTATCACGATTTACTTATACCGAAACATTTACGAACAACTATTTGGAGAAATCGATAAATACTACACACCATTTATCATGCCAAATGGAAAAAGAACATTCAAAACAAGAGAATTTCAGGATGTATTGCCGGAACATAATGAAGGATTACATATCGTACCACAGATTTAACGAAAGCTCTGAAGATTTATCAGAACAGCAAAAGAATTAAAAGAACTGGGATACGATGAAGTCAATTTAAATCTTGGCTGCCCGTCAAGAACCGTTGTAGCCAAACAAAAAGGCTCAGGATTCCTGCGAGAACCAGAAGTATTAGATGATTTCCTTACAGAGATCTTCGAAGCATTAGATATGAAGATCTCGATTAAAACAAGAATCGGATTAAGAGACACAGAAGAATTTGAAGAAATCTTAAGCATCTACAACCGCCATCCAGTCTATGAACTAACGATCCATCCAAGACTACAGCAGGAATTCTATAAAGGAAAACCACACCTGGATGTCTTTGAATATGCAGTAAACCACAGCGAGAATCCACTCTGCTACAATGGAGATATCGTAACAAAAGAAGACTACGACAATATCACAACAAGGTTTCCAGATGTAGATGCAGTGATGATCGGAAGAGGTCTGTTAAGAAATCCAGCCTTGTACGAGAAATCAAATATGGACAGAAACTGACAAAAAGAGAACTCCTGAAAATGCATGATACACTTTATGAAGCATATCAGGGTTACCTAAGCGGCGATAAAAATGTTCTCTATAAGATGAAAGAATTCTGGAACAATGCAGCGGTCATGTTTACAAACCACGAAAAATACGCAAAAAAGATCCGTAAAGTTCAGACGCTAAAGAATTACGAACAGGCAGTCAACGCATTATTTAGTGATCAGGACCTAATTGATTAAAAATAAAACCGAAAATCTAAATATACATATTGAAAAACTATTGACAAAACAAAACTCAATATAATATAATCACTCAATAGGCAAAGACGGAGAAAAGTACCATAAATTATCGTTCCCAGTGAGCAGGCGATAGTGAGAATCCTGCAAAGTGAATTTATGCGAAGAACACTCCCGAGCATCAATCTGAACGCAGAACATGAATAGAACAAGATTCAAACCCTGTCAGTAGGTGCGACGTAAGCTGGGCGTTAACCGGCACACAAGAGAGACTGTAAGACAGTAAATCAGGTGGTACCGCGGACTAGAGATATACAGTTCGTCCTGAAGTAACAATTTCAGGACGGGCTTTTTTTGTACCTGATTTTAAGGTGACAGGGAACTAAGAAAACCGCCTGAACGCAAGATAGAGAATACAAGAAAAAGGAGAAAAGAAAATGTCAGACATGTACCGTACCAGAACCATGGACCAGATTTCTGAAGGTGACATCGGAGCACAATTAAAGATCGCCGGATGGGTAGAGAATATCCGTGACCACGGTGGAGTATCATTTATCGACTTACGCGATATGTATGGAGTGATGCAGGTCGTATTAAGAGATACAAGTTTATTAGACCATGTAAGAAAAGAAGAATGTTTATCTGTAGAAGGTGTGATCCAGCACAGAGACGAAGAAACATTTAACCCTAAGATTCCTACAGGAACGATTGAATTAGAAGCACACAAGATCGATATCTTAGGAAAAGTATACAGAGATCTTCCATTCGAGATCGCAATAAGTAAAGAAATCCGTGAAGATGTTCGTTTAAAATATCGTTACCTTGATATGAGAAACAGAAAGGTAAAAGATAACATTTTATTCCGTTCCAAAGTCATCCGTTTCTTAAGAGAAAGATGGAAGACATGGGATTCGTAGAAGTTCAAACACCGATCCTTTGTGCATCATCACCAGAAGGAGCTCGTGACTACGTAGTACCTTCAAGAAAATACAAAGGTAAATTTTACGCATTACCACAGGCACCACAGCAGTATAAACAGTTACTGATGGTATCTGGAATCGACAAATACTATCAGATCGCACCATGCTTTAGAGATGAAGATGCTCGTGCAGACCGTTCTCCAGGAGAATTCTATCAGTAGACTTCGAGATGGCATTTGCAACACAGGAAGATGTTTTCAAGATCGGAGAAGAAGTATTAACAGAGACATTTAAGAAATTTGCACCAGAAGGAAGTGTGATCACAGAAGCGCCATACCCAATCTTCAGCTACAAAGAAGCAATGCTGCAGTTTGGTAGTGACAAACCAGACCTTCGTAACCCATTAAGAATCATCGACGTGACAGATTTCTTCCAGAGATGTACATTCAAACCATTCCATGGACAGATAGTACGTGCGATCAATGTTCATGCAAAACTTTCCAAAGGACAGCATGAAAAACTGTTAAAATTCGCACAGTCAATCGGTATGGGTGGACTTGGATACTTAGAAGTCAAAGAAGAACTGAAATACAAAGGACCGATCGATAAATTTATTCCAGATGATATGAAGATGGAATTAGCTGAAATGGCTGGATTACAGGAAGGAGATACGATCTTCTTCATCGCAGCACCAGAAAAAGCTGCTTGCATCTATGCAGGACAGATCCGTAACGAATTAGGAAGCAGATTAGACCTGTTAGAAAAAGACGCATACCGTTTCTGCTACATCAATGATTTCCCAATGTATGAAATCGATGAAGAAACGGGTAAATTAGGATTTACACATAACCCATTCTCTATGCCACAGGTGGATTAGAAGCATTAAATGAAAAAGATCCATTAGATATCTTAGCATACCAGTATGATATCGTATGTAACGGAGTAGAATTATCATCAGGAGCCGTTCGTAACCATGACATGGAAATCATGGAAAAAGCATTCGACATCGCAGGATATGACAAAGAAACATTAAAAGACAAATTCGGAGCATTATACAATGCATTCCAGTTCGGTGCACCACCACATGCAGGAATGGCACCAGGAGTAGACCGTATGATCATGTTACTTCGCAACGAAGAAAACATCCGAGAGATCATCGCTTTCCCAATGAGCGGAACAGCACAGGATCTGATGTGCGGAGCACCAAACGAGATTACAGAACAGCAGCTTCGTGAAGTGCATATTAAGGTTAGAGATTAATTAGAGATTATAAGATTAAAAAAAAGATAGGAAACAGACCAAAGAAGGTCAGCTTCCTGTCTTTTTATTTACCAGAAAAATTTTACATGCTACAATAATAAAAAACAGACATCAAAGGAGGACACCAACATGGAGATCAAAATGCAACAATCAAAGATTTCGACACAGCCTATGAATACATCAAAAACTCTGGGACTACAACACCTACGACTATGAAACAATCAAAGAAGTCTACGAAAAAGTACTACAAGACGAAAACAGCTTTGCATTTTTTGCAATAGAAGATGATGGAAGCATCCATGGATTCTGCCATGGAGATTATTTTCAGACCTTTTGGATGTCAGGGCTTACCTGCTATGTATCAAGTTTGATCACAAACGAAGAAGACCGAGGTAAAGGATATGGTGTAAAATTATTAGATCATGCAAAGAAATGGGCAAAAGAACGAGGATGTAAAGCAATCACTTTAGACTCTGGACTGCAAGAGTACAAGCGCACGGATTTATGAACACTATGGATTTGAAAAAAGTTGTTATGGATTTGAATTAGCTTTGTAGAAGAAAGGAAAATTAATGAAAATATTAGTCAGTGCCTGCCTGTTAGGAATCGATTGCAAATATAACGGAAAAAACAACAAAAATGATAAAATTATAGAATTACTAAAAGACCATGAACTAATTCCAGTCTGTCCAGAGATCATGGGAGGACTGCCAACACCAAGAATTCCGGCAGAAATACATCAAAACAAAGTTATCGCAAAAGATGGCAAAGATGTTACAAAACAATACCAAAAAGGTGCCGAAGAGACACTAAAAATTGCAAAGTTATATAACTGTCACACAGCGATCCTAAAAGAAAAAAGTCCATCTTGTGGCTGTGGCAAAGTCTATGATGGAACATTTACAGGCACGCTGATCAATGGAGATGGAATCACAGCTAGATTATTAAAAGAACATGGAATCAAAATCACTGGGGAAACAACCTTAGATATCACAGAATAAAACAATAGAACAGTAAAATGAGGGTCCAAATATGAACAACAAACAAAAACTATTAACCGCAACAGCGATCACAGGAACTATTGTCAGTGCATCTGCATTTACTGTCTTCGATTATGCGATCTGTCGAAGAAAAAAACAGCCAGATGTCCGAAAAAAAGAAAAATGGAAACCATATCTTGATTACGTTTTAAAAGAACAAGAATGGCTAAAAGAACACCAAGAACAAGAATTAAAAGAGATCAGATCAAAAGACGGACTAACACTACGGGCAGCCTACATCCCAAGAGAAAATGCCAAAGGAACTATTATCTGCATGCACGGTTACCATTCAACAAACGATATCGAATTCGTACCGGAAGTCCGATTTCTATGGAATCTTGGATACAGCATTCTTCTTCCATGGCAGAGAAGCCACGGAAAAAGCGAAGGACGCTATATTACTTATGGAGTGAAAGAACGCCATGATCTCAAACGATGGATTTTGTATACCAATCGGCATCTGGCAGTCAAGAACAAAGATATTTTTCTATGTGGAATTTCTATGGGGTGTGCTACAACCTTAATGGCAGCAGTCTGGACCTTCCAGACAATGTAAAAGGAATTATTGCTGACTGCGGATTCACTTCTCCATGGGATATCATCAAACACGTAGCCAAAGAAAGATTTCATCTTCCGCCATTTCCATTAATGTACATGGTAGATTTGATCAGTGAAGTAGTAGCAGGATTTGGATTGAAAGAAGTCAGCATCCCAGAAATCATGAAACGAAACAAGATTCCAGTGTTGTTTATCCATGGAGATGCAGACGATTACGTTCCGATGTGGATGACGATCAAAAATTATGAAGCCTGTGCAGCAAAGAAAGAACTCTATATTGTTTCAGGAGCAGGACACGCACTAGCATTTTCAAAAGATATGGAAGAGGGAAAACGAAGAATCAAAAATTTCATAAATAAATATAAGACGATCTAAAATAAGAAGAACCATTCCGTATAAATGATGTTACAGAATGGTTCTTGTATTATAAATTTCCTAAAAAAACCTATTTTAAGATTATAAGATAACTTTCCGGCCGCTGTGTGATCTTGATTTCTTTCAGAATTCTAAAATTAGATTTTACAGCGAACTGTTTTACATATTCACGGTTTCTTGTATACATAATGATTGTTCCTTCAGGTCCAAGAACTCTTTTGGCAAATGGAAAGAACTTCTCATAAACCTCACGAATCTCCGCTTCTGTCTTCTGGCCAGTCGCATAAGGCATCTCCGTAAAGATTTCATCAAAAGGATAGTCATGGGTAAATGTAAAACAATCCTTATTGATATAATGAACGATCTGGTCTGCAAGATTTGTGTTATAGATCGCTTTCTCAATGGCTTCTGGAGAATGATCGATACCATAAGAAGTATTCCCTTTTACAACCTTCTGACGCTCGATCAGCATCGTACCAACCCCACAGAAAGGATCAAGAATCTGCGCATCTGGGATCATGTAATCTTTGGCAAGTTCCACAAGTAAAGCAGCGTTGACTGGTTTGATACTTGTTGGAATGAACTCCTCGCGGTAACTAAAACGACGATCAACGATCGTATTTAATTTCACTAATAAATAATAATCCCCAGATTTACCTTCTATCATACGGATCTCAAATTCATAATGAGACGTAGAATTTCTTAATTTATGTGCTGTCAGCTCTTCTAATTTCGAAGCAACTTTCTTCGCAAATTTGGAACGTTCAGAAAGTGCCATACGGCTTTTCACTCCGATTCGGAAATAAAAAGGAAAATCCCCTTCATGAGTATTTTCTAATAATGCCATTAAATTCGAACCAGCGATCACGGATGCAGCAACATCAGCATCAGGTTTACATGAAACCATGCCTGGAATCTGAAATAACAATTCATTGTATGTGCGGATCGGTAATAAACGATTCAGATGATTTGTCTTTACACGCACACCCATTTTTGAAGCAGCAGCTGAAGATTCTTCCATCAAGGCAGCAGTAATTTCCGGGTGTAATGGGTTAGTGCGGAAAATACAATGAAATGTCTGGCGGCCGCCTAAAAATCTATGTTTCTTAAATGGTTCAATAGTATTGATCAGTTCAGAAAGTGCATGAAGTTCATGTTCTACATGCTTTTTCTCATCGTCAGAAGCTTCATAAAGAGATAATTCTTCATAACGTTTTCGGAAAACATCCACATAAGGAGCCGCATTTAAAGATTTTAAAGCAGTTAAATAAGCATCTTTTACAAAACGTGTATCTTCTGTCTGATAAGCATGAAATACAGCATCGCTTTCAGAAGAAAGTGCCAGATCACCGATCAAAAGAGCAGCATTTTTTCTTGTTTTTGCATCTTCATTTTCTAAAAATACGGATAAGTCCAGATCACCATCATGGATCCAAGACAACAAAAGTTCTCTTTTAGAAGAATCCTTGATCTCCTGACGCAGGGAACTTAAAGACTGACGTACTTCGATATTTTGATTTAATCTTTTACATAAACGATTGATCATATATACATTCCTTTTCTAAATAATGTGTATAAGGAAAAGTCCTTAAAAACTATAAAAACAGTATACCTTATTGAAATAATTGCAAAAAAAGTGAAAATCATGCTATAATAATATGTAAACAAGAGAATAATAGGTAAGGAAGTATATGAAACATATAACGATCAATAGAGCAGAGCAGGCAGATGTCGATGCGATCATGCAATTGATGCAAGAAGCAGTGGATACTGTGAAGGTTTCCGATTGGTTTCTGCCAGATAACAGACAATATATAGAAGAACACATAAGCGACCGGGGATTTACATTGAAGGCTTTATCAAGTAACAATGAGATCTTGGGCTTTTTTATTGTCGATCTTCCGGGAGAGTCAAAACATAATCTTGGATATGATCTGAATTATGACGATCATAAGATACACAAAGTTGCACATATGGACTACGCAGTTGTGACAAGTAAAGCAAGAGGTTTGGGGCTTCAGAGAAGATTTTTCAAAGAGGCAGAGAAACAATTAGAAGACACGATATATGAATACTTCCTTGGAACCGTTCATCCGGATAATATCTACAGTCGGACAAACTTTGTCAAAGCAGGTTACAGGGAAGCAAGACAAATGTCAAAATATGGTGGTATGCAACGTATCATCATGGAAAAGGAGAAATGACTATGAGTGATCAGTATGATGTTATTATGATCGGAGCAGGACCTTCTGCTATATTTTGTGCTTATGAATTAAAGAGAAATAAGCCAGATATGAAAGTTCTTATGATCGAAAAGGGACGAAGGATCGAAAGAAGAGCCTGTCCAAAACGAAATACAAAGGTATGTGTTGGATGTAAACCATGCTCTATCACAACAGGATTTGCCGGAGCTGGAGCATTTTCTGACGGTAAATTATCTTTATCTCCAGATGTAGGAGGGAACCTTCCAGAGATATTAGGATATGACAGAACGATCGAATTATTAAAAGAATCCGATGACATTTATTTAAAATTCGGAGCTGATGAGAAAGTATACGGAATTGATGAAGCGGAAGAGATTGCAAGCATCCGTAAGAAAGCAATTCAGGCAAACTTGAAGCTGATCGAATGTCCGATCAGACATTTGGGAACAGAAGAAGGGTACAAGATATACTCAAGACTTCAGGAACATTTATTAAATGAAGGTGTTGATATGATCTTTGATACCATGGTCAAAGATATCATCATTGAAGATGGGGTTGCAAAGGGTGTTGTCACAGACAAAGGTGAGACATATACAGCCGATGAGATCGTAGCAGCCGTAGGACGAGAAGGATCTGAATGGCTAAGCGGAATCTGCAGAAAATACGACATTGAAACACAGGTAGGAACCGTTGATGTCGGAGTCCGTGTAGAAGTTCGAGACGAGATCATGGAAGAATTAAATAAGAGTCTTTATGAAGCAAAACTTGTTTATTACACGCCAACATTCGACGATAAAGTCCGTGTATTCTGCAGCAATCCATCGGGGGAAGTAGCAACAGAATATTATGAAAATGGTCTGGCAGTGGTAAATGGTCATGCGTACAAAGCAGACGAATACAAGACAAACAACACAAACTTTGCATTACTAGTATCTAAGAACTTTACAAAACCATTTAAAGAGCCGATTCAATATGGAAAACATATCGCACAGTTAAGCAATATGCTTTGTGATGGTAAGATCTTAGTACAGAGATTTGGAGATTTTGTGAGAGGAAGAAGAACAACCGAAGAACGTCTGGTAAGAAATAATATTACACCAACATTAAAAGATGCTGTTCCAGGAGATCTTTCACTCGTATTCCCATATCGAATCATGAAAGACATCGAAGAGATGATCTATGCATTAGATGAAGTAACACCAGGTATGGCAAGTGATGAAACACTTCTTTACGGTGTAGAAGTTAAATTCTATTCGAATAAGATCTTAACAAACAAAGACTTTGAAACTAATATCAAAGGACTTCGCGCAATCGGTGACGGAGCATCTGTAACAAGAGGATTACAGCAGGCATCTGCGAATGGATTAAGCGTTGCGAAGAGTATCTTAAATAAATAAAATATCAAATAAAAATATTAAAACAAAAATCCCTGACAGGTTTCTAAACCATTAGGGATTTTTCTGTTTGAGAATCCTGCAAAGAATGATTCTTCCTTATAAAAAAATTATTTTTTGAATTTAGGATGTTTTTCATAGAAAGCTTTGTTCGCCTGCTCTCTTGTTTTTTCATCATTTCTTGGATGATTTAATTCAATTCCATCAAGCATATGTTCTTCGATCATCATCTCCATCACATTGTCAGCTTTATACTGCCCAGGATGTGCAAGCACGACAACGCCTCCGCAGGATGAAGAAGATCCGTGACCGTTTTTGCATCCATATAGCGGTATGGAAATTTATGAGGGCCGCCAGCACGGAATAATTCGTTATGTAATTGACCGATCGGAGTTCCAGTATATCCCATCATGGAAAGAACCTGCATGAACACCAAGTTCTTTCCCAAGTTTTACAGCTTCCGGAATGGAATGTGTTGATTCGTGGTCAGAGATTGCAATATAATCAAGGCCGATACGTTTCGCATAAGGAATGATCTGGTCAACACGCATAGCACCATCAGATAAAACTGTGTGACAATGTAAGTCTGCTTTCATATAAAAATACCTCCAAAATATTTATTCCATTTTCTTTAAGATCGTTAAAATATTAGATAATGACTGATGAAATAATTCCTGATCTTCTTTTGACAGTGATTCAACGTTTGGAAAGGTATTCTTTGACAAGCGCTTTTTCCTGAAGGATCAGCTGGTTTCCTTTCTCTGTGAGTTTTACATAAACCATTTTTCTGTTTTCATCACTTCTAAAACGTGTGACATACTCATCCTTCACAAGTGGAGAAACGGCTCTTGTAGCCTGTTCCTTAGATGATGCCAGATAAGAAGATAACTGTGACATATTCAATGAACGACCTCCAGACAGTGCAAATAAGATAAGAATCTGTGTTTTGGTAAGATCCATGGAAGGTATGTCGATCGTGTTTAAAAGAAATTTCTGACAGATTGGAAAAATTTCAAAAAGTGCAGAAACATCATTCAATGTAAATCCCTCTCTTTCGATGTTTTTCTAACTAAAAGTATACCACTTTATGAATAAAAATCAATAATCAACAAAAATCAATATTTGACAAAAGTCAAATAAAAAGATAAAATAGGAGAAACACTATAAAATGACCTTGATCAAAGGAGGTAACCTATGAGTGAAACAACAACACAGATGCAGGATTTTCTGACACGCCAGGCGAAAGTCTGCCATGATAATTGTGAGATAGAGAAAGATCTGTACAAAGAGCTGGGAGTGAAACGAGGACTCAGAGATGTCGATGGAGTCGGCGTTCTTGCAGGTCTTACGAATATATCCTGTATTCAATCCAGTGAGATGATCAATGGAGAGAAAGTACCTTGTGAAGGAAAGTTATTTTATAGAGGATATAATATATATGAATTAGTCGATGGATTTATGAAGAGAGGCGAATTTGGATTTGAAGAAATCACCTATCTTTTACTATTTGGAAACTGCCGGATGAAAACAATTGAAAGAATTCAGAGAAATTTTGGCACAGAGTATGACACTTCCAAAGAATTTCACAAGAGATGTTATTTTAAAGGCACCATCGAAAGACATTATGAACACGTTGACAAAGAGCATTTTAACACTGGCATCGTATGATGATAAAGCATCTGATATTTCTATGGAAAATGTATTAAGACAATGTCTGATGTTGATCAGTGTTTTGCCGATGATGGCAGTTTATGGATATCATGGTTACAATCATTACGTCAATGATGACAGCCTGTACATCCATCGTCCAGATCCAAACTGTTCCATGGCAGAAAATATTTTAAGAATGCTGCGTCCAGACAAATCTTATACAGAATTGGAAGCCAGAGTGTTAGATATTGCACTCGTTCTTCATATGGAACATGGAGGAGGAAATAACTCAACATTTACAACCCATGTCGTGACATCTTCAGGATCAGATACATATTCAGTGATCGCAGCTGCACTTTCATCATTGAAAGGTCCCAAACATGGAGGAGCGAATATCAAAGTTGTTGAGATGATGCAGGATTTAAGAAAAAATGTGGATGATATCAGTGATGAAAGTCAGGTAGAAGAATACTTAAGAAAACTGCTGCACAAAGAAGCATTTGACCAAAAAGGACTAATCTATGGAATGGGGCATGCAGTATATAGTATTTCAGATCCAAGAGCGCAGATTTTCAAAGCTTTTGTAAAGAAACTGGCCCTTGCAAAAGAAAGAGAAAAAGATTTCGAACTCTATTCTATGATTGAAACATTGGCACCAAAAGTAATCGCAGATGAACGAAAAATCTACAAAGGGGTCAGTGCAAATGTCGATTTCTACAGTGGATTTGTGTATAGTATGTTAGATATCCCATTGGAATTGTTCACACCGATCTTTGCGATGGCAAGAATCGTTGGATGGAGTGCCCATCGTTTGGAAGAATTAACAAATGTGGATAAGATCATTCGTCCTGCGTATCAGAGTGTACAAGATGAGAAAGAATATATTGAGATGGAAGATCGATAAAAAGAGGGATTCCCTCTTTTTTTATGCAAAATATAAGCTTATAAAATGAGGAAAACCGGAGACGAGGAGGGTCTCCGGTATTATGAAAAAGTATGAAAAAAGTTTTAGCTAAGTAAGTTTGTTTGTTACTTGCTATGGTTTTAGTATACTCAGTAAATGTGAAAGAATTGTGTCTAAAAAATGATGAATTTATGTTTTTGGTCATATTTTGAGAAATTCAGTGATTCCATATGCAACTCCGTCCTTGTCATGATGTTTTGTGATAAAGGTCGCAGCATCCTTACATTTTGAAGAAGCATTTTCCATGGCAATTCCGATACCAGCTTCTTTTAACAGATCAATGTCATTATCACCATCACCAAAGGCAGCGGTTTCTTCAGGTTTTAGATTCAAATATTCCCGAATAAAACGAAGTCCGGAATGTTTTCCGGCATCTTTATGAGAAATCTCGATCAGTTGCGAAACAGAAGAAGTAATATAGATCTCATCACAATTATATTTAAGTTCATTCCAAATGAGCTGCTTTTGCTGCTCGCCAGAGACAACAATATCCATACTGTCAATATGATCAATATGTTCTCGAATAAAAGAAATAATATCATCAATAGGAATTCTTGTAGATTGGATGTAAGGAATTGCTTGTGGAGTTGTACCATAGGAAACAGGATCTTTCACATAAGCTTTCAGGCATAAGCTTTGCCATCAATAAAAACTTCAAGGGCAGTCTCATGCTGTTTAGCAATCTGAATTATACATTCAACGGAAGCAGGTGTCATCTTATATTCATGAAGACAGGTGCTTGTAGGAATATGGTAAATGGCAGCACCATTAGAAGTAATTGCATATTCAATTCCAGGCACAGCAAGAACATCTTTAGGCAGCGTATCAAAAGAACGTCCACTTGCGATCACAATGTGAACACCATTTTCAATTGCATGACATAAAGCATTATAATTTCCGTCAGAAAGCCGTCCACTTGCATTTAATGTTGTACGGTCAAGATCAAGTGCAATACATTTTATATTCATAAGAAACCTCCAGATTTCGCATTTGTTATACATAGTCGATATTGTGTAATATATTTTACACATATGAAAATATTGTATCTTTTCTTTGAAACAATTACAATATACGAAAGGAGGAAAAATAAAATGGGAATGACAACATTATGCTATATAGAAAAAGATAACAAATATCTGATGCTGCATCGCATCAAGAAAGAACATGATATCAATAAAGATAAATGGATCGGAGTCGGTGGTCATTTTGAACATGGAGAAAGCCCGGAAGACTGCATGTTTCGTGAAGTTATGGAGGAAACAGGACTAACTCCATTGTCATATAGATTTTGTGGTATCGTCACATTTTTGTCCGATATGGGAACTGAAAAAGAAGCATGGGAATATATGTGTTTATACCATATCGAAGAATTCAAAGGCGAGATCAAAGAATGTGATGAAGGAGTACTAGAATGGGTAGACAAAGAAAAAATATTAGACCTTGATCTGTGGGAAGGTGACAGGTTATTTTTACGCTATATGCAAGAAAGAAGATCATTTTTTTCGTTGAAATTGGTATATGAAGAAGGAAATCTGGTGCAAGCAGTCGTAGATGGAAAAGACTTGGAATTTTTTGATATCTTAGATGAAAATGGAAACAAAACAGGAAAGATCAAAGAGAGATCTTTGGTCCATGAAGATGGAGATATCCATGGAACTGTGCATATCTGGATCAGAAGAAAAACAGAAAAAGGATATGACTTGTTGTTACAAAAACGAAGCAAAGAAAAAGACTCCTTTCCAGGCTGCTACGACATCTCATCCGCAGGACACATCAGTGCAGGTGATGAGCCATTAGAAACCGCATTAAGAGAACTAGAAGAAGAACTAGGGATCAAAGCAGAACCAGAACAACTTAAAAAAGTATGTATGCATGAAGGAAGCATGAATGGAAACTTCTATGGAAGAGAATTTAAGAATCATGAGATCAGCATGGTTTATATGTATGAAGAAACAGTGGATATTACAAAACTTAAACTACAGAAAGAAGAAGTCGAAGAGGTTATGTGGATGGATCAAGAAGAACTGATTCAGAAAGTGAGAGATGGTGGGATTCCAAATTGTATATACTTGGATGAAGTAGAGAAGTTTTAAGTTGTAGTTGGCCAACTGTAGATTTTGAGTATATGATAAAAATAAAGAAGCAACCGACAGCGCAGCGGTGGAATTTTGCTCATATTTTGAACAAATCGCTGATTCGCCCAATTTCCTACGAAAACTCGCTCTGAAGTTTTGTTCAGGTTAATAGACTTTGAAGCTCAGACATTCGTCCAATTGGG
>ENA-OQAS01000918-OQAS01000918.1-human-gut-metagenome-genome-assembly--contig:-NODE-918-length-14671-cov-2.053493_pt1 | contig 14671 bp, 23 predicted proteins | sample MGYA00242733_ERZ504523 | MGnify/ENA primary metagenome ERZ504523 (study PRJEB26092, sample SAMD00036239) | human gut metagenome | host: Homo sapiens | study: EMG produced TPA metagenomics assembly of... | reverse complement strand
CTCGTAGTTTCCGTTACATTTAGAACAGAAACGGAATTCCAGATTCGGATCATCTTTCTCTGTACGGCCACAGACTGCACATTTGTGCTTCGTCACTTCCCTGACTTGCTGCCACCCGGGAAGGGAACGGTCTTACTTCTCCCATTGCTCTCTTAAACTGATTTCTGCGATGGATTTCCTTCGGATTGTATCTGTTAAGATTTCTTGTACCAAGGAAGAAAATAATAAAGTTCAGTAAGGATGCGATGATCGGCAGTGCCATAAACCATGCTCCTCCCATAAAATATCTGACAATATCATATACCACAAGAGCAGCATATACAATCGCCATCCACTTCATCTTGATCGGGATTACAAAGTACAGTAAAACCTTCATATCCGGATATGTCAGCGCATATGCAGAAAATAGATAAACTGATATAATACGTTGAAAACTGTGATCCATTCAGATAAGCATCTAACACTCCACCTGTGATAAAATACAAAATAAACGCAGAAATTACTGTAAAAATCATTCCAGATAAAATATATACAGTAAATCTGAATGATCCCCATGTACGTTCCAGCGATGCACTGATCGGATAATAAAAGAACAATATCGCAATCACAAACCATAAAGCAGATGACGTACTCGGCGGATAAATAATCCATGTAACAAGTCTCCATATCTGACCATGCAGGATTTCAGAGACATTCAAACTCAACATGGAAAGAGCCCCCGGATTAATATACATCAATGCATATCCCAGTACATAACTTACAATAATATAAATCGTAAGATTCTCAATCCCGCGATTTCCAAATTTTCGTTCCAGTTTGTCAATAAATTTCATAAATCTCCTTTTCTTACAAAATGCTATTCGTTCTTTCGTTACAGCGGATATCCACAATCTGCTTTCTCTGCGTAATTCTGCACCGAATAACTGCCTCTCAGTTCAGACACAAAATCAGAAAAACTTCTTCCTGGAAAGAAATATCGCTGCAATGATACTTGCCACTACAGAAAGGATGATAACGATAAGAAATCCCCATGGTGTCCTGGAAAACGGCATTCCTGCAGCACTCAGGTTCATACCATACGCACTGAAAACAATAGTCGGAATACTCATAACAATGGTAATAACAGCCAGAACCTTCATGACAATGTTCAGGTTATTGGAAATAACTGACGCAAAAGTTCCCATCATACTGCTGAGGATACCGCTGTAAATATTAGCCATCTCGATAGCCTGCTTGTTCTCAATGATAACATCCTCCAGAAGCTCTGTATCCTCCGGATATTTCTTGATACTCTCCACCTTCAGAAGTTTCTCCAGAACCATCTCATTGGAACGCAGAGATGTGGTAAAGTATACCAGTGATTTCTCCAGTTCCAGAAGTTCCATCAATTCCTGATTTCTTGTAGACAGATGAAGTTTCTCCTCAATCTGCTCGCTCTTCTTATCTATAATACGCAGATATCTCAGATACATGCTGGCATTACGGTACAAAATCTGCAGAATAAATCTGGTTTTCATATAGGTAAAAAGTTTCTTACCCTGCCTTCCATAAATCTTGTCAGAACCTGTGTGTCTTCCAGACATACAGTAAGATCATCTTCTGAGTCACGATAATACCAAGAGGAATGGTCACATACCAGTCCTTCTCGTTACGTTCTTCAATCGCAGGTACATCTGCAAGGATAAGGTATAATTGTCCTCCACTTCTATACGGGAACGCTCTTCCTCATCCAAAGGTGCGCGCAAATCGTCCACCTCTATCCCAAACTGCTCGGAAATTTCAAAAATTTCTGTTGCCGTAGGATTCGTCAGTGCAATCCAACAGCCCTCCTGTGGTTCCTGTATTTCATGGATAGCGCCATCGATTGTCTTAAAAATCCTTACCACGATCCACACTTCCCTTCTTTTTCTCGATTTCCCCTCAATAGATTGTTACTGTTTACTCTGTTCTCAGTAACAATAAATCTGCAACTATTCAGAGCTTCTGCAAGAGATTACTGAACAGTTACGTTTACTCTTTATTTTCACAAAGACTCAAACATCATTATAATTTGAACATGAATTTTTGTCAATTCCAATGCTTTCGGTTTACAAAACTTTTACACTTCGCTATAATAAAGTAGTATTTATTTATAAAAGTCCCGTAAAGTGGGGCGTACAGATTGCGGGAATGATTTTCCAAACACGCTCTAACTACGGCAACTGAATTCAGGTGAAATATCCCGCAAAGTGGGGCGTGCAGATTGTGGGAATGATTTTCCAGACACGCTCTAATACAATAACAGGAAAGGATACAAATCATATGAGCCAGTCATCATTTGGAAATAAATTTAAGGTAACCACCTGGGGAGAATCCCACGGAAAAGCTCTCGGAGCTGTGATAGACGGATGCCCGGCAGGCCTTCCTCTCTGTGAAGAGGACATTCAGAAATTCCTCGACAGAAGAAAACCCGGACAGAGCAGATACACCACCGCCCGTAAAGAGGGAGATCTGGTAGAAATCCTCTCAGGTGTCTTTGAGGGCAAAACCACCGGAACTCCAATTTCTCTGATGGTAAGAAATACAGATCAGCGCTCCAGAGACTACGGAAATATCGCATACTCCTATCGTCCCGGACATGCAGATTATACTTTGACCAAAAATACGGATTCCGCGACTACAGAGGCGGCGGACGTTCTTCAGGGCGGGAAACCATCGGAAGAGTTGCAGCAGGTGCCATTGCTTCTAAAATATTAGGAGAACTTGGCATTTCAATCTGCACCTATACCAGATCTATCGGACCTGTTGAAATTGCTTCTTTTAATAAAGAAGAAATCCATCAGAATGCATTTTATATGCCGGACGCACAGGCAGCAGTGAAGGCCGGTGAATATCTGGAAGAATGTATGAAGAATCAGGACAGTGCAGGCGGCGTGATCGAATGTCGTATTACCGGAACACCTGCCGGACTTGGCGAGCCAGTCTTTGACAAGCTCAGTGCTCTTCTTGCCCACGCCTGATGTCCATCGGTGCAGTCAAGGCTGTTGAAATCGGTGACGGCATTGCAGTGACTTCCTCAAACGGTTCCACTGACAATGATGGATTCACAGTCAAAGACGGTGAAATCATCAAAACCTCCAACCACGCAGGCGGAATCATGGGAGGAATCAGTGACGGCAGTGAAATCATACTTCGTGCCCATATCAAGCCAACCCCATCCATCAGCCAGCCGCAGCAGACCGTAACCAAAGATAAAGAACCTCTTTCTCTGGAAATCCATGGCCGACATGATCCGGTCATTGTCCCAAGAGCAGTGGTTGTGGTAGAATCTATGGCAGCAATCACACTGGCGGATGCGCTCTTTGTCAATATGAGTTCCCAGATGGATAAGGTTCGGGATTTTTATCGGAAATAATTCCAATTAATCCACGCAAATACCTTCACTTGAATTCTGAGCTGATCTCAGTTTCAAATGAAGGTATTTTATTATCTGCCTATATTGCTGATTCTATGTAACGAATCTGTTATTCTTCCGGAACCGGCCAGATTCTGATACAGTTTGGCTCTGTAATCTTAATCGGCTTGCCGTTCATCACAATAATATTCTTCTCATAATCCACTGTAAAAGTAGTCAGTGTATTACTTGCATGATTAGCCAGCACCAGATGCTTATCATCCGGTAAAAGTACCAGATCTTTCGGATATTCACCACTGATCGGAAGTGTAAACTTCCTTGTCAGCATACCAGTCTCCTCATCACGCTCAAACATGGAAACTGTATCCTCACCTGCTGTTGTACAGAAAAGATGCTTGCCATCATTTGCAAGAGAAAGACCAGACGCTGCATTATGTGTATCATGAACATCCTTCTTCGCACTTGTCTCAATCGTCTGGATCAGTTCAAACGCCGGAACCTTACCGCTTCCATCATATTTGTAAGCCCTGATCTCATTACTGAGTTCAAAGAGAATATAAGCAAACTTACCATCATGCTAAAACGAATGATACGCGGGCCGCTCTCTCTCGGACATCTCAGGATGTCTACCAGTCCAGCTTATTGCGCAATTTGTTGACACGGTAAATCTTCACCTGATCAATTCCGTTATCTACTGCACAGAGATATTTATTATCCGGAGTCGGACGAACACAGTTCACATGGGGACGAAGTTACGCTCTGCAACACTTCCGAGTCCTGTATGGAATACGCCATCCATCAGGCTTCCAAGTCTGCCGTCCTTATGAGTATGTACAACAGTCACCTTACCGTCATGATATCCGGCAACATAAAGATACTTACCGTCAACATCTGTAGAAAGGAAACAGCCTCTCATTCCATCAATATTTACACTGTTGATACGTGACAGATCACCATTTTATCACGTTTAAATACTGCAACACCCTCATCCTCGATAGAATAAAGATACTTACCATTCTTTGAAACAGCCATGTGGGATGCATTACTTACTTCAACACTGCTGCGTTCTGTAAGAGTGCCATTCTCAACATCAACATCATAAACATGGATTCCCTGTCTGGAAGAGCCATGTGTATAAGAACCCACATAAGCTACATATTTCTTTTCACTCATAATGCTTTTTTCCTCCTGCTGTCCTGAAGTTTATTTATCATCGCTCACTCTGTTCCCGTCTGCTGTCAGCGAGCAATAATATTTTCGTCCCGATATTGCCGGACGATGTCATACGATAAGGTGATTATAGCACATTTTCCTAATCAGAACAAGATTACGGAACTCAGTTTTATGTATTTTTTCCAGTTCATGGGTTACTGTCGTTACTGTTCACATACAAGCCAAAATTCTATTGCCGCAGGCAATCTGGAATGAATTTGGGCTAAGTTCTATACCGGATAAGCGCTCTGCTGTTTATTTGGTAAAATAATTTCTGACAGCCTCCAGTGTCTGGTCTATGATCTCATCTGTATGGGCAACAGATAAAAACATTGCCTCAAACTGTGACGGAGCCATATGGATTCCCTGCGCAAGCATTCCCTTGAAATATTCAGAGAAAGCTTTTGTATCTGAAGATTTGGCTGATGTATAATCCACAACCTCCTGCTCTGTAAAGAACAGGCTTCCCAGGGAAGATACGTAATTGATATGGTAAGGCAGATTTTTCTCTGCCAGGATTTTCTCCATACCGCCATAGAGACGTTTTCCTTTTTCCTCCAGATCTTTATAGATTCCCTGGTGTTCATAGAGATATTTTAACTGTGTCAGTCCTGCTGCCATTGCAATAGGATTTCCGCTTAAGGTACCGGCCTGGTAAACCTTTCCCACAGGGAAACCAGTTCCATAATCTCTCTGCGTCCGCCGTATGCGCCTACCGGCATACCTGCACCGATGATCTTACCATAGGTAACCAGATCAGGGGTCACGCCAAAATATTCTGCAGCACCGCCAAAAGCCAGACGGAAACCAGTGATAACCTCGTCAAAGATCAGAAGGGCGCCGTACTCATCGCAGAGCTTTCTCAGACCTTCCAGGAACCTTTTTCGGGGGAACCACACCCATATTTGCGCCTACAGCTTCCACGATAACAGCAGCATCTGTCCGTCAGCCTGCTCCATCAGTGCACGTACACTGTCCAGATCATTATAAACAGCAGTCATGGTATCCTCTGTGCATCCCTTAGGAACACCGGCACTGTCCGGAACACCGCTTGTCATCACACCGGAGCCTGCACTTACCAGCATGGCATCACTGTGTCCATGATAGCATCCTGCAAATTTAATGACCTTATTCTTTCCTGTAAATCCTCTGGCAACACGGACTGCACTCATAACAGCCTCTGTACCGGAATTTACCATACGCACCATATCCACATGTGGAATATGGTCACAGATGAACTCAGCCATCTCCACTTCGATTGCAGTTGCGCATCCGAAGCTGAGGCCCTTTTCACACGCCTTCAGCACACTTTCTTTTACTTCCGGAAAATTATGGCCCAGGATCATCGGTCCCCAGGAATCGATATAATCCACATATTCTTTTCCATCAAACATCATAAATATGGCATCCGTCTGCACGGTCGATAAATCTCGGTGCAATACCGATAGCACCGTAGGCACGTACAGGACTGTTTACTCCTCCCGGAATTACCTTTACCGCTCTGTCAAATAATTCTTCTGATAAACCATCAGCCGATTCTCCCTTCATCCATGCATTTTGCAAGTTCTTTTGCATAATAAGTAAGATAGATCTGGGCACCTGCACGGTATGCACTGACTGCCATCTCACACATAATACGTTCTTCATCGATCCATCCCATCTTTGCAGCTGCTTTCACCATTGCATATTCACCGCTTACACTGTATGTTGCAACCGGCACATTTACAGCCTTTGATACCTCAGAGACCATATCCAGATAAGACATGGCAGGTTTTACCATAATGATATCTGCGCCCTCTTCCACATCCGTAAGAGCTTCCTTCATTCCTTCTCTTCTGTTATGGAAATCCATCTGGTAGCTCTTTCTGTCACCAAAAGACGGTGCAGAACCTGCTGCATCACGGAATGGTCCGTAGAAAGCAGATGCATATTTTACTGCATAGGACATGATCGGTGCTCCATAATGTCCGTTCGCATCAAGAGCCTCACGGATAGCACGTACACGTCCGTCCATCATATCAGAGGGAGCTACCATATCTGCGCCTGCCTCTACATGGGAAACAGCTGTCTTAGCCAGTAATTCCAGTGTTGCATCATTATTTACATCATGACCGCAGAGCACTCCGCAATGTCCGTGTGAAGTGTACTCACACATACATACATCTGTGATATAGTACATGTCCGGGAACTGTTTCTTTGCTTCTCTCAGGCCTTCTGTACGATTCCGTTGGGGTCGTACGCACCGCTTCCCACCTCATCCTTATGATCCGGGATACCGAACAGCATAATGCTGTTTACTCCTGCATTCTGCAGACGTTCCAGTTCAAAAGGAAGACGGTCTACACTGTAGCGGAACTGTCCTTCCATAGAAGGGATCTCTTCTTCGATTCCTGTTCCCTCTTTTACAAATAAGGGATAGATAAGGGAAGACTTGTCCATTCTTGTCTCTCTTACCATTTTTCTTAAATTTTCACTGCCTCTTAATCTTCTTGGTCTCTGAATTAAGTCCATGTCTTTTTGCTCCTTTTATCAACAATTCTCATAACTGTTCCATTTTTTGCAGAATAGTTATCAGTTTTCCTGTTTCATCTCTTCCACAAGCTCTATGAGACTTTCGATGGTAGCCTTCTTTGCCATGCGGGTCTGCATACCATAAGCATCTGCTGCAGCTTTGGTCTGTTTTCCGATACAGGCAGCTTTTACCTTCGTATAGTCCAGTCCCTTTGTGCCTTCCACAAAGCCCTTTACAGTGGATGCACTGGTAAATACTACACAGTCCACACTTCCTGTCTCCAGTTCTTTCTTCTCATCGATCAGTCTGCTCTTCTCATAACGAGTAGTGTAGGTTGCAATATCATCACCTGTGCCCCTGTCTGCTCCAGCAATTCTGTCAGCTTTTTATTTCCGGCTTCGGCTCTTGGGATCAGGATTTTTTCATTTCCCTGAAGTTCTTTTGCAAGCTCTGCTCCAAGAGTATCTCCGTCATACACATCTGGCACAAAATCAGCCAGCAGGTGATGCTCTTTCAGCTTTTTCTTCGTTCCTTCACCGATCACTGCGATCTTCGCCTGTCCCAGGCTGCGCACATCCATCTCTTTTCTGTCCATCTCGTCAAAAAAGATCTCCACACCTGCAGGGCTTGTAAAAATGATCCACTGATAAGTATCCAGTTTCTCAAATGCCTCATACAGTCTGCCATTATCCTCAACAGGTACTGTACAGATAGACGGCAGCTCCAGAACCTCGGCACCTTTCTGACGGAGAAGATCTGCTGTCTTTGAAATATGCTGTCTTGGTCTTGTGACCAGAACCTTCCAGCCTGCCAGAGGAAGCTTCTCATACCAGGCAAATTTGTCAGCCAAAGAACATACCTTTCCCACAACAATAATGGCAGGTGTCTCTATCCCCTGTCTGTCCACCTCTTCCTTGAGGGTACCTACAGTAGCAACCACCCGCTTCTGTCCTGCTGTTGTTCCTTTCTGAAGAACTGCTGCCGGCATATCCGGATCCATTCCACCTGCAAGAAGCCCTTTGCAGATATCCTCCAGTGCTGCAATTCCCATTAGAAACACCAGTGTTCCCTTTGTCCGGTCAGTGCTTTAAAATCTATATCATACTCCTGCCCTGCGCGTTTATGTCCTGTAATAATATGTAAGGACGAACAGAAATCCCTGTGTGTCACAGGAATCCCATTATAAGCAGGAACAGAAATGGGAGATGTCACTCCGGGTATAATCTCATAAGGGATTCCATTCTCAGAAAGAAGTTCCAGTTCCTCCCCGCCTCTTCCAAAGAGAAAGGGATCTCCACCTTTAAGTCTTACTACTTTATTTCCTTTTTCAGCTTCTTCCAGAAGAACCTTATTAATATCCTCCTGCACCATTGTATGGTGATTTGCTCTTTTACCTACATTAATCAGTCTGGCATGCTCCGGGATCTTTGCCAGAACCCCTTCGCCCACCAGACTGTCATATACTACCACATCTGCCTGCTGCAGAACCGCTGCGCCCTTTAATGTAAAAAGCCCGATATCACCCGGTCCTGCACCAACCAGCCAAACCTTGCCAGCTGCCATGTTTTCTTCTCCTTTTGCGTCACAAGAATTTTTCTTTTTATAAATTTTTTTATCTTCCCTCACAGTCAGATTTCAATTGCTTTGCAAGAGCTGTTCCAAGCTTCTCTCCATCCTCTGCTGCACCTCTGATCTGACCTGTAAGCCACTTTCCTGTAGCTTCACTGTAATATAAACCGCGGATAAAGATCTCATCTCCGTCCACCTCTGCAAATGCAGCTACAGGCGAAGAACATCCTCCGTCCAGATATTTTACATATGCGCGCTCTGCAGCTCCTGCAAGCCAGGCATCCCTGTCACAGTATCCGTCCAGATACCCATAATCCTCACCTTTGCGTCCCTGCACAGCCAGAATCCCCTGACCTGCTGAAGGAATCATCTCATCCGGTGTAAAATATCTGCTGATCCTGCTTTCCAGTCCCAGTCGTTTCAGGCCTGCCGCTGCCAGGATCAGCCCGGAATACTCTCCTTCATCCAGCTTGCGAAGCCTTGTCTGCAGATTTCCACGGATACTCTTTACCTCCATCTCAGGATACAGCTTCTCTAACTGAAGAGTTCTCCTTAAGCTGGAACATCCCAGAGGTTTATCCGGATCCAGCTCCGCCACTCCCTCAGGAAGCACCAGTACATCTCTTGGATCCTCACGCTTTGAAAAGGCCAGAAGCGGAAGCTCTTTTGGAACCTCCATAGGCATATCCTTAAGACTGTGTACAGACAGATTGCTTTTACCATCCAGCAATGCCCTGTCCAGTTCTTTTACAAACAGTCCTTTTCCGCCCACCTTATCCAGGGTACGATCCAGAATAATATCTCCTGTCGTTTTCATAGTCAGGATATTTACTTGTTATTTCAGAGCCGGCATTTTCTTCACGGTTTTTCTGTTCTATGTAGCTTTTTACCATCTCACTCTGGAGAACTGCCAGCTTACTCTCTCTACTTCCAATGATCACCTCAGTCATCATTTTCCTCCTCATTATCATCTTCCTGCGCAACTCTCTCCAGGCATTCTGAATCTCTTCTCTTATCCTGCGCGCTTTTTTGTGGTCCAGACCACTGGCTGTGATTCCCACCACCAGTCCCTCTTCCATATAAATCCCGGGAAATAAAAATCGCACTGCTCCCTGTCACTGGCTACATTAACATAAACGCCTTCCTGCCTGCAGATCCTGTGGATCTCATCATTTAACTTCTGTCATTGGTAGCTGCGATCACCATATATGCCATCGCAAAGTCTGTACGCTTCACCGGACGTGTGATCAGCTCTACATAGCCGGCTTTGCCAAGCTCCATCATCTCCATGGTGACCTTCGGAGCAATGACTCTGATATTTCTGGTGAATGATAAAAGGGTTTTCACTCGACGGGTTGCAATGTTTCCACCGCCTACAACCACGATATTCTTATCTGATAAGTCTATAAACATTGGAAAATACGGCTTATTCTTCATATATTTTCTCCAGTCCTGCCACACACTCAAGGAAAATCTCCTGATTCAGACTGTCACGCAGACCAAAGATCAGTTTATTTACTACTTTTCCTGCTGCCGTATCCACTGCATGGACCAGATTCTGCCTGTCATCCTCTTCCATAGGTGTTTTCTTTAATATCTTTGCAATCCTTAAATTCAGGTCATTGACTGCCTCATCTTTAATATCCTGAATTCTTGGGATCAGGTCTCTTCCATCCAGCCATTGGAAAAATTCATCCATCTGCTCTCTTACGATCGCGCCTGCTGCCTCCAGATTTTCCTGAAGCTCTGCAGGAACTTCCTCTATACGGAAGCTGTCCATGTCATAAAGTGTGACCCCTGGATTTTTCCAACAGATGGCTCTATATCTCTGGGAACTGCCAGATCGATCAGGATCAGGTCATCCTTTGTCCTGATTCCCTGGAACAATTCTTCTTTTAATGTAAAATTCGGGCTTGCAGTTGCACTTACTACAAGATCACACTGTGCATATACTCCATTCTGTCACCGTAATTAATACGCTTGCAGCCCAGCGGAATATTCACAACTCCGCTTCTGTACTGACGGATGGTCACTGTTACATCTGCACCTGCCTCCTGCAAGGCCTGAGCAGCCACCTTGCCCATCTCACCGTTACCGATGACCATACAGGTCTTATCCCTGAGAGAATACCCCTTCTCTGCCAGAAATCCGATGGCCTGATGGATCACTGACGGATTTCCATGGGAAAAGGAACCTCTGTCTTAATCCTCTTTCCTGCTGTGGCAGCCATTCTGAACAGAACCTCCAAAACACCATCTGCCGCAAAATTCTCTCTTGCCAGATTCAGGGCATCCTTCACCTGTGTAAGGATCTGATCCTCCCCTATGATCTGTGATTTCAGACCACTGGTAAGATAAAAAAGATGCTCAACTGCCTCCTGATCCTTACGCTCTACAAAATATTGTCTGTAAGAATCCTCAGTAATTCCCTTTATCCTGCAGAGGCAGTCATAAAGACAGACATCCACCTCATCATCCACACTTGCCCAGACCTCCAGGCGGTTACAGGTGGACAGGATCACGCATCCATATATTCCATTTTGATTCTTTATTTTTTCCATTGCTTCACCGGCATTTTTCTTTGTAAATGCAAATTTCGCACGAATATCCACCGGTGCCATATTATGGTCAATTCCAATCATGGAAATACTCATAACTTCTAACTCTCCTTCGTATTTCACCATTCCTCATTCATTTCATATCAAATCAAATATCCCACTGGCAACAGGTATTTGATTTGATAAGAAATCCGGACAGCTAAAAAGCGCTGTCAGAGATATCATAATCATTTCCTGTTAAGATGTCAATTGCAAACACGGAAAAAACTCAGCATTAGAGTAAAGGATGTTACTGTTCACATACCACTATCCCGAGACATACAAGCCAAAATTCCATTGCCGCAGGCAATCTGGAATGAATTTGGCTAAGTTACTGTGAACGGAGTGAACAGTAACTAAAGGATAACGTGACAAGACCTCATTACCGTTCGTTCTGCATCCGATAATGAGGTCTGAATATTCTGTGTTCACTGTTTGTCTATTCTCATCAGCACCTTACATTTCTTTCTGTAACAGGCGATTCCATATTTTATGATTGTATGAATTCCTTCCTGTTCCAACGCCTCAGTATATCTGATATCTATAATCTGCTGAAGTGCTTTTTCGCACTCTCCCTGAAGATTTCCGTCATCTGCATATTTTACTTCGATCACAATTCCCACATCTTCATCTTCTATACGGATCAGAATATCCCCGAATCCGTCTCCTGATTCCCGATTGGACATTACTGACCAGTTCTCTTTGAATCCCAGGATCCCCAGCAGCAATCCATGATAAAAATTTTCTTTCGTTGGTTTCTGCGCAAAGGTATCTCTTATGCTGATCGTTTTCTTCATATATTCTGTAAAATCAACTCTACTTTTCCGGATTTTGGTTCAGCAGTGCATCACACAAATCACTGACTGTTTTTCCATCGTCCTTTACATTTTCTTTGAACATTTTCAGAATATGGTTGGTGATAATATTTCGGATTTCTCTATTGGGAATGACCAGATTATACCTGTTGCCACTGGGTTCCCCTCTCTGTGTCAGATATCCTGTCATAAAAGTGTACTCCACAGATTGTCTATGGAAGAATATAATTCCTTATAGGTAAGCTCAGAATTAATTTCTTTCTGGACAATCCCTCCATTTACCAGCTGTTCCAGTTCCATTCTGGTCAGCTTCTGTGGTTTTCCCACACTGTCAATGAAATGGCTGATCACACTGTTTCCACTTGTATTCGCCCAGTAATTCTTCGGTTCCAGCCCGGGATCTGCCAGATGATCGCTGCAGAAATTGATCACATCCCATGGACAATAAACATCCACATTTCCAAACCGGTAGCCGTCATACCACTCTTTCACTGTCTCATAATATTTTCCTGTCCATAATACCGGAGGAGTTCCTTTACTTCCGCATCTGTAAATCCAAATGTTTCATCAAACTCTTATCTGTAATGGAATAACCTTAAAGTTGTTAAGACCTGTAAAAATGCTTTCTTTTGCAATCCGCAGGCATCCTGTCAGCACTGCGAATTTCAGACTGCTGTTGGTTTTTAATGCATTCTCAAATAAATTACGGATCAGCAATACCATTTCATCATAATAGCCATTTTCATTTGCCTTTGCCAGAGGTACGTCATACTCATCGATCAGAACAATTACTTTGCTGCCATAGTGCTTTTCCAGCAATTCTGTCAGCTCACGGATACTGTACACCAGAGAATCGTTTGTCATTTCTTTTTCTTTAACTGTGTCAATAATTCGTGATCTGTCTCATCAAGCTCTGCGCTGTCTGAAAGTACGGATAGCCTGCGGGCTTCTTCATTGATTGTTTTTATGAGAAATCTTCGGGCTTCCTCATATGTGGCACCATTAATTCCCTTCAGACTGACAGAAACCACCGGAAATTTTCCCTGATATTTTTCACATAATTCCTGATTATCTGAAATCCTCAGCCCATCAAACAGAGTCTTATCTTTTCCAATCTCAAAAAAACTCTGGAGCATACTCATATTCAGGGATTTTCCAAAGCGTCTCGGACGGGTAAACAGGTTTACTTCACCCCATCTTGTAAGCAACTGTTCAATCAGTCGTGTCTTATCTATATAATAGAAATCTTCCTGCCGCAATTTTTCGAAATTCTCAATTCCAATTGGAAGTTTTTTTAATCCTGCCATCTTATATCCCCTTCCATTTATAAAGCATACCTTATTATTGTTATCCGTCTTATTACTTTTCATAATAGCATGAATCCTACTGTAATTCCAGAAAATAATGCAACCTGTTACTATCGCAAGTGACAGTGGCAAGCGAAGTAAAATATGTAATAATATGATTGAGATACTTGCAGAAAATATTAACAGAAATGGAAGGTGATGAAATTTATGAAGATATTGAAGAAAGCAGGAGGGATTCTCCTTGTAATAATCGGAATATTCTTTTTGTATCTGCTTTAAAGATGATCTTTGTGGATAACCCCAAAACAAAAGCAGCTCTGAAAGACGCAGTTTACGTTGATGCAGCAGATACGATCGACCCGGAAAACGATGGAAAAACCGTCATTGTATGCGGCACATTTGAGCTGACTGAACCGGCACATGATGATGAGCTTGGACTGGACTTTGACAGCATCCGCATTTCAAGTTCAAAACAGACAATGAAATTAACAAAATCTTCTTCCAAAAAGAAGGAGGCAATGACTGACGACGAAAAGAAATATGGCGTTCTGGAATGGAATTCATCTTTCAGCAGCATGCCGGTATCAGGCCAGGGGAAAATTGGAAATTATGCACTTTCGCAGGATTTTATTGATGATATTATGCTGACCAAAACCTGGGAAGATTACGACAAGGCAGCATTATCATCTGCCGGTTATACATATGTACCGGATAACACCTATACACAGAAGCATTTTATAGAACCATCGAACCAGACGACACGTTCACATAAAGAATATGATGTTCGTTATTATTATTCTGCTGCTGATTTCGAAACAGGGCAAACCGTAACTGCTATCGGCATACAGGACGGACAGACTCTCAAATCCGCACCCGGAATCACAGAGAATCTGATGAAAAATAAACTTGACCGCGATGAAGCGATCAAACAGGGCGGCATCCCAGGTATAGGAGCCAGATCTTTTCAGTTGTTTCCTCATTGCTGTTAATATTGGGAGGGTTCCTTCTTATTATATTATAAGAAATAAATCTATAGCAATCCTCTTAAATGCATTATTTACGAGGATTGCTATAAAAATAAGATATTGCTGTATCATCAAATCAGATGGTTAGGCGATATCCTCTGTGACATACTCCGTATCTAGTACATCGTTTTCGAAATAACTATACCACTCACTTGTCTGCAAATCCGAGTGCACAGGTCTAAAAGCCTCAGCGTAGCCCGCTACGCCTGCGTTTTTAGACCTGCACACTCGAATCCGCATC
>ENA-OQAS01000917-OQAS01000917.1-human-gut-metagenome-genome-assembly--contig:-NODE-917-length-14693-cov-2.478443_pt1 | contig 14693 bp, 18 predicted proteins | sample MGYA00242733_ERZ504523 | MGnify/ENA primary metagenome ERZ504523 (study PRJEB26092, sample SAMD00036239) | human gut metagenome | host: Homo sapiens | study: EMG produced TPA metagenomics assembly of... | reverse complement strand
GGAGGAGCGGAACGCCGCTCGCGTTGGCGCTGGTTAGGCTGCTTGCTCATGGCATCCTCTTCTCTCTCGTTCGCTCGCTTCTCGTGCAATGCCGTGCCGCATGGTGCAGTCCTTCATATAGTGCGTTCCTATTGCCTCACCGCGCATGCGATGGCCGGATTCTGGGACATCTGCTTGTCACTGCGCACGATCTTCACTTCGATGCAGGTCTGTTTGTCGGTCACGTCATGCAGCTCGACTTTGCGGTCGGCCACGATGTTGGTGCTGGTACTGGGTCCGGAAGTGGCAGAATTGCCCTGTACCGGCGACCATGCGTACATGTCGCCGTCCTTGGGCTGCGGGTTCGTCCAGGTGAACGTGACGGTGGTGCCGTCGTAGGTTCCGTTCAGGTTTTCGGGCGTCGGCACCACTTCGGCTCCCGTGATGTCGTCGGGATTGCCGTCCGTTCCGTTGGAGTCGCCGGTGGCGCCCGGCGTGGAGACCGATGTGCGGTTGCGCGTCGCGGTGTCATCCATGTGCGGCATTACGACGAAGACGAACGTCAGGACGACCGCCGTCAGCGCAGCCACGACCACGGCCGTGATGGCCAGCGGCTTCTTCCACGCACCGGTGGGAGCGTCCATTCGCGTCACGTTCGCGGGGCCGGGCGCGACGCGGCGCTTGCCGGTCATGCTGCTGGGATATTCGGGGACGCCTTCCACGGTGACGGGCGTGGCATGGCCGTAGTAAGCCTGTTGCACCTGCTGCATCGCGCGGGCGAATTCCAGCGCCGTGCCGTAACGGTTGTCCGGGTTCTTGTCGAGCCCCCTGACGAGTACACGTTCGACGTCCGCGGGCACATCAGGGCGCCGATTGGCGGCAGGCGGCGACTGACGATGACCTGCGCGAGTTCCTGCTGCGTATGCGCCTGATAACCGTGCTCATACGGCGAACGGCCGGTCAGTGTGGCGTACAGGGTCGCCGCCAAGGAGTAGATGTCGGCGGCTTCGGTGCCGCCGCTGCGTCCGGTCAGCACTTCCGGCGCGGCCCATGGCACGGAGAAACCGGTCTGGGTTCCCGCCTGATACACGTTCGTGGAGATGCCGAAATCGGCGAGCACCGGCAGTCCCTGCGGGGTGATGAGGATGTTCGCGGGCTTGATGTCGCGGTGCAGGATGCCTTTGCAGTGCGCGGTGAACAGGGCGCTGCAAAGTTTGATGCCCAGGTCGAGCATCTGGTCGGCGGTGAGTGGTCGCTTGCGGATCAGCTCCTTATAGGAGCCGCCGGGCGCGTATTCCAGCACGATGTAGCCAAGTCCGGTGCTGGTCACGCCGGCGTCGTGGATGGAAAGGATGTAGGGGTGCGCGGAAAGCTCCGCCATGTAGTTCGCCTCATTGCGGAATCGGGCGGCTGCGCGGGGGTCGAGGGTGGCGCTGCTGACCTTGATGGCGACGTCGCGGCTGGGGACGCGCTGATGGTACCGGTATACGCTGCTGTGGCGCCGGTGCCGAGTGGCTGGATGAAATCATAGCCGGATATCCGCGGCGGTGTTGGCTGTGCCGGCATTGGCTATCCCCCTTACGACATCTCTTCTTCTTACTCTATTCCGAGGTGTTCCCACGCACAACCTTGATGGGGAGCGCTGAGGAGTGCTCGCCGCAGGCAGGAGCTGCCGTGCGATGACGCAGTTAGTCCAGAATAAAACTGATATAAAAACGGAACATATGGTTCGGTTTTCGATTGTTGGCATATGATGGAGGAACTGTCTGACGGACGACGGGGCCGGCGACGGGAATGGAGGTGCCATGAAGGCGGTTGAAGCACTGCTTGGAGGGGAATCCGGCAAGGCGCTGCTGGTGTTGGTGCTCCTTGCGTGGGCAAGAGCACGCTGGCCCGTGATGCTTGATGGCCGGGCTGCGACGGTTCGGCGAATCCGGAGCGATAATGACGGTATCCGGGCGTCAGATCGCCGATGTGATAGGCGATCAGGTGATTCGCGAGCTGGGGGCGACCTCCCAGGCGCGACCGGTCACGACGCTGTCGGCCATCGCGTTCCGGCTGATCACCGTCATGCGTTCGAGGTCGGGCGAGCCGCTGCCGAGGTTGCTGAACGGCGCCGAGCAGGATGCGCTGCTGCGTTCGGTGTGCTCCGTCCATGTGGCTCATGTGCGGGCGGGGGATCCATGCGGCACGTGTTCGTTGCTGCGCGAATACTTCGCCAGGGATGATTGGGACGGCGTGCTGGCCGATGCCGTGGCCGGGAACGACGGCGAGGGTGGTGATGCGGATTCCGGCGTAGGCGTCAATGCCGCCTTCGTCATGCAGCTGCGCGACATGTTGGCCCGCATGGATGAGCTGGGCGTCTCCGAGGATCGTGAAGGAACGGCCCTGTCGGCGTTGAGGCATTGGTCGCCGCGCGTCGAGCGTTTGCATGTGCAGTGGCGTCTCGCGTTCGCGTTGCGCCGCGAATACGAGACGCGGTGAGTCGTATGTACTCGGGCGAGTACCGGTTGGACTCGTCGCGTCTGCTGGTCGAGGGGGCCAAGGCGGTCGGATGGTCGGCGATGACGATCTGCCGCGTCTGCTGGTCGTCGACGACTGTCAGGACCTCACCTTCGCCGGGTTCACGTTCCTGAAGGCGCTGCGCGGTGCGGGGACGCGGCTGCTGCTGGTCGGCAATCCGGACGAGGCCGTGCAGACCTTCCGCGGGTCATATCCGGAATACCTGTTCGACCAGATTCGTCGTCAGCTTGGCGCCGACATGGTTCGTCTGTCGGCTGGCGGTGCCGGAAATGGCCGAGTTGAGGAGCGTGCGGTGGACCACGTCACGGTTATACGTATCGCGATCTGGTCGCATCCCTATCTCCCTGTCCATCCGATCCACGCAGGACGAGACGGTTCCTCTGCCGCAGAGGCCGGGCAAATTGCCGCAGCTGCCGGCGAGCCTGCCGATTGTCGCATTGCCCCAGGCCGATCCGCTGCCGGGCGATGGCAGTCTGAAAACCGCGCTGTACCGCTCGGCCGACGAAGAGACGGAAGACGTCGTATGGCGCATCAAGCAAGCCCACATCCTTGAAGGACGCAACTGGAACGACATGGCTGTCATCGCGCACGACAACGCCACCGTGCGCACGATCGGCGAACGGCTGCGTCATGACGGCGTGCCTGTACGGTATTCATCGGTCACACGACCGTTGAAGGACGAGCCGTTCGTGCAGGGATTGTTCGCGCTGCTCGAATTGGCGATGCTCAGGAACCAGACGGTGCCCGCGCTGGGCATGAATCTGCAGCAGACCGCACTGTATGTGCGCTCTCGGGTTGCCACGGTGATGGGATGCCCGCTGGTCAGCGTCGGCGGCGGACGGATCATGAGGGATACCCGGCCAGGCTGGAGCCGGTGGACGCCGCCATGAACGCGTTGGCATCACTCGGCAAGATCGTCACGTGCGAGGACATATGCAAGGGGGATGCGTCCGACGATGTGCCTGGCGGTGCCGCCGACGATGCGGGGAAGACCGGGGACGCTGGAATTGCTGGTGACACCGCTCGAATGCATGCCTTGGGCAGGCTCATGCACGGATGGGAGCAATGGCGCGAATGGGTCGTCTCCGGGCGCGATCGGAAGACCATCACCGACGACACGATCATCGATGTCAAAGCACCGCAAGGCGACGAACTCCAGTTCGGCGTCGATGCCATGTACCTGTTGCTGGAATTCGCGGATGACGCGCATGCGATGCATGGCGGTGTCGCCGGTCTAGGCGGTACAGGTGACGTTGTCGACGATGCCGGTTCCGCTGTCGGGGCAGGCACGAAGGGCGCGTCCGGTATAACCGCCGATGACGTGCTCGCCGCCGTTCAGGAGGTGTGCGGGCGGGGAGACCCGCATTCCCGCGTGTTTGCCCACCTGTGGAATCTAGTGGGGACGGTGGCCCAAGGCCTGAGACAACTGCCGGCGAAGGAACACAGTATGCGTTGTCCGTGGCTTGGAACGCGTGCGACGTCGCCTCCCGTTGGCAGCGCGAGGCCCTGAACAACACGGATGCCGGACGTGCCGCCAACGACCGTCTGGATACGGCCATGCGGCTGTTCGATTATGCATCCGGCTCGGCCGCAAGCCGGGATCTGCCCGAATTCTTTGCGCAGGTGAGGGCGATGCGCATCGAAGCGGATTCCCTGGCCAAAGTGGCCCCCATCGACGAGGCCGTGACGCTGACCACGCCGGCGGGCTCCGCGGGGAGACACTGGCCGTTGGTGTGGATTCCGGCCATCCAGCAAGGCATATGGCCGAACCTGGCAGCCCGAAACACGATGTTCGGTGGTGAGGATCTGGCTGATGTCATGCTGTATGGAGGGCTGTCCGATGATTCCGGAGAGCATGGCGACAACAAACTGGAATCCGTGCTGTATGCGGAGCAGAAAAGCCTGCTGGTCGCGCTGACCCGCGCATCGGAGCAGGTCACGGCAAGTGCGGTGTACAACGACGATCTGACCCCGTCTGACTTCCTGTACGGATACATGCCGGAACGATTCAACCGCGAACGGCATGCGTCGGCCGAAGGGCGGGAATATAGCCAGGTCGGTGAAGCCGGACGGCTCCAAGGTCTGGACGCCGATCCTCGCGGCCTGTCGCCGCCGCCCGCGTGGCGCTCGCCGTATACCCACGAGGTTCCAAGGAATCTCAAGATGCCGTGGATGCGCTGCGACTGCTGGCAAGCAATGGTGTCGAAGCCGCTGACATCACGCGTTGGCCGTTCCTCGACGAGGTCGAGGATGCGTCTTCCGGCTCCCGCACGGTGGGATCGCGGGCGGCGGCTCCGGAACCGGACAAGGCCGCGGAGGGAACCGGCCAATCATCGGTGCCGCGGATCGCAACATTGTCGCCATCCGCCGTGGACAGCATCTGGGGATGTCCCGTCTGTTGGATGATGGAAAACCGGTTCACTGGTCCGCGCGCCGGCAGTGTGGCGACCTCGTTCGGCTCGCTGATCCACGCCGTCGCCGAAACCGCCAGCAACGAGGGCCTGGACGCGGCGGACTGGCGCGATGACCTGCCGATTCCGGAACGCGTCAGCACGGTGCGGGACCGTATGATCGCCATCTATGAGGAGCTGCGCGACGATCCGACGGCCAACACCAACCCGGCCGATCAATACAACGCGACGCGCAAGGATAATACCGCGCATGACGTACTGGGCCACATCGCCAGCTACTTCGTCATGTCCAACACCGACGAATACCCGGTAAACAACGTCAAGAACTTCCGGATCGGTATATTGGAAAGCGCACAATGCGAGCGTTCGTTCATCGCGGTATTCGGCTTGGACGACGTTCTTGCCGCCTATAACGCGATGGACGGCGTCGACCCGATCGGCCGCGATGAACTCGCCGCCATCATGGGATCGCTGGTTGGCGGGTGGCCCGAAGCCATGAACGACCGGCTGACCGTGCGTCTGTCCGGGCGCATCGACCGTATGGAGACCAGAATCATGCCCGACGGGAAGCGTCACGTTCGCCTGATCGACTACAAGACCGGGAAGGTGCCTTCGACCAAGGCCATATTCAACGATCTTCAGCTGGTCTGCTACCAACTGGGACTCGCATTCCCGGAAAACGGGCCGCGCGGAGCCGAAGCGCTGCAAGTCATGCCGGACATCGCGCAAAGTGGTCTGTTCCATGTCGCACAGAAGGATGCACCCGCGACGTCCGGAACCAGCAACGCGCAGGAGGGAATGTACCAGCCGGCGCTGTTCGCCGATGGCAGTCTGAACACGTCATCGTTCATGCCGCGGAACCGCTACAAGACCCTCGATAAGCTTTCGGATGCTCCCGATTTGATTGAAGAGCCTCCGACCGGTGTAAGCGCAGCGGCATGGCGACAGTTCCTCGGCATGCGCGGCACGCAGGCCGTATGGTCGCTCTCCATGATCGCGAGAGTGTTCTACGCCGCGCGGCGAGTCGGTCGACCCATATACAGGCAAGGCCGAAACCGGATCATCTCCAGTATTGCCGCATGAAAGCGGCATGCCCGGCATGCGCCGGCGAAATCAACACCGTCTTCGAAACGAGGCAGTCATGAACGCACCACGATTTACCGACAGCCCGAGCAGGCAAAAGTCGTCAACGCGCCCACCGGCGATGACGTGCTCGTCGTGGCCGGAGCGGGCAGCGGCAAGACTATACGATGACCCGCCGCATCATCAACCTCATCGCACAGGCGTGCCGGCCGAGCGCATCCTCGGCCTCACATTCACGCGCAAGGCCGCGTCGGAACTGCTGTCACGCGTGTCCGCCGCCGTGCTGGCGGACGGGGGAGACGAGCGCTTTGCGAACCGGGCGTTCCTCAAGCCGGAGGTGTCGACGTACGATGCGTTCTTCCAGACCATCGTGCGGCAATACGGCCTGCTTGTCGGCTTCGACCAGAACACGCAGCCGCTCAGCCAGGCCGGTGCCATACAGCTGGCGACCACCGTGGTCGGCCGTCACATGGACATCCTCTTCGAGCAGGATCTCGGGGCGTTCAAGACCGTGGTGAATGGGGTACTGGGGTTGTCGCATGCCATAGGCAACGCCATGATCGGTGGCAGCACAACAACGATGGACGAGGCCATCGGCCGTGTGCGGGCTTGGGACCAGGCATTCCTCGCGCAACTCGATATCGCCATTGGCGATACGCCGGTTCCTGACGAAGAGCCGAAGGCCAAGGCTCCGACAAAAAACAAGAAGGACACGGAGGAGACCTTCGCGGCCAAACAGGAGGAATACCGGGCGCAACTTCGTGACATATGCGTGTACAAGTGTGCACAGCTGCGCGACGTGACCCGGCGTCGGGAGACGCTGCTGACGCTCGTCGAGGAATACGAGCGGGAAAAGCGGGTTCAGAACATGGCGGAATTCAGCGATTTCACCATTGCCGCCTACCAGCTCGTCGCGCGATTCCCCTCCATCGGGGAGCGGTACCGTCGCCGTTACACGCACGTGCTGCTTGACGAATACCAGGACACCTCCACCACGCAGGCGATGCTCCTCGCCACCCTGTTCCACCCCCAGTCGCTGATGCCGATGCTGATAGGTCTTCCTCCGCTGGCGGGAGGCGCGCGCAGCGCCGGAGGGTGGTCCAAGGATGCGTCGGGCTGTCGCGATCCGCGGTGAACGCGGTGGGCGACCCGTTCCAGTCGATTTATGCGTGGCGTGGTGCCAGTCCCGGAGCGTTCCGCATGTTCCAAAAGGACTTCGGCATGCCCGCCGACGCGAAACCATACCCGCTCAGCGTCACGCGACGCAACACCTGCATCGTGCTCAGAGCCGCCAACAACCTCACCGAGCCGCTGCGCATACCGCCACGGCGGGCCGGCAGCTCCCTGATGCGCGAAGTGGACGTCGCGAACCTGTCCGCGATGGACAACGCCGCGGAAGGTACGATCGGCGTGCTGGGATTTGCCACCTTCGGCCAGGAAGCCGATGCCGTGGCACGCTTCGCCAAACAGGCCATCGCACGGTACCGGAAGGACGCCGCCACGGCCGCCTCCGATACCCCGCATGTGGCGGTGCTGTTCCGAGGCAAGACGCACATGGCGCAATTCGCCCAAGAACTCGAACGGGCGGGCCTGACGACGTTGGTCGTCGGCTACTCCGCGCTGCTGGAGAGGCCGGAGGTCCAGGATCTGATCGCATTGCTGCATGCGGCCGCCGACCACACCGATTCAGCGTCGTTGATGAGGCTGCTGGCTACGCCGCGATTCGGTTTGGGATCCGAATCGCTCACCCGCCTCGCCGGCATGGCCGAAGATCTCGACAGCCAATGCCGCTACCGTGCACTGGTCGAATCCGGCATCATAGGTTCAGGCTCCGATGGCGCTCGTGCCGATGATGGTCATGATGAGGCAATAGTCTCCACGTCCATTGATTCCGGTCTCGTTTCGGAAGCGGATGGCGGCTCCGACATCGCGACGTTCGCCGACCCGCAGGTGAAGGCCATCGTTAAGCAATACCGGGATCGAGTGCCGCATGCGGTGTTCCTCATCGACATGATGATGCGGGATGACCTGCCGTCGCTGCTGTCGCGTCGCGGCGGATTCGACGAGACGACATCACGCCGTATCATACAGGCGGGCGAAGTACTGCAGCGTGTGCATGCCGTGACTAATCACCCGCTGAAGGAAGTGATTGACGCCGCGGTGCGGGCCTTGAACCTCGACATCGACACAATCGTCGCCCAGGCGGTCAAAAACCCCTCCCAGCCGGTGAACCCCACGCAGGCGCGTTCGCCTCTGCAGTCGGTCGCCGCACTGGTCGACACCTATACGCAGGAAATCGTCGAAGGCGTGAATCCGACTTTGCGTGGATTCATGTCATGGGTTGACTCGCTTGGTCAGATAGAGGAGGGTACCGCGGCGGTGCCCGACACTCCTGCGGACGTGGTGCTGATGACCATCCATCAGGCCAAGGGATTGGAATGGGACGCCGTCGCCGTGGTGTCCATGCAATCAGGAGTGTTCCCCAGCAATCAGGGCGGTTTGCATGTCGAGCTGGACGCGGAGCATCCCGGCGGCGGTGCCGGCGAATCGTGGACTCCCCCGGAATACAAGGCGACGGTTCGTTCATGGGCGGACGACCCGGCCGCGGTACCTGCGCCCGTGCGCGTCGACGCCGGTATCCTGCCACGTTTCCCGCACGACGCGAATCCGGATGACGCCCCGGTCGAAACGCTGCGTGCCCTGGACGATGTCGAAGTCATCGACGACGAGTTTTACGGAGACCTGCGCAGCAAGGACATCGGAGACGATATGGATGTCGCCGACCCGTCCAGCTGGTATCTCACCCAGGAAGAGGAATATGGCCGACGTCTGCTGGCTGACGAACGGCGACTCGCATATGTGGCGCTGACCCGGGCCAAGAAAGACGCGCTGCTCACCTACAGCCAGTATTCGATTCTGGATCGAGACCCGAGCCAGTACCTGAACCGTCCCGGCAAAAGACCGAGCGCCTCGAAGCCGTCGGTATTCTGGACGGAGATGCAGGACTCGCTATGCCATGAGAGCGGTCTGGTATCCGCGTGCAAGAGCGGGAGCGCGGGATACTCCGAGAATGCGGATGCCATTGCCGACAGTAGCCCTGACTTGGCGGTGGCCGGTGCGGCATCAGGTGCGTCTGCGCACCCGTCGCTGGACCAGCTGGGTGTGGACAGGCCGCAGGGGTTCTTCGTCGGCGACCACGCCATCGAATATGAGCGGGATGTCGTCGAAGAGGCGTGGAACGCCCCATTGGAGGAACGCGAACAGGCCGGCGGCCCGACATGGCCGGCCAAGTTGTCCGAGGAAACCCTGTCGAAGCTCACCGGCGGCTGTCCGGTGATTCCGGGCTTGTGACCGACGATGCGGACTCCCTGCTGGCACGCGCCCGAATGCTCGTTGAAGACCCCGATCTGATGCCATGGTCCTTCGGCCGAGGCGAGCGCGAGATTGACCGCTATGTCCGCCGTCAGGCGGAGCACCTGCTGGAGCACGGACGGCAGAACGTCACCGCGTTGCAGGCGAGGGCGGGACATATGACCCAGCGCGAGGAACGCGGCTATTGGCGTGGCCTGATCCGGCCCATCCCGCGCGTCGCATCCCCCGCCGCTGAGGCGGGCACCCTGTTCCACGCATGGGCGGAACAATTCATCAACGCCTACGGCGACGGCCAATCAATAGATGCAGACGCATCGGCGCATACGATTCCAGCAGCATCGAAACCGGTACGGCCGGCACCTGCCGCGAGCCGGTGACCCGCGAATCCCTGCTGCACGATCTGTCCGAACTGGAAATGAAATCCGACACGCTGACGGCGAAGGAACGACAGCTCACCGTATGGCAGCGTCGACTCGCCGAATCGACGTGGTCGGAGCGTCGCCCGGCGTGGGCGGAACGCCAGATCGTCGTGTCGATTCCCCAGCTCGGTGACGTCATCGTCAACGGCAAACTCGATGCGGTGTTCCACGGCGGACTGGACGCGAACGATCCGACGAAGCAATACACCATCGTCGACTGGAAGACCGGGTGCAAGCCACGCAAGCCGCAGGACATCGAACACAAGCTCGTGCAGCTCGACTGGTATCGGCTGCTGCTGTCGTACATCGAGCACGTGCCGCTGGACAGAATCGACGCCACCCTCTACTATCTGAGTGAGCCTGATGAAGGCGCGCGCGAGCTGCACGCCCGCGCGAAAACCGAACAAGAGATCCTAGCCGAGTTGAGCTCCGGCATTCCCGAAGGATCCGACAATGACTAGGTGACCGCCAAGGGGGCGGCACACGCTGCGGATGGAACGCGCCGCAGCCGTCATGCCGGGAGGATGCCGCGACCTTGGCGCACCGTGTGGCGGGCACACGTGCCGGACGCAACAACCACAAAGGAGCAGAACCATGGTTGCGCACGACAACACCGTCATGAATGCCACCATCACCAATGCCACGCCATCCGCCGATGACGAGAGCACCCTCTCGGAGAGCACGCCGATCGGGACGGACCCACAGCGTGACGTCATGTCTGACGTCGTGCCTGACGTCACGCCGGAGGAGGTGCCGGGCGTCACAATCGCATCTACGCCGCAACGGCAACAGTGCCCGCCGAGGAGATGAAACCATCGCAATCGGTGACCTACCGGCCATGCATTGGAATGATCTGGACGACATCGTCCGGGAGTTCGACCGCACATGGGGTCAGTGCAGCGCGGCCGCCGGCACGCCGGTGTCCATGCAGATATCCCGGCACTTCGTGCTGCACTACCTCGAACCGACCACCCGCGCCATCATCGCCGAACTCGACGGCCGCTTCATGGGCGTCACACTGTCGCGCGTCGCCGGCGAGCCATTGGCCTTCCCGCAAGCCAAGCAGGAACTCGCCGCGATCAACGGCGAACTGAACCGGTCGACACTCGGCGCGAAAACCCTGTCCGAGACCGAGCAATGGCATGAGATGGAACTGCGCATGGAACGCGAAATCGACATCAACGACGTCGCGCTCGGCGAGATCGAGCTGTTCCTCGTCGCGAAAAGCGCTCGCGGACACGGCGTCGGCGGTTCGCTCTGGCGGCAGGCGATGGACTATTTCGCGAATTGCCAGTCGCCCGGTTCTACCTGCACACCGACTCCAGTTGCGACGTGAGCTTCTACGACCACAAGGGGCTGAACTGCATCGCCGCCCGATACGCGGCGGACCATCCCGAGGATGGCGCAGACATGGACGACATCTTCATCTACGCCGGAACCCCGGAGAACACTCGATGAGCGGGGCTCAACAGCAGAGCCGATCCGCCGCATCGCAGTCGCCGTACGCGCAACTGTTCCGCATTCCCGGCGCCAAGCGTTCTGCATCTCCGGAGCGGTGGCCCGATTGCCGATCTCGATGATGTCGCTGGGCATCGTGCTCGCGCTCAACCACATGTACGACAACTGGACGGTCGCCGGGTCGATGAGCGCCATGTACATCCTCGCCGTCGCCGCGGTCACGCCGTTCTACGCGCGCCTGTTCGACCGGTTCGGGCAGCGGCGTGTCGGACCGGTGGCGCTTGGTGTGCAGATAGTGGCGATGCTTGCGTTCGCACTGGCGGCGCTCGCCCGAGTGCCATCCGGTGCTGTTCGCGCTGGCATATGCATGGGGCTGACCCAGTTCTCGTTCGGCGCCCTCGTGCGCACCCGCTGGGCGTATGCGCTGCGCGGTTCGCAACACGAGTCGCTGCTCAACACCGCGTATGCGCTGGAAGCGGCCATCGATGAGATCGTATTCATCTTCGGTCCGATTCTGGCGGCGTTCCTCGCCACCTCGGTGCACCCGGTGTCGCAGTTGTTCGTGCCCACGCTGGCCTGCGGCATCGGGGGAGCGGTGTTCTTCTCGCTGAAGAACACGTCCCGCCCGTGTTGGAGCCGATTGACGTCGTCGCCGCCGAAATACCGGACGCGCAGTCGAACGCCGTCACCGGTCAGCCGGCTCCCGCACTCCAGACGGCCGGAGACCATGCCGCACCGACGCCCTCCCCCGAAGACAACGGTTTCCGGCTGCGTCGTCTGCACCGGCCCTATTCCGCCAAGCCGCGCAATGTACTGACGTACCGGGCATTCTGCCGCTGCTGGTCGTGTTCGTGGTGTTCAACATGAGCTTCACCGCATTCGACGTGTCCATGACGGCCACGATGAAGGCCGCCGGCGCGGAGCGGTTCCTCGGCCTGCAGCTCGCCATGTTCGCGGTCGGCTCCTGCATCGGGGCGGTCATCTTCGGTTCCCGGGAGATGAAAGGCTCGCACTGGCGGCATATGGTCATGTTCCTGACGCTGCTCACCGTCGGCTATGTGGTGTTCCGCATGGTGATGGGCAATTTCCTGATCCTCGGCGCCATGGAGATCCTGACCGGCCTGTGCGTCTCCCCGCTGTTCGCTACCGGCAACCTGATCGTCAAGGACATCGTGCCCGCGCGCTCGCTCACCGAAGGACTGTCGTGGGTGACCACCGCAGGCTCGGTCGGCACCTCGTTCGGGTCGACCATCGCCGGTGCCGTGCTGGACGCATCCAGTCCGCACATGAGCATGATGATTCCGTGGATCGTCACCCTGTGCGCGGTGCCGCTCGCCCTGCTCGGCTGGTTCCTCGCCCGAAAACGGCGCTGACGTCCGTCAGCCATGTACCCGCCGTGGAACGCGGCGACGCAGAAGCGCGTCGCCGTCACCCTCGCCCGCGCTCCTGCGCGGATCTCCAGTATCTGCGCGACCCTGTCGTTCACGTCCGCCTTCGTGGCGAGCCGGTGTTCGAGCAACGGCTCGCCGATGGCCCGCCTGATGACCGGTCGGGTCTTGAGCAGCCCGGCCGTGTACGGGTGCGCTGGATGGTCGAACACGTCATACACGTCGCCGGTTTCCAGCAGACGACCGGCATACATGACCGCCACCTTGTCGGCGATCTGCGCGACCACGCCGAAATCATGGGTGATGAACAGCACGGAAAGCCCGTATTCGTCCTTCAGCGACATCAGCAGGTCGAGGATCTGCGCCTGTATCGTCACGTCGAGCCGGTGGTCGGTCCGTTGGCATGGTTCCATTCGGCACGTAGCCATTGCTGCACTCCGAGAACTCCGCCATCCTCTGTGGGAAGCGTCAGCCTGCGACGGTGCAGGGCGGAGACCTCGGTGACCACGGGGAATTGTCGAATGGTGTTGCCGTTCACGTTGCCTGCGATATGCGACAGCCCCTTGTCCCAAGTGACCAGTTGCACGTATTCCCGGCCGTTCGCTCCAACAGCGGATGCACCGTGGCCCAGCCGACCTCGGTGTTCCAGAACCACAGCGAGGTCGAAGGTTTCGCTCGTTTCGATCATTGGGCCACATGAGGCGCATGTCAGTCCACGAGCCCATCTGCACTCACGGTGTCACCTCGGAATCCGCGCACGTCTTGAGGACGGAGGTCTTTGATGCGGATGACCTTATCTGCCATTCGACGTTTCCTTCTTGGCCTCGAACGGGAGTCCCTGTTCCCTGACGACGGCTTCAGGAAGATCGTGACCGCGCCGGAGAGGGTGAGCCCGAGGTCTTCGAGCACGCGGCTGGATTCCTCCTTGAGCTGCGGGTCTATCCTCATGGTCGTGGTGGGTATACTCGCCATATGCGCCTCCTATGCTTGTCGGTTGTTCCGACTGTACATCGTATGCACGGTGTCATGCGGCTTTCCGCCAATAATCCATGTACGGTAGCGTCATGCGCTGGCAGTCACGGCGGCGGATGCGATACAGGCCTTTGCCGAGCTGGCGGGCGAGCAGCCCATCATCGTCGGTTTCGCCGAATCCGTCGGTGAACGCGACGAGCCATTGGAACCAGTCCAGGTAGGCTTGCAGGTATTTCGTTGACACGCCGTGGAAGCCGAACATGAAAGCTCCAATCGCGCATGCAGCGTGTTCACGCGGTTGATGGCGAGATCGCGCTCCTGTGGCGTCAGTTCGCCAAGTTCCTTCCTGACCCTATCGGCTATACGCGCCACCTTGCCCGTTCTCATACCTACCATCATTGTAGCTACCCAGTAACCACACTGCAAGGCAAAAAGTCAACCTTGGTCTAACAGAGCCAAAATTTATGAAGCCGTATCAGTGCGTTGTGGAACGGTGCGCCGAACCGGTCGGAGCCGGGATGTGACCCAGCTTACGGACAGGTGGCCGGACCATGGGCCGGCATGCCTATATATTGGTAGGGAATTTTGGAAAAGTTACGGACGGTTTCGCTCGGAAAGGTCGTGTGATGGTCAGGGTTTCAGTGGTCGGCGCCAAAGGGCGCATGGGATCTCATGTGGTGGATGCGGTGAACGGTGCGCAGGACATGCAGCTCGCCTTCGCACTCGACGCGGGCGATGACCTGATGCGGATCACGCCGGAGAACACCGATGTCGTGGTGGAGTTCACCGTGCCGTCCGTTTCGCTCGACAATGTGCTCGCGCTTGTGAAGCGGGGGGTCGACGTGGTGGTCGGCACCACCGGTTGGACCGATGAGAGACTCGCCAAGGTCACGGCGGCGCTCGCCGAGCTCCCCGTGGCGATCAGGCCGTGTTCATCGCGCCCAACTTCGCGATTTCCGCCGTGCTGGCCGATTATTTCGCCAAGGTCGCCGCGCCGTACTTCGAGTCCGCAGAGGTCATCGAGCTGCATCATCCCACCAAGGTGGATGCGCCCTCCGGAACCGCTATCCACACCGCCCGCGCCATCG